>Ga0182017_10002492_pt1 | contig 13981 bp, 6 predicted proteins | sample 712E3DmetaG_FD_120492 | JGI IMG/M metagenome (GOLD analysis project Ga0182017, IMG submission 120492) | Permafrost microbial communities from Stordalen Mire, Sweden - 712E3D metaG | ecosystem: Environmental > Terrestrial > Soil > Wetlands > Permafrost | place: Sweden: Stordalen | collected... | reverse complement strand
TTGCAGGGACCTGGGCGTGTAGGTGATAACGCACATGGGTGCGATCTCGCGTGTGTTTTCGTCCCCAACCAAAGAAAATAGATCAATGATTACAGCATGATATGCGCGATTGGAGGCGTGATAGGCCCACGCTGACTTCCCGGTTTTGATTTTGGCCCGGCTTGTGCCAGCATCGAAGCCTTTCACGCGGAATTCCCCTTTCCCAACGACTCTTTTGGCCGCAGGAAGACACAAGTTTGATGAAGAACTCAGGCCTCGACAAAGACTCACTCCAGACCCTGATCGACACGCTGACTTCGTTCGGCAAGCAGAAGCTACCGCTCAAGGTCAGGTTGGACCTTGATGAGAAGGATCTCTTTCCGCTCGACCTCATCCGCGAGTTGCTGGGACCCGATATCGGCCTGCACCTCTTGTTCATTCCCGAAGAGCTGGGCGGCCTGGGCGGCAACGCCTACGACGTCTACCGAGTCTCGGAGGAGATGGCCAAGCTGGACCTGGGCGTCGCCACCGCCTTCTTGGCCATCTTCCTGGGAACCGACCCCATCGTGGTGGGCGCGACCGAAGAGCAGCGGACCTATTGGCTGCGCCGAATTGCCGACGAAGGATTGATTGTAGCTTACGCCGTGACCGAACCCCTGGCGGGCAGTGAGCTGTCGGCCATCCGTACCCGCGCCGAGCGTGTGATGGAGAACGGCGAGATCAAGGGCTACAAGATCAACGGCACCAAGCAGTTCATCTCCAACGGCGGCTACGCACAACTGTACACGGTGCTGGCCATGGCGCCCGATGGGCCCACCTTCTTTGCGGTGGAGCAGGGAACCCCAGGCTTGGTTCCCGGCAAGCACGAGAACAAACTGGGTATCCGCTCGTCCAACACGTCGCCGGTAACTTTTGAGGACGTGTACCTGCCCAAAGAGAACCTGCTAGGTGGCGTGGAGGGCAAGGGACTTATTCACGCCCAATCGGTGTTCGGCTTCACCCGCCTCATGGTGGCAGCCTTTGGCCTGGGTGGCGGCGTCGCGGCCATGCTGCGGGCCATCCGCTACGCGCGTGAGCGCGTGCAGGCAGGGTCGCCCTTGGCTGAGAAGCCAGGCTACATGGATAAGTTGATCGTTCCCCACGTGGTCCGGCTGGAGGCGGCCCGCTCTCTTATCGAGGAGACGGCCCATCGGCTGGACCAGGGTGAGCCCGAGCTGCAGACCGAGGGCGCGATCGTGAAGCTCTTCGCCACCGAGGCGGGCAATGCCGCGGCTGACGCTGCCATTCAGGCGCACGGTGGCTACGGCTACACCAGGGAGTACGAGGTCGAGAAGATCCGGCGAGACGTGCGCATCACCACGATCTACGAGGGCACGAGCGAGATCATGCAGTGGACGGTGTCGCGGGATCGTTGGCGCCAGCATCTGCAGGACCACGGCCAGTACTACAAGAAGATCGCCGCTTCACTCGAAGCCTTGCACCGCGAGCACCCGGATGTGGGGGCTGACGCGGCGGCCTTGGCAGTGAATCTCGTTCAGGAAACCACTGAGCGCTGCCGGGTAGGCCGCCTGACCCGCAACCAGCATGTGCTCTTCGAGCTGGGCGAGCTGATGACGAGAGCAGAGATCGCGGCCAATTTCTCCCGCTACGCCGCGGGCCAGAGCGCGCCCAAGTATCAGCCCTTCTTCGCACCCTCGGCCCTTAAAGCCATGTCGCGCGTCTGTGCGCGCGAGGCGGCGCTTGATGGGCTCGGCTTGGCGGTTCGTCTGGTGCGCGGCATGGATGCAGTGGATGACGCTGGTATTGCCGACTTCGAGCGTGCCCTGCGGTCCAGTGCCATCACGGCATGCGCCAAGGGTTTGATGGCCGACATGGACATAGTGGCCAAGGCTTTGGTTGAGCAAGACGCCGCTCGGGCCTAGCCAGCAAGAAAGAGACTAACGGCGCAACTATTCGTTTGATTCGGACACCGGGGAGGGCCAATGGGCGCCCGGTTTTCCGTTTTCGATATCCGGGAGGAAGTTGAAATGAGTCGTTCGACACGGGATCCGGCCGAGAGAGCCGTCGCCGTCATCGGCGTGGGGGCAATTTTGCCCGATGCGCTCGATGCCAAGGCTTTCTGGCAGAACGTCCTGACCGGCCGAGATTCGGTGAGCGAGGTCACTCTGGACCGCTGGGATCCGGCCGACTACTACGACCCTGATCCCAAGGCACCGGGCAAGACGTATTCCAAGATCGGCGGCTGGGTGCGCGGTGTGTCCTTTGAGCCGACCCAGTATCGCATTCCGCCCACGGTGGCGGCCGCTATGGATGACGGCCAGAAGTGGGCTCTGCTGTGCGCGGCCGAGGCGCTGCGCGATGCGGGCCATCCTGACCGGCCGCTCGACACGGAATCGACCGCCGTGATCCTGGGCAATGCCATGGGTGGCGAGCTGCACTACCGCACCTGCTTGCGCCTCTCCATGCCCGAGTATGTGCATGCCATCTCCGACACCCAGGTTTTCCAGTCGCTCGCTCCGGCCGACCGCGCGGCCTTGCTGGCGCAGTTGCGGGAATCGGTGGGCCGGCGTTTTCCCGACACCACCGAAGACACCATGCCCGGCGAGTTGACCAACATCACCTCGGGCCGAGTGGCGGCCGTGCTCAACCTACGCGGACCGAATTTCACCGCGGACGCCGCGTGCGCTTCTTCGCTGGCCGCTTTGCAGGCCGCGGTCGACGGCCTCAACGAGCACCACTACGACGTAGTTGTCACCGGCGCCATGGACCGCAACATGGGCGCCACCACCTACATCAAGTTCTGCAAGATCGGCGCACTTTCGCCTGACGGCTCGCGGCCATATGACAAGGACGCCAACGGCTTCGTCATGGGTGAGGGTGGTGCTTTCTTGGTGTGCAAGCGCCTGCAGGACGCGGAGCAGGCGGGCGATCGTATCTACGCTGTCATTCGTGGCGTGGGCGGCTCCAGCGACGGCAAGGGTAAGAGCATCACGGCCCCCAATCCCATTGGGCAGATACTGGCCCTGCGTCGCGCCTGGCAGCGCGCTGGACTGGACGCCGCGACCATGACTCTCCTCGAGGGCCATGGTACCTCGACCCGGGCGGGTGACGTGGCCGAGATGGAGACCGTGACCAAGCTGCTTTCCGAAGGCTCGCCGATCAAGCATCGGATTGCGCTTGGCTCGATCAAATCGCAGATCGGCCATTTGAAGAGCGCGGCCGGCGCAGCCAGCCTGCTCAAGGTCGTGCTCGCCTGTCACCACAAGATCCTCCCGCCCTCGATCAATTTCAACCAGCCGAATCCCAATATCGCCTGGGACAAGTTGCCCCTCTTCGTGAACACCAAGGTTCAGCCTTGGGAGAAGCCGTCGTTCGGTCCGCGGCGCTGCGGCCTGTCGGCCTTCGGCTTTGGTGGCGCCAATTTCCACGTGGTGGTCGAGGAGTATGTGCCCGGCATGCTGACCCGGCGTGAGCCGGTGGTGCAGGTGCCCGCTTCCCTCACTAGTGGCACGCCCGAGGTCACGCCGGCCAGGGACGCACGGCCGCCCATGCTGGGCAACATGTTGGCGGTAGGCGGGACCGACGCGGGCAGCGTGCGCACCGCCCTAATGCAGGCCATGGATCGCGCCAAGGCCGGCCAGGTGCCAGACCGCCAGGCGCCCGGGCCCGATTTTCTCGCTGCGCCGGCGCGTTTGGTGATCGCCTTTGAGGACGCGGCCGATTTGCTCAAGAAGTGCGAGGCCGCTCTGGCAGGCCTCGACAAAGACGAGCCCAAGAAGTGGCGCGTGCTGCAGAGCAAAGGCATCCACTTCCGGCGTGGTCGAGCGGGCAAGCTGGCCTTCCTATTTCCCGGCCAGGGCTCACAGTATGTGAACATGCTGGCCGATGTGCCAGACCCGATAGTGCGCGAGACTTTCGCCGAGGCCGATCGCGTGATGGGCACCATTCTGGGTCAGCCGCTCACCAGCTACGTCTACAAGAACGAGGCCGATTCGGCCGCCATGCAAGCGGCCGAAGAAGCCCTGAAGGACACCACCATCTGCCAGCCGGCGATGGTGGCCAGCGACATCGCCATCATGCGCTTGCTTGACAAGCATGGGGTTATCCCCGACATGGTGATGGGGCACAGCCTGGGCGAATGGGCCGCGGCTGTGGGTGCCGGCATGGTCACCTTCGCCGAAGCCCTGGTGGCGGTAAGTGCGCGTGCGCGGGCGATGGCCTCGGTGTCGATCGGCGACAAGGGCAAGATGGCTTCGGTGATGGGGCCCACCGACGAGATCGTGCGCCTTTTGCCCGAGATCGGCGGCTACCTCACGCCGGCCAACATCAACAGCCGCAAGCAGACCGTGATCGCGGGTGCCAGCGATGCGGTAGACCGCGCGGTCGACTACTTCAACAAGCTGGGCATGATCGCGCAACTCATCCCAGTATCCCACGCCTTCCACAGCAAGGTGGTGGCGCCCGCGTCGGATGCGCTGTATCGCACCATCTGCGAGATGCAGATCGCATTCCCGCGCATTCCGCTGGTGGGCAACATCGACGGCGAACTCTACCCGACCCACGACATGGACACCATCCGGCGCCGCCTGGCTGACCAAATGGCGTCCTCGGTCCAGTTCGTCAAGGGCATCGAGACCTGCTACCGGGAGGGGGCGCGCGTTTTCGTTGAGGTCGGGCCCAAACGCGCGCTCATGGCCCTGGCGGAAAGCATTCTCGACGACAAAGACGACGTCATCTGCTTTGCCACCAATCATCCCAAACGCGGCGGCATCCGTTCCTTCCACGATGCCATGTGCGGCTTCTACGCCGCAGGCATACCACGCCCCGAGAATCTGCTGGCCGCTCTTGCAGGTACGCGGCCCGACCCACAGACCGTCGTCGCCACACCAGTGGCCGCCACAAGTCCGAGTTTTTCGCAGGGAGTAACCCAGACCATGAGTGAGAGTCCGATTCGCGCAGGCCAGCCCGACTACGAAGGGCTGGGAAGATTGTTTGCCCGTTTTCTCGACGAGGGCATGGCGCTCTACGGTGGCCGCCGCACCGGTCCGCCTGCGCTGCCGCAAGCCCGTCCGGGATCGATTGTCGTGTCGGGCGCGGCCTTGGGCCTGCCCGGGCAGAATAGGCACGTCTTCGACGACAGCAATGTTGAACGCATCCTGCGGGGCGATTCCTTCATCGATACCGTACCCCAGGTCTTCCGCACCCGCATGTTGGAGAAGAATGTGGTTCGCCTGGTTAAGCGCGAGGTTGGCGAACCCAGCCTGGATCCCATCCAGTCGGTAGACGAGGTTATTCGCCTGGCCGGTCGCCGCGGCGCCTTCGATGTGGTCGAGGAATTCGGGGTACCGCGCGAGCGAGTGGAGGCATGGGACATCACCTCGTCTTTGGCCATCGCCGCGGGCATCGAGGCGCTGCGCGATGCGGGGATTCCTCTGGTACGCCACTATCGCCGCACCACTACCGGCGGCTATCTGCCCGACCGCTGGCGGCTTCCCGTCGCCATGTCCGACGAAACCGGCGTGATCTTCGCCTCGGCCTTCCCAGGCTACGACAACTTGGTCGACGAGGTCACGCGTTTCTTCACCCAGCGTACCGGCGGCAAGAGCTACGAGTTCGATCGCCGTTTCCTCTTCCGCATTCTCTCCATGGGTCACGCGCAGTTTGCAGAACTGCTCGGCATCCGCGGTCCCAACACCCAAGTCAACGCGGCCTGTGCCTCGACCACCATGGCGGTGGGCATGGCCGAGGATTGGATACGGGCCGGCCGTTGTCGCCGCGTGCTGATCATCGGCGCTGACGATGTCACTTCCGACCATTTGCTGGAATGGATGGGCGCCGGCTTCCTGGCTACCGGCGCGGCCACCACTGAAGATGTGCTGGAGAAGGCGGCCTTGCCCTTTGATCGCCGGCGCAACGGTATGCTGCTCGGCATGGGGGCGTGCGGCTTGGTGGTGGAGTCGGAAGATTCGCTGCGCGAGCGGGGCATGCGCGGACTGTGCGAAGTGCTGGGCAGCGAGTTCGCCAACAGCGCGTTCCACGGGACGCGCCTGGACGTCGATCACATCGAGGGTGTGATGGAGCGCCTAGTGTCAGGCGTGGAGCGGCGTCACGGCGTAGACCGACACGCAATGGCGCGCGAGCTGGTCTTCATTTCGCACGAGACCTACACGCCAGCGCGTGGAGGCAGCGCCTCGGCCGAGGTGTTTGCTTTGCGCAAGACCTTTGGCGCCAGCGCCAACGACTTGGTGGTGTGCAACACCAAGGGCTTCACTGGTCATCCCATGGGGGTGGGCGTGGAGGATGCAGTGGCGGTCAAGATTCTGGAGAGGCAGATCGTTCCGCCGGTGCCCAACTACCGCGAGCCCGATCCGGAACTGGGCACGCTCAATCTGTCGAAGGGCGGACACTATCCGGTGCGCTACGCCTTGCGCCTGGCCGCCGGTTTTGGTTCGCAGATCGCGATGACCATGCTCCGTCGCATTCAGGGTCTCGAAGAGCGGGTAGCGGATCGGGTTGCCTACCAACGCTGGCTGTCTGAGATCTCCGGATACCCGTCGCCGGTCCTGGAAGTTGAGAAGCGTACCCTGCGCATCAAGGACATTGGCCAGCCGGCGCGCGAGCCGGCTCAGTCGACCTGGACCATGGGCACGGGCCCGAGCGCCAGTGTGGGCGATGGCGCGTCCATGCCAGTCGTGGCGACACCGCGGGCGCAGGCTGCGCCGGCCGTGGTCGCGACTCCTGCGGCTCAGCCGGCATTCGTTCCGGCGCCGGCGGCGACAGTGGCTCCATCTTCGGTGGTGACGCCGGTGGTAGCCGCGTCCGGTGGCGGCGACGCAATGGAGACGGTGCTCAAACTGGTCAGTGACAAGACCGGATACCCGCGCGACATGCTGGATCCCGACCTGGATCTCGAGGCGGACTTGGGGATCGACACGGTCAAGCAGGCTGAGGTGTTCGCGCTGGTGCGGGAGACATTCAATATTCCCCGCCAGGACACGCTCAAGCTGCGTGATTACCCAACCTTGCGACATGTGGTGGGATTTGTGAAAGAAAACCGGCCGGACTTGGCGGCGGCTACCCCCACGCCTCTGGCAACGGGACCGGCCACGGCCACGACCACCCCCTTCGGGGGCTTCGGGACGGACGGCCCACCCCACCTCGCCCCGCGTGCTTCGCACGCGCCCGTCGCGACCACGACTACGTCGACTGCAAACGTGGTGGCGGAGAAGGTGCTGGGATTGGTCGCGGACAAGACTGGCTATCCACGCGACATGCTGGAGATGGACCTGGATCTCGAGGCGGACTTGGGGATCGACACGGTCAAGCAGGCGGAGGTGTTCGCACTGGTGCGGGAGACATTCAATATTCCGCGCCAGGATACGCTGAAGTTGCGAGACTACCCGACGCTCCGTCATGTGATTGGATTTGTGGAGACGAATCGGCCGGATCTGGCTGCGGCAGTACCGGTGGTTGCGAGCCCGGTTGCGGCTCCGGCTCCGGCCACGGCCACGATCACGGCCACGGCCACCCCCTTCGGAGGCTTCGGGACGGACAGCCCACCGCATGCTCCGCACGCGCCCATCGCGGCCACGGCCACTACTAGTGCAGTTGGAGCAGGGGATGCGATCGCAGAAAGAGTCCTGGAATTGGTGGCGGGCAAGACGGGATATCCGCGGGACATGTTGGAGTTCGACTTGGATCTCGAGGCGGATCTGGGGATCGACACGGTCAAGCAGGCGGAGGTGTTCGCGCTGGTGCGCGAGACATTCAATATTCCGCGCCAGGATGACGTTAAGCTGCGTGACTATCCGACCCTTCGCCACGTGATCGGGTTCGTGAACAAGTACTTGCCGGCAACAGCGCCGGTGGCGCCGGCAGCACCGGCACCCGTGGCGGCGGTAGCGGGCGCAGCGGTTTCCGTGGTCGACGCAACGGCGGGGCCGAGCCCATTTGTGAGCGGGCTGCTGCGGCGTCCGGTGGTGACCCTGCGGCCGCCACTGGATTCGTGCAAGAAGACCGGCGTGCGACTGGAGAAAGGGAGCCGCGTGGTGGTGGTCGCTGACAGCGAAGGCGCGGGCAAGCTGCTCTGTGAGCAGTTGGAAGGTCGGGGCGTGCAGGTACTGCGCATCGACACTCGACCTGAACGGGCCGAGATCGAGGCCGCCCTGCAAACATGGGCAAAGGCGGGCAAGGCCGTAGGACTCTACTTCCTGCCTTCGCTCGACCGTTCCGCGCCATTGTCGGACCTCGACCTGGTCCAGTTCCGCAAGCTGTACCGTGACCGTGTCTTGCTTCTGCACGGGGCGGCCCGCGGTCTTTACGAGGCCCTGGGCAACCCGGGCAGCTTCGTCATAACTGCCACGCGCATGGGCGGCCAGCACGGCTATGGGCCGGCTGGCGCCATCAACTCCGTGGGCGGCGCGGTTTCCGGATTCACCAAGACCCTGCGGCGCGAGCGGCCCGATCTCTTGGCCAAGGTGGTCGACTTTGAAGACGGCGCTTCCACCGAAATGATCGCGCGCGCGTTGCTCGACGAAACCGAGCGTGATCCAGGCGCAGTCGAGATCGGCTACGCGGCAGGCCTGCGCGTGACGGTCGGCCTGGAGGTCATGCAAGCCTTGCCGGCGGACGCCAAGCCAGCGCTCAACTTGGACAAGAACACGGTATTCGCAGTGACCGGCGGGGCCGGGGCAATCACTGTGGCCATTGTGCGCGATCTGGCGGCCGCTTCGCGCGGCACATTCTATCTGCTCGATGCGCGTGCCATGCCGCCGGAAAGCGAGCACGCCCTGCTGGAAACCGTTGTCAGGGATCGCGAGGCGGCCAAGCGCGAGGTATTCGAGCGCATCAAGGCGGACAAGGGCCGTGCCACGCCCGCGCAAGTCGAGGAGAAGCTCTTCGATCTAGAACGGCAGGCCGGCATCCTGGAGGCCCTGCGCGGGGTGGAGCAGGCGGGCGGTCGTGCCTTCTACCGCCAGGTCGACGTGCTGGACGGCGCGGCGGTCAAGGCCGTGGTGGACAACATTCGCGGGCAGAGCGGACGCATCGACGTCATCCTGCACGCCGCAGGACTTGAGCGCAGCCGCTCGCTCGATCGCAAGCCGGTGGAGGAATTCGACCTGGTCTTCCGGGTGAAGGCTGACGGGCTTTTCAATCTGATGGCCGCAACACGGGAAATGGACGTCAAGGCGATCGTCGGGTTCTCGTCAGTCGCAGGCCGATTTGGCAATGCAGGGCAGGCTGACTACAGCTCGGGCAACGACTTCATGTGCAAGACGCTTTCGTGGTGGGCGGCCTCGCGTCCGGGCTCGCTCGGCATCGCGCTCGACTGGACCGCCTGGGGCGGGATCGGCATGGCTACACGCGGAAGCATTCCCGAGATCATGAAGCGCGCGGGGATCGACATGCTCTCGCCGGCCGAGGGCCTGCCCGTCATCCGCCATGCCCTGCAAGCGGGCTTCTCAGGCGAGGCCGTGGTGGGGCACAAGCTCGGCATTCTGATCGAGCCCTTTGACAAGGACGGCGGGATCGATCCCGACGGCAGCCTGGTGGCGCGCGCCCGGCAAAGGGCGTTGCCGCTGCCCTTTGACAAGGTCAGCTTTGACCTGCACCAGGGGATGACCGCCGAGATCCGCCTCGACCCCAAAGTGGAGCCATTCCTCCACGATCACGCGATTGACGGCATTCCAGTGTTGCCGGGCGTGATGGGACTGGAAACCTTTGCCGAGGCGGCCTGGTTGCTGGCCCCGCTGCATCGGGTGGCGGCCCTGGAAAACGTGCGCTTCTTGGCGCCCATGAAGTACTACCGGCACGAGCCGCGTTCGGTGATCGTGCGGGCGCGCCCACTGTTGGGTGCGGACGGACGAGTGCGCGTGCACACCACCCTGTCGTCGGTGCAGGTGGTGGTGGGGCGCGAGCCCGAGGAGAAATTGCACTTTGCCGGCGTGGTGGTGCTGGAGCAAGGGGAAGGGCAGGGCGCGCGCACCACAGTGGATGGCGCCGGCCCGGTGGGCGGCATTGGCCACGACGACATATATCGCGTGTACTTCCATGGACCGGCCTACCGGGTGTTGGAGATGGTCAATCGACTGTCGACCGGGCAGGTGGTGGGGACCATGCGGACACCTTTGCCTGCTGACACCACCAACCCCAACAGCACCAGCATGGTGGGGCCACGTATGGTCGAGCTGTGTTTTCAGACCGCGGGCGTGTGGGAGATTGGCCAGACTGGCCAGATGGGGCTGCCTTCGGTGGTCGACCGCGTGACCGTGTTTGATCCGGCCCCCAACGGCAAGCTGGTGGTGGCTGAGTTGCAGCCGCACTCGTCCGCAGACGCGCTATCGTTCGACGCGCGCGTGCGTGACGGCGAGGGCAAGGTCTACCTGACGGTGGAGGGCTACCGCACCTCGCGCATCCCGGGCGGGCTGCCTGACGAGGCCGTGGGCCGTTTCCGCGGCGTCGTCGGCTGACCGGACTACATGTTCCGCTACGTGGTGGCCCACGCCGGCGAAAATCCCACCCTGGCGCTCGGGCGGGCGCCGCCGGCTCTGCTTAGCCCAAGCGAGGAGGCGATCCTGGCCGGGCTCGCCCTGTTGCCGCGTCGACGGAAATGGCTGCTCGGCCGTTGGGCGGCCAAACGGCTGCTTGGCGAAATCGCAGCCGAGGAGCAGAGCCTGGTTGCGGAGCTGCTGGGAAAGCCCGGCTCGAATCCAGAATGGCGCTGCCAGTTCAGCATTCTGAACGACGAGGCAGGCGCTCCCTACGTCGATCGGCAAGGCGGCAGGTTGCCCCTGTCATTGTCGATTTCCCACCGTGGCTTTCGCGGCTTGGCAGCGGTCGCTCTCGCGCCCGGGGCTTGCGTTGGCGCCGATCTTGAAACCGTTGAGCCCCGCGATCCGGCCTTGGTGCGCCAGTTCTTCAGCGAAAGCGAAGCCGATCGCGTGGCCAAAACCAGCGGCGCTGCCGCTGAGCAGACAATCGCGCGCATCTGGAGCGCCAAGGAGGCAGTGCTCAAGGCCATGGGCATCGGGCTTCGTCACGACACGCGCGACATCGTGGTAGGCGACGAAGTGGACGCACCCGCAGGCCTGGCAGAAGCCTGGCGTGCACTGGACATTCGGCTGGCACCGGTCTTGGCGGCAAGAATAGCGCCGCGCTCACTCACCGTGCTCTGGCGCGAGCTCGATGCGCATGTGGTGACGATGGCGCTGCTGATGTGAGCGCGCCGGACACTTGTCTGCAACCCTTATTGGAACCAGCCCCACAGGGACTGGAGGAGGAGAGCTACAGCAGGTCTCGGATCTCGTCTGCCTCGAGTCGCGTTCCTCGCAGGATCGATCGCAGAGTGCCCGGGGGAATGTCCTTGCCTGGGTGCACTGGCACGGTCACACGGCGGCTTGGATCATCGCGGTGGCGCAGCGATACATGGCTGCCGACCTGCCGAAGCTGAATGAACCCCGCCCGTTCGAGCGCGCGGACGAGGCGCGCGCCGTTCACCTGGGGTAGCTGGCTCAAGCGGCCTCTACGTCCACCATCGTGAAGTGGGCCCGGGGCGGAGGCACAGGGAGCCCGTCGAGTCTGAGTCCGTCGAGATGGCAGGTCACTGCCTCGCGGATGTTGGCGAGCGCCTCCTCGTAGCTGTCACCCATTGAGGCACAGCCGGGCAGGTCAGGGACATACACAGAGTAGCGCCCGTCCTCCTCACGTTCGATGACTACGGCGTAGGCAACAGTCATGGCAACGATGAGAGCTTAGCACACATGCTGAGCCCCCTGGCCTGGCAGACGCATCGCGGGCGCTGGGGATTCGGATGGCACCTGCCGTGGAGGCGGTGAGTGCTACTTTGGCGTCAGCTTCATCACGCTACCGCCCACAGCGTTTTGGGTCCAATAGACGCCCGTAGCGTCCAAGGCGATGCCGTAGGCGGAGCCCTGTCCTGATGCAAGGGTGGTAAGGGTGCCACCGCCGGTCGGCACCTCCATCACCGTGCCGCTGCTGGGGTTCGTCCAATAGACGCTCGTGGCGTCCACGGCGATGCCTTGGGGAGAGCCCTGGCCCGAGGCGAGGGTGGTGGGGGTGCCGCCGCCGGTGGGCAGCCTCATCACTGTGCCGCTGCTGTAATCGCTGTTGGTCCAATAGACGCTCGTGGCATCCACGGCGATGCCGGCAGCCATATTCTGGCCTGAGGCGAGGGTGGTGGGGGTGCCGCCGCCGGTGGGCAGCTTCATCACTGTGCCGCTATTGTAGTTCACCCAGTAGACGCTCGTGGCGTCCACGGCGATGCGGTAGGGGGACGTCTGGCCTGAGGCGAGGGTGGTGGGGGTGCCGCCGCCGGTGGGCACCTTCATCACCGTGCCGCTGAGGTCACTGTTGGTCCAATAGACGCTTGCGGCGTCCACGGCTATTCCATAGGGGGAGCTCTGGCCTGAGGCGAGAGTAGTGGGGGCGCCGCCGTTGATGGACACCTTCATCACCGTGCCGCCGTAGGAGTTCGTCCAGTAGACGCTCGCAGCATCTGTTGCCAGGTCCGCAGGTGCGTTCTGGCCTGAGGCGAGGGTGGTGGGGGTGCCGCCGCCGGTGGGCAGCTTCATCACTGTTCCACCGTTGTAGTTCACCCAATAGACGCTCGTGGCGTCCACAGCAACGTGGACTGGGTTGTTCTGCCCCGAGGCGAGGGTGACGAGGCAGCGGCCCCCAGTGCACGTGGCTGCGGAGGGCGCGTTTGCCGCGCACGAGCTTCCGCAGCCGCCACAGTTTCCGTTGTCGGTCTGCTCATCGACGCACGCATCGCTGCACAAAGACCACCCCATCGGGCAGGCACACTGGCCGCTCTGGCAGGTTCTGGCGCCAGTGCAGGTTACGCACTTGGCCCCGCCGGTGCCACACGTCGAAATCGTCTGGCTCTCGCAAACCTGGCCGTTGCAGCAGCCGTCTGGGCACGAGGTTCCGTCGCAGATGCATGCTCCCCCGGAGCAGTACTGCCCAGAAGTGCAGGTGGTGCCGCAACTGCCGCAGTTTCCGCTGTCGGTTTGCTCGTTGACGCATACGCCACTGCACACAGATTGCCCCAATGGACAGACACAGTGGCCGCTCTGGCAGGTCCCGCCGACTGCGCAGGGGCCGCACAAGACCCCTGTGGTGCCGCAGGTAGAGTTCGTCTGGCTGGAGTAAGGATTGCACACGTTGGCGTAGCAGCAGCCGCTAGCGCACGAGGTTCCATCGCAGACGCACGAACCAGCGGAACAATGCTGTCCCCAAGCGCACGCGATGCCGCAGCCGCCACAGTCGGTCACGCTGGTGTACAGGTCTGTCTCGCACCCATTGTCAGTCAGAGGCGCTGCCGGCTGCGTGCAGTTGCCCCAGCCCGGGGCGCAGGCGACGGTATCGCAGAGCCCACCGTGGCAACTTGCCACCTGCACATTCGTGTTCTGGCAGGGCCGCCCGCACGCGCCGCAGTTGTTCACGTCTGTGGTCAAGTCGGTGCATGTGCTTCCGCACGTCGTGCCCGCGCAACTCCCGCCCGTACCGCTCGTGCCGCCTGCTGCTCCACCGGTTCCGACGCCGCCTGTGCCAGCCATGGGGACGTCCATCTTCATCGGGACATCTGGCGGCATGGGGACATCTGGCCGAGAGTCACGGGCGTCGGGCAACCTCGCGTCAACAACTCCAGGGCCGGTAGCGCCGCCGGATCCGGTCGCACCTCCGCTGCCAGTCGCACCGCCGCTGGCTCCAGTGGTTCCGCCTGCGCTTCCGATGGGGACATCTGGCTGAGAGAAAGGAGCGTCTGGCACGCTAGCGTCAACATCTCCGGTGTCGATCGCGCCCCCGGCGCCAGCCGCACCTCCGGTGCCGACAAACCTCCGGATCCGGCGGCACCTCCAGTGCCGGCCACACCTCCGGATCCAGGCACACCTCCGGTGCCAGTTGCACCGCCGCTGGCCCCACCGGTTCCGCCTGCACCCATGCCTCCTGATGCAACCGGCGCGTCGTGGCCGCCGTCCAT
>Ga0182017_10002491_pt1 | contig 13983 bp, 4 predicted proteins | sample 712E3DmetaG_FD_120492 | JGI IMG/M metagenome (GOLD analysis project Ga0182017, IMG submission 120492) | Permafrost microbial communities from Stordalen Mire, Sweden - 712E3D metaG | ecosystem: Environmental > Terrestrial > Soil > Wetlands > Permafrost | place: Sweden: Stordalen | collected... | reverse complement strand
TACTCCCCGGGCGGCGCGCTGAACTGGCGCCGGAAACCGACCATCTCCCGCGCAGCCGGTTGCCCATTGGCGATGGCGCTCTGGCGCGGAATGTCCGCGCTGAATCGCCGCACCACGGCGCCCGACTTGTCCTTCAATTGCGCCAGCACCGAAACGGTTCCCGGGGGCCCGCCGGCGGCATCCGGCGCCGTTGGCAGGCGGTCGAACGGCACCTGGACCACCACCGAGTTCACATCGTTGTCCGGCGTGTTGCCAAACCGCAGGACGGCGGCGTTCAGCGGCAAGTCTGCCGCCAATTGCGGCGCCGCCAGCGCCTCGATCAGCCGTGCTTCGGCCCCGGAGGCCTTCAGTTCGTCGCCGACGCGAGCGGGAAAGCGCGATTCGATGACGACCCCCTTGCGCAGCGACTGCACGCGAACGCCGCGCCCGCGGCCGGCGTCGGAGCCGGGCGAGGCCCACGACGCCAGGTAGTACGATGTCAGGTCCGCGGCGATGCCGCGGGCACGGGTACGGCTATCGCCGGCCAGTGCGTACACGTGCCCTCCACCCGTGATCAGACAGATCTCCAGCAGCGAGTGCGGAATGCTTCCGCCCTCGCCCGCTATCATGCGGCCTGCGAACTCGGCGCCGACGGTGGCCGTGCCTGCGGCGTCCGTCAGACCAGTGGTCATGTTCCCCATCGCCCCCTCGGTGCCCATCGCGGAGGCAGCCAGCATTCCGGAGGCGGCGTCCGAGTCTCCGATCTCGGAGTCCACGGCATAGATGCTCACGTGCGCCCGGTTTGCCGCCTGGGTTATGTCGCGAAGCGTCTCCGGAGAGTTCTTGGGGTATTGGAGGCCCTGCGAGAAGAAGACGATGAACTTCCGGCCTGGCAGAACCTGCTGGCCACGGGAGGCGGCCAGAAGCGCAGCCAACGGAGGGAGCGTTCGCCCGTCGGTCTGGACGGTGTGCTGAGAGTCCAGCAGCATCGCCTTCAGTATTTTGGCCATGATCTGGCGCGATCCCGTCGCGTTCTTCGCATCCTCCTCCATCTGGCGCTCCGCGGCCTCGGTCACCTTGATGGCTTCCGATCTGTCCTGGATGGTGGTGGCGGCGACGGCCTTCCGGACCGCGTCGACATCGTCGGTCGGCGTCTGCACCAGATGCAGGCGCCCTTCCACCCGGAGGACCATGAAGAGGAGACCGTGCCCCGAAGCCGCCGTCAGCAGTTCCTCGGCCAGATCGTGATCCGTCTTCGCAACGCCCGGAACAACCTCGTCAAACACCAGCGTCACCACGGGAGGAACCCGCGGCTCGGTCACCAGGCGCAGACTGTTGAGAGGAACCTGTTTGCCGCCTTCGACGATCTGTACTTCGGAAGGCTTGAGATCCAGGACCGGGTTGCCTGCCTTGTCGTGCGCGCTCAGTTCGAGAGCCCGATTATCGGCGGGACCGGCCGTGGGTCCGGCCCCGGTCCGCGCGGCAAAAGTATGGCCGTTCTGCGCTTGAGCCGAAAGACCGAACATCAGAATCGCGAATGCAAGGGCGAGCCGCACCAGGAGTTGCGGCCGCACCGAAATCACAAGCGGCATAAACACCTCTCATTAGACAGTCTACTCCTTCGAGATCTCTTTCACCGTTCGCAGAAGTTGCCTGGGGCCTGGCGCCCATCCGCGACCGCGACGGCCCGCCCGGGCGCCGTTACGCGCACGGATCCCAGACCCGCAGCACGGCTACTCCAGCGTGAAGTCGACGGTCTGCGCTGTCCGATGCCCGCCCTGTCTCAGGATGACGGTCATCTCGTACCGGCCCGCGGGCAGGGAGTCGGCGCCCAGCGTGGTGAGGTAAGGAATCGTCTTCCGGTTCGGGTCTCCGGTCAGACTCATCGGCAGTGAGCCGATGAGATCTCCGTCACGGCGCAATTCCGCGGCCAGCGTTGGCTTCTCCGAAGAACTTGCGTCCGCATGAAGGTGGAAGAACAGAAGGATCTTCACACCCTCCGCCTTGGAGATATGCCCGAACAGATTCGGGACGACGATGCCTAGCGCACAACGCAGCGGATCGCTGTCGTCGGCCGGGCCGGCAGGATCGATACGCCCGACCAGCAGCACGTCCCCCAGCGCCAGACCATTCGCCGCCGCCGGGATCGTGACGTTGGTCCGCTGCGCCCCGATCTTCCCGCCATTGGCGTCGAAGGCTGCGCTCTCCAAAACGTACTCGCCTGGAGGCGCGCTGAATTGGCGCCGGAAGCTGACGACGTCCCCCGGGGCCGGCTCCTGATCGCCGACCGCCGGCCGGCGCGGAATGTCCGCGCTGAACTTGCGCACCACGGCGCCAGAGGGGTCCTTCAACTGCGCCAGCACCGACACGCTGCCCTGGTCGCCCTTGAGCTCCACGCGGTCGAGCGGCACCTGAACCACCACCGAGTTCACATCGTCGTCCGCCGTGCTCGCGTACCTCAGCACGGCGGCCATCAGGGGCAGTTCTGCCCGCAGTGCCGGCGCCGCCAGCGCCTCAAGCAGCCGTCCCTCGACGGCGGACACCTTAGCCACGTTGCTGCCGCGTACGGGAAAATACCCCGAAACCGATGCAATCAGGACCCCTTTGCGCAGCGGCTTCACAACAATCGGGCGCAGGCGGTTATCGTCCCCGGAGGCGGGTGAGAGCCAGGACGCCAGGTAGTACGAATTCAGGTCCGTGGCGATTTCGCTGGCGCCTCTGCGGCCCTCGGTCATCGCGAACACGTGCATTCCACCCGTTCTCGCGCAGATCGCAGCCAGCGAGCGCGGAGTGCCCGTGTTGTCGCTCGTCTCCAGGCGGCCCGCGTACTCGTTGGACTGCTCGGCCACTCCCATCCCTTGCGCAAGCATGTCCGGGGGCGGACCGCCGGGCCCAGGGACCGCCGGACCCGTGCGGATGTTGCCCATCGCTTGCTGGTTGCCCATCATAGCGGCCACGTTCAGAGCTTGCGCCGCCTGAACGTCGCCCATCTCGGCGTCGAAGGAAAACACGCTCACATGCGCCCGGTTCGCCGCCTCCACCACATCGCGAAGCGTCTCCGGACTACTCGAATGCCATGCCAGGCCTTGCGAGAAATAGAGGATCGCCTTCCGCCCCGGCACATCCTGCTGGCCTCGCGAGGCGGCCAGCAACGCCGCCACCGAAGGGGTGGACTGCGAATCGCTCTCGCCGATCTTCTGAGAGTCCGTCAGCATCGCCATCAGCATCTTCGCGGTGGCCTGGCGTGCCCCCTGCGCGGGCCGGGCGTCCTCCTCGGCCTGCTTCTCCGCGGCCTCGGTCGCCTTGATGTAATCCGGTCTGTTCGCCACGGTCGCCGCCGCGATTGCGTTCTTGACCGCCTCGACGTCCGCGGTCGGCGCCTGCACCAGGTGGAGGCGGCCTTCCACCTTGAAAACCGCGAAGAGGTAGTTCCGCCCCGAAACCGCCGTCAGGAATTGCTCCGCCAGCTCGCGGTCCGTCTTCGCGACGCCCTGAACCACCTGGTCGAACACGAACGTGATCGTCTCGGGATCCTGCGGCTGGCCGGCAAAGCGCAAACTCTTGAGGCTGACCGCCGCGCCGGCATCCGTAATCTCGACCTCCGAGGGTTTGAGATCGGGGACGATGTTGCCCTTCCTGTCGTGTGCCCGCAACTCGATGGTGACCTCGGTGGGATTCGCGGCCGCCTGTGCGGTCTCCGCCGGAGCCGGCGACGGGAGCGCAAACGGAACCAAGGCGAGAGACAACCCCTTCAAAACGAGATACTTAAAGGCAATACGCGGCATCAGATATCTCCTCAGCCAGCCGATCGCTCCACCATCTTCCCCGCCGCTCGCCGGAGCAAAGACCGATGATCGGTCGAGCCGGCACTCACGGCGCCGGTGAAACCGCCGTCCTGTCATGGACGGCAACGGAACCGCGCGCGTTTCTTCGCACTGCCGTGCTCCGGACACAGGCCGACTCCTGGGACGGCTTCCGCACCAGTCGCCGGGCTGGCGCGGTGCCTTGCACGCTGCCACGGCTCCATCCCGCACGGATTCTCCCGGGCCGCCGCCTGTCTACTCCAGGATAAAGGAGACGCTCCTCGATACCTTCTGCCCACCCTGGCTCAGGATGATGGTCATCTGGTACCGCCCCGTGGGCAGGGAGTTGGCGCCCAGCGTGGTCACATAGGGAATCGTCTTCCGGTTGGGGTCGGCGGGCAGTTTCAGCGGCAACGATCCCAGCAGACCGCCGTCGCGCCGCAACTCCGCCGAGAGCGATGGCGTCTCCGTGGCGGCGGGATCCGTGTGAAGGTCGAAGAACAGATCGATCTTCGGACTTGCCGCCTTGGAAACGTGCCCCGACAGATTCGGGACAACGATGCCTTCCGCGCAACGCATCGGATCGGTGTCGTCCGCCGACTCGGCGGCATCGAAGCGCCGGACCACCAGCACATCTCCCAGCGCCAGACCATGGGCCACCGCGGGAATCACGACGTTGGCGCGCTGTGCCCCGATCTTTCCGCCGTTGGCGTCGAAGGCTGCGCTCTCCAAAACGTACTCGCCCGGCGGCGCGCTGAACTGGCGCCGGAATGTGACGACATCCTGCGGGCTCTGCCCCTGATCGCCGATCGTCGGCCGGGGCGCAATGTCCGCGCTGAACTTACGCACAACGGCGCCGGAATGATCCTTCAACTGAGCCAGTACCGACACGTTGCCCTGATCGCCTTTCGCTCCCACGCCGGTGAGCGGCACCTGGACCACCACCGAGTTCACGTCGTTGTCCGTCGTGTTCCCATACCGCAGCACGGTGGCGTTGAACGGGAGATCCGCCGGCAGCTTCGGCGCCGCCAGCGCCTCGGTCAGCCGCCCTTCGACGGCCGAAACCCTTGCCACGCTGCTGCCGCGCGCCGCGTAATATCCCGCACGCGATTCGACGACGACCCCCTTCCGCAACGATTTGACCGTGATCGGGCGCAAACTGTTCTCGTCCCCGGAACTCGGCGAGATCCAGGACGCCAGGTAGTACGAGTTGAGGTCCGTGGCGATCTCGATGGCGCCCTTGTGGCCCCCGCCTCCCAGAGCGGCCACGTACACTCCGCCCGTGCTTTGACAGATCCCCGTGAGCGATTTCGGAGAGTTCACGACGCTGTCGCCCGATTGCATGCGGCCCGCCAGCTCGTTAGCTTCAGCGCCTGCGCCGGGCCCCTCCGCGCTGGGCGACGCGTTCCTGCCCTGCGAAAGCGAGCCCGATGCGACGCCGCCCATAGCTTGCGAGGTGCCCAGCGCGGTACTGGCCGCCAAAGAGTTGGCTACCTGGGAGTCGCCGCTTCCGGCATCGAAGGAGTAGACGCTCACGCGCGCCCGGTTCGCCGCCTGCATCAGGCCGCGAAGGGTCTCCGGACTGCTCTTATGCCAGTCCAGTCCTGCCGAGAAATAGAGGAGAGCCTTCCGCCCCGGCACGTCCCGCTGGCCCCGCGATGCGGCCAGCAGAGCCGCAACCGAAGCGGTATACTGCGGATCGGTCGCGGTCTTCTGCGAGTCCATCAGCATCGCCATCAGCATCTTCGCCGTGGCTTGGCGCGCTCCGGAGGCGGACTGCAAATCGTCGGACATCTGCTTCTCCGCGGCCTCCGTTACCTTGATGTAATCCGGCCTCTTCGCCATGGTGATGGCCTCGATGGCGTTCGTCACCGCTTCGACATCCGCGGTCGGCGCCTGCACAAGATGGAGGCGCCCTTCCACCTTCAGCACCATGAAAAGGTAGCCGTGCCCCGCAGCCGCCGTCAGAAAATCGCGGGCCAGGCCGCGATCCGTCTTCGCGACGCCCGGATCGACCTGGTCGAACAGGAACGTGATCGTTTCCTGCGTGTGGCCGGCGGGACGCAAACTCGTGAGGCTGACTGCCGCGCCGCCGTCGGTAATCTCCACCTCGGAGGGCTTGAGATCCGGAACGAGGTTTCCCTTCTTATCGTGCGCCGTCAGGTCGACGGTGACCTCCGAAGGATTGGCGACCGCCGCGCCGCCGGGAACCGCACCGGTCTGCGCCCGAGCGGGCAATTGGAACAGGAGTGGTACGAATGCAAGGGCAAGCCGCACCATAACTTGCGGCCGCACCGAAGCTACACGCGGCATTTTTAGGATGACCTCCGCAGACATTATAGCCCATCGGTTCTCGTTGACATTGGCGACGAGGATATCCGGCCGGCCGTCATTGTCATAGTCGCCCACCGCCGCGCCGATGCCGTATCCCGAGCCGGCCAGCCCGGCCTTTCCGGTGACATCGGTGAACGTGCCGTCGCGGTACGGCGGCGCCATTCACCAGGCAAAGGTCGAGATAGCCGTCGCCATCGTAGCCCAGCAGAGCAACGCCGGCGACCATCGGCTCGGACGCGCCCACAGCGCCAGCACCGCGCCTGCCGCCAGAAGCGTCGGGAGCAGGATCGGCGCCATTCGAATCCGCAACCCGCCGGCTGCCGATCCGGCCGGGTTCCGCGTCCCACGTCCGCTCGGTCTCACTGCGCGGCAACCGTGTAGCGGATCGTCTGCGTCGATGATTCGCTCCCCTGAGACAGGATAAAGCGCATTTCGTGCCAGCCCGGGCGTCCTGCCGCCTGAATGAGGATTGGAACGGCGCCGGAAGCGTCGGCCGGCGGGAGCGCCATGGTCTGATCGGCCAGCATGCGCCCATCCAGCAGGAACTGCCCGCGCATTCCCGGTTTCGACGCGTTACTCCGATCCGGGTACGCGACAAAGTAGAGATACTGCTGGCCACCCGGCGGCAGATCGGTGTAGAGCGACGGATAGATCCGCTTGCCCTGGTAGGCCAGCGGGTCCGTGGCCGCCTCCAGACCCTGGGCCGGGTCCATGCGGCGCACCAGAACGATGCTGCTTAGTTCGGGACCGTTTGGTGCCGCGCAGTCAAGTGCCAACGTGGCGGTGCTGGTTCGGCCCGACTCCCAGTCCACCACGGCGGTCTCTACCGAGTAGTGCCCTGGCGGCAAGGTGACGGCCCGGGCAAACAGGATTCTGCCCGTGCGAGTGGAATCGGCCTCCGCATTGGGCACCGCCATGGGCGAGTCCGATGTCATCTGTTCCACGATCTGGCCCGTCGGGTCTTTGACAAAGGCCAGCAGCGAGGCGTGCCAGCGCTGGCGCCCGGAAGCCGGCAGCGCAGTCGCTTTCAGGTTCGAGATGGGAATGTCGAACGCGATTTCCAACTCCGGAGCGCCGCTGGGCGAACGGTAGCGAAGAGCCTGTGCGCGATACTCGAAATCGTGCGGCAGCGGAGTCGTGTTCAGCGCCCGGAGGCCAGCCAGTTCGAGGAGGCTCGCGGCTCCGCCCTCCACCGGTTCCGGGGCCGCGAAATAGCCGTTCCTCGCCTCCACCGCCAGGTCCTTGCGGGCCGGTTTCACTTCGATGCGATGATAGCGGCCGTCGTCGATCTCCGATGCCGGGCGGTAGGTCAGTTGGTAGTGCGTCTGCACGTCGTCCATCACGCGCTCCATCATGCGCTTGCTGTAGTCGGTAATGAGAAAGCCGCCGGTGCTCTCCACCAGGTCCTCGAGCGAGGCGTGGACATTGGCGGTGATGGTGGCATATTGGATCAGGTCGGCTTCCTGCGCCTTGTCCATCGAGGCGCCCACGGGGTCGATCAGGGGAGGCGCGCCGCCCTGGCTCCTGCCGAGCCTTCCGACGCGTTGCATCGTCGCTTCGGAGGCTGCGTTCGGCGACTGGGGCGTGGGACCCGTGATCTCTACGGCATAGAAAGCGATGCTCGCCTGATTGGCGATTTTCAACGTGTTCTGCCAGTAATCGAGCTCGCTGGCGGGCCGATTGATGCCCGGACTCAGCAGCAACACAGTCTTGCGAAAGGGCAGCGGTCTGAGCTGTTCCACCAGCCAGCGCAGTGCGCGCAATTCGCGCACGCCCACCACTCTCTCGTAGTCCATGCTCCGCCTCCCCAGCGGATTGTGGAGCGCGTCCGAGGCCTCGTCGATGGCCGTCGAGGCGTCGAGCGTCGCGCCCAGCTTGGCGGAATCTACGCTCATCGAAGACGGCGCCCCCGGGGTGGCCCCGGCGCCGCCGGCCTGTGCGGGAGTGGCGGCGGCTGGCGGATTCATGGTAAGCGCACGTTCCAACCCCAATGCGCTGAACAGTTGCTGGGACGAATCGAGCGTTGAGATCTGGCCCGCGGCCGCCGCCCGGATGGCCTTGACCAGGGTGGCACGATCGTTGCTGAAGGGCGCCATCGGCCGTACGCCGCGATCGCTCAGGCTGAACACGCCAATGATCGTATTGGGCCGCAGCTCGTCATTGAGAAACTCCAACGCCGCCTCGAACGCCGCCTTTCTGGTCTCCGGACCGAGGTCCTGGAAGACGAGGCAGACCAGGTTCACCGTGTGCAGCGATAGCATCCCACCCGGTGCGCCGGGCCGGGGAGCTTTCCCGCTCTCCGCCGGTGCCGCCGCTGGAGGCGCCGACTCCTCCTGGCGGACTTCCTTCCCGCTGACCAGCCGCAACGATCGGATCTCCTGCCGCACGCCGTCTTCGTAAAGGGCGATGTCTCCAGCTTCGAGCTTCCGGACCAGCTTGCCATGCTGGTCATGCACCACCAGGTCGACCACCACTTCCCGGACTGTGCTCCGGATAGGCGGCCCGGCCTGCTCCTGAGCCGCGGCGCAGGCGACCGGGAGCAGGGCGCACAGGGCCGCAGCTGCTCCCGCCAGCCCGAGGCCGGAGCGGCGGGTCATTTCGCCGGCTCCTTCACCTTCACAATCCGGTCGCCCTCCACCTCGTGGAGGGTTTGTACCGCGCCCGATGGCCACACGATCTCGACCGAGTCGGCCACGCGATCCGGGCCCAGCCCAAAGTGAACCGGACCGTAGCTCGAGGAAGCGTAGCCGACGCTGGTGGTCATGTGATTGTACTGCGCGCCCACGCTCTTGCTCACCACCTTGATCCGCGCGCCGATGCCATCGCGGTTGCTCCGGGTCCCTTCCAGGGCGATATCCAGCCAATGTCCCGCGTGCAGGCTTCGGTTCATCCAGATCTCGGCCGGCCGGGCCAGTGCCGAGGTGACCACGTCGATTCTCCCATCGCCGTCCAGGTCGCCAAAGGCGCAGCCGCGGTGCCGGGCCGGCGGCGTGGCGTCCAACCCGGCCTCTTCGGTTAGAGCCTCCCACTTGCCGCTGGCGCCCAGGTTATGAAACACGGTGTTGTGCTGGTCCACGCCCTGGCCGGGCTGCGGCAGAGACCCGACATGCCCACGGGTGACGAACAGGTCCTTCCAGCCGTCGTTGTCGAAATCGAAGAATCCGGGGCCGAAGCCGGCCATATGAAGCGTCAGGCCGCGCATCCCGCTTGCGCCGGTCGCTTCCCGGAACGATCCCTTTCCCATGTTCAGGTACAGGGGAAAAGTCTGATTGTTGAGAGCGGCCAGGGCGATGTCCGGGAGTCCGTCATTGTTCACGTCTCGAAAATCCACTCCCATGCCGGAAATGAAATCTCCGTCCTCGGGCAGCGCCACTCCGGCAGTCATGGCGACCTCCTCGAACTTGTCCCCGAGGTTGTGGAACAGCGAGTTGTAGTAGCCGTCGTTGGTGACGAACAGGTCCGGCCGGCCATCCAGGTCGTAGTCGGCCACGCCGACGCCCATGCCCTTGCCGACGTGGCTTCGGATTCCCCACTTCTCGGAGACGTCCCGGAACGTGCCGTTGCCATTATTCAGGAAAAGCGAATTGGGTTGTCCTTTGTAATACCGTGGGTGACAGTAGTCGGCGGTTCCCTGAAAACCGCATAGCGGCTGGTCGCGATACTGCCATTGCAGATAGTTAAGAACGAACAGATCGAGCAATCCATCGTTGTTGACGTCCACCCAGGCCGCCGTGATGGCCCACAGCGGCCCGTACTCCGGATCGTTGGTGTGGTCCAGTCCGGCCTTGTTGGTGACGTCGGTAAAGGTGCCGTCGCCGTTGTTGTGATAGAGAGTATTGCGGTAAACGCCGGCCACGAAAATGTCGGGGTATCCGTCGTTATCGTAGTCCCCGATCGCTACGCCGATGTCGTAGCCGGAGCCTGCCAGGCCCGCGGCCTCGGTGACATCCGTGAACACTCCGTTGCCGTCGTTGCGGAAGAGGCGGTCCCGGTACTTGGGAGAGTCCTTCCGGAGAGTGGCGATGTTGGCGCCGTTGGTGAAGAAGATGTCCGGCCGCCCATCGCGGTTGTAGTCGAAGATGGCCACTCCGCCGGCCATGGTCTCCGGCGCGTTCCGGGCGGGAGTTTCATCGCTTTCGAGCTGGAACGCAATCGGTTGATAAGAAAATCGGATCGGGGGGGAAGGAGCCGCGGCTGGAAACAGCGCGAACGCGGCCACCAGCGGCACCAGAACAACGGCACAGATGCCGCTATGTCTCATCGCACGCCTCATTAGACCATAAAAAGAGGGGTGGCCGCGGGCCATCCTTCCACAGACCATAAAAAGAGGGGTGGCTGTGCGCCACCCCTCCACTGCCTGGTTCCTTAAACTTCAGGAACGGATCAGAAGTAGAACTTCACCGCAAATTCGACCAGCCGGTTCCCAACCGTGTAGGCGGGGAATCCTGTGGTATGGCTGTTCTGGTTGGTCTGCGTCAACGCTCCAGATTTCAGATCCTTGAAGATGAGTTGGTCGTCGACGTGGTTGCCCGGAACGTCGAACTGCCCGTTCGGGTGGTTCAGCCAGTTGTAGGCCTGGAGCCGGAACTGCAGTTTCTTGGTTTCTCCGAAATTGAAGCTCTTAAACAGCGACATGTCGCTGTTGATAACCGCCGGTCCGTGGATGTAGGGCCACATTTCTGTGCCCTGGGTGCCGGCAGCCGGAGGCGCGAAGCAGGCCGGGTTGAAGTACTGTCCCGAGGCCAGCCCCTTGGTCGGATTGCAGGTCAGGTTCGGCATCAGCGTCACGGCGTTGGTGCCGAGGTAGATCTGGTTGCTCACGTTGCTCGGCCACTGCACGTTGAAGCCGGGGGCGTTCGCTTCGAGAGGTACGCCGCTCTGAACGCCGGTCCAGCCGGAGAGCGTCCATCCATTGACCAACGCACCGAGCGCCTGGTTGTGGGTCGCTTTCGGCAGGTCAATGCTGAAAGAGAGGTTGAAGATGTGAGTGTGGTCGTAAGCCTCTGGGCCGTAATTGGCGCCAAGCGAGAATCCATCTACCGTCCCCGAGCTGCCATTGCCGTTCGCGGAAACTCCGTCATACGTTCCCATAACCTTGCCGAAAACGTAGTTGGCCATCATGACCACCGGCTTGACGCTCCGGGTCCAGGTCGCCTGGAAGGAGTTGTAATTGGAGTAACTGCCATGCCCCATCACGTAGATGTCCTGGTAGTTCCGATAGGGCATGTAGTCGTTGAGGTTCGGATTGTTGCAACTGACGGCTTTGACGCACATGATCACGCCGGTTACCGGATCGGGCTTGAACAACGCGCCCATCGGGATGATGTTGGCGTCGTTGATCTTGTCGTTGCTGGTGCCGATCACCATATCCCTGGTCGCGCTGCCCACATACGAAAACTCCCCAACCGAACGGAACGGAAGGGCCTGGGAGATGGTGAAGTTGTAGGTCCACGAGTACGGCATCTTGCTGTCGTTCATGGCGTTCGGGGAGATGGTGGTGCCGTTCAGCGGACTCCCGGCGGCGGGTACGTTAATACCCTGAGCCGACAGACTGTTGATCTGGGCGAACGACGTCAGCGATATCGGGGTACCCCAACTGAACTGGCCGCTGGAGTTCGGGTCGCTATCGTCGATGGCGCCTTCGGTGAAGTAGAACTTGGCGGCGCCGCCGCGAATGACCGTCTTCGCGTTGCCGAACACGTCATAGGCAAAGCCGAGCCGGGGCTCATAGTAGATGAACGGCGAAACCCAGCCCGACAGCGGGACCGAAGGATTGGTCGAGTGCCACACGACGCCGGTGTTGGCGGGAGCGTTGGACGCGTTGCTATACACGGCCGGATCCCACACGATGACGCCGTTGCCTAAGGGGTTGTACCACTGGCCGACGTGGTCGAAACGCAGGCCGTAGTTCACGGTCAGCTTGCGATTGACCTTCCAGGAATCCTGCGCATAAAAGGAAACCTGCGTGGACCGGAAAGTCGGGACCATGATGTTGTTGGTCTGGGTGTAGCTTTGCGCGGCGCCGAGCAGCAGGTCGGCGACGGTGTTGCCGGTGGTGGTACCACCGTACGTTTCGGATTCGAACTGGCCCTGGAAGCCGGTCGTGCCCTGCTGGTTGCCAAACACGCTCCAGTAGAAGCCAAACTTCATGGTGTGGGTGCCCCAGACCTTGCTGACGTTGTCGACAATCGCGGGGTCGTACTTGTGAGCGCCGAAGTTGCCGCCAAAGGCGGGTCCGCCGAAGGATGCCTGCGGCATGAAATCGGGTATTCCTCCGGACCAGCTCAGAAGGTCTGCGAATTGCGTCTCGTTGGCGCCGAACAGACCCTTGTAGGTAAAGCCGAGGTTGCTCGGATTGATGGCCGCCGCGCTCGCAGGCGCCAACGTATTCAGGTACGTGGCGTAGGACAATACGAACTCGTTGACCAGCGTGGGGCTGAACACCTTCGTGAAGTTCACGGCGAGCACCCCGGACGGCGTATGGGCGTCAATGGAGGTTGGGTAGGGGAGCGCCTGGCTGGGTGCCCACCAGGTGTCGATCGGGTGATGATCGAATTCCTTCTGGTAGGTGTAGGTCACGCTCAACTTGGTGCTGTCATTGGCGGAGTAGTCGATCTTTTCGCTCTGCTCCCAGCGATTCTGCGGCAGGGTGTTGTTGAACCCGTAGTTGTAGCCGCTGCTGTTCATGTTCGGCGCCGGCATCAACTTCATGTACGCCACGCCGTTGGGGTCGAACATACTCTGCGGAATCATCCCGCCGGGGAGGTTCCACGGTCCTTTCGGGTTCTTAACGGGGTCGTAACAACCGCCGCTTCCTGCGGTCCCGCACAAGTAGCTGTATGCGTTGCCCCAGCCGCCGGCCTTCGGCAGGCTGTCCAGGTAAGCGGGCGAGAAGTTCCCCGCCTTCATCTGAGAGGTCGGAACGAAGTACTCCAGGAGGCCGCCGGCCGGCTGCTGATCCATGTACTCGTAACCGAACCAGAAGAAGAGCTTGTCCCGGTTGCGATTGAAATGGAGCCAGGGAAGGAGCACCGGGCCGCCGATGTTGCCGCCGGGGTAATAGTAGTGGGAAACCGTGATCGTATTGCCCTGGGACTTTTGGTACGAATCTTCGGCGTTGAAAACGGAGTTGCGGGCCATCAAATAGCCCTCTCCATGGAACCCCTTGCCGCCGCTCTTGCTGAAGGCCTCGAACACAACCGGCCCCTTGGCGTACTCGGCTCCGTACGCCGACATCAGCATCTTGACCTCGGAAACCATCTCCGGGTTGATGTTGGCGATCTGGGTTCCCATGTTGTTGTCCAGCAGGTTGGAGCCATCCAACATGTAAGACATACCGCCGTGGGGCAGCGTGCCGTTGGCCGAGAAGTTGCCGGCGGGACCGCTGTTGCTGCCGGTGACGTGATCGGCGCCATTGAAGGCCGCGTTGCTGCTGAGACCGTTGTTGGTACCCATGCCGGGCATGATCTTCATCAGCTCGCCGGCATCGCGGCCCGACAACGTGAATTCGTCCACCATGACCTGGTTCAGGGAGGTGCTGAGCGCGCCGGTGTCGACGGGGGCGACCGACTCGCCTTCACCAACGACCTCGACCACTTCCTTCACTCCACCGACCTTCAGGACGATGTTGGCCATGTTGCGGTTGTCGCCCTGGTTCATGACGACTCCGTTTGCCTCCCAAGTCGTAAAGCCGGCCTTGGAGACCGTGAGGGAATACGTTCCAGGCTGTACGGACACAATTGCGAAGAAGCCGTCACCGTTGCTGACGACATGTCGAATGTCCCCGCTGGCTGCGTTCTTGAGTTCTACCGAAGCGCCCGGCACCGCGGCGCCGCTCGAATCGTTTGCCGTGCCGCTCAACGACCCC
>Ga0182017_10002490_pt1 | contig 13985 bp, 13 predicted proteins | sample 712E3DmetaG_FD_120492 | JGI IMG/M metagenome (GOLD analysis project Ga0182017, IMG submission 120492) | Permafrost microbial communities from Stordalen Mire, Sweden - 712E3D metaG | ecosystem: Environmental > Terrestrial > Soil > Wetlands > Permafrost | place: Sweden: Stordalen | collected... | reverse complement strand
ATCCCGATAGAAGCGGAAAGACCTGCACCGGCCAGCCCGATACAGGGAAATCCATACTTTCCGAAAATGAGCAGATAATTGAACATGATATTGAAAAAATATGCAGCAAGAGCCGAGAACATACAAATCTTCGTATGACCGATACCGTAAAAAAAGCCTCGATTTGTATAGGGCCGACGCAGCAGAAGTGCCATACGAAGAGATCTCTGATCTAAAGGGCAATAAAAAAGCCGTCGATGGGTTTCAAACACGATATGATGAACCTTGCCGACGGCATGGATGATGTAAAAGCTTGTGTTATAGACTGAACTCAGCGATGTATTTATCGACATCGCGGGCAGCAACGGAGGATGGAAATTCCTTTTTGATTTTTTGAAGAATATCAACCGCCTTCTCTTTTTCCCCGGCAGCGGCATAATTAACAGCAGCCCTCTGTAAGTTCCCGGGCGCCTGGAGATCCGGAATGCCTTTTGAAGCCGCTTTTTCAAAGTAAGAAGCTGCTTCGCTGTAATTTCCTTTCACTTCGTAACATGCGGCTTCTCCTGCAAGAGCTGCCGACTTAATCATTTTATCGCTGATGCTGACATCGTCATACGTGGAAAGCGCTTTGCTGTAATTCCCAAGAGCAAAATAACTGTTGGCAAGATAAAATTTTGCGACCTCTCCGGAAGGAACACTGCCGTGTTCCTCTACAATAGCTTCGAGTCCTTGAACACCCTCCTGGGGAGATCCGTTCACAGCTTCGTTGTATTTCCCCTGATCGTAATATGTCATGACTTTAGCAAGTTTTGCATTTGCTTCCAAATTCCACTCGCTGCGTTTCTGGATCCAGAAAAAAATAATAACCGCAATGGCAATGGGAGCGCCTACGATATATGCGGCAAGGCGTTTATTTTCATTAATCCAGGCTTGTGCTTGAAAATACATGGTCACAATCCTGTCTTCTTTGATCTCCTTCATGCTGATCTTTTTTTGCGCTTTTAACATGTTCAATCCTTAAAAATAATGTTTGAAAAATTAAGTGCGCCCGGGGCGATTCGAACGCCCGGCCTACAGCTCCGGAGGCTGTCGCTCTATCCAGCTGAGCTACGGGCGCGGTGAAAAACAATCAATTTTCGACAATTTCTTTTTCGTACAGAGTGAAGTTATAAGTTTATTCCACTCTGTGAGTGCTTAAATAAGTACTCAATCTGCCTCAAATAAGAAATGCCAAGCGAGGCGAGGCTTCCGGGCTCAAAACACTTGGCATTCTACTCTTTCGAGTAAATTTCTTTTCTCTTTTTCGGAAGCTTGCTTCATTAAGTTCAAAATTAATTTACAAAAAAAAGATGCAGAAGGCAATCATAAATAAATTTGATTTAACAATCACCATTTTTTCTTGAGAATTCTTTTTACATTTTCAAATGGTAATCCTGTATTAGCTGCAATATGCCTGAAAAGTCCATTAAATTTTCCGCTATCATTACTGCTTTGATATGTTAAATTATAACACTTACGACAGCGGAAATAGAGCGCACCATTTGGCAAATATAGCTTTGCTACCCTTGCAGAGCATTTTGGACAAAGAAAAAGAAACCGGGAACCCTTGAAACCGGTTTTTTGTATTGTCAAAGGAATGGTATCATTTACCGGATTTTTTTCTCCATCAACTGTTTTTGTATATTCGAGTTTGATGGTCATATTATTGCAATTCATAGAATAGCCGATGGAAGCTACCTGCTCTCCTGTTGAAGTATTAGTCCATTCAAATGAACCATAAGAATACCCACTTTTATGGAACTTCGATGAATCAAGTTTTAATGCATTTTCAACTACCGGACGCCAACCAGAACGACCGGAACCACTTCCGCCCATTTTTTTCTCCTAAATACTTAACAAAACTTACTATGAAAGTTTGAAATTCATTGATATTTATTTGATATTTAATCAATGGAGATTTCTATTTTATTACTACTTTAGTGATTTTTTTCTGTTTTTAATCAAAAGAATTCATTTTTTCAGTTCTTTTTAAGGATTTCTGAAATATCTAAGGATATCTATTCCGTATTTATTTGACCTAATTTTTTTTACGGGCATAATATTTTCATATTATTTGTAAGAATCTTGTCCTTTGCGTTCAGAACTTTGACATTGACATTGCCATAGGGAAAACATGTCAAAGTCAAAGTGATAAAGAGAGAGATAGACAAAAATTGTGTACCTATATATCCTTCTACTTTGACATTGACATCTTTTTGTATAGGAATGTCAAAGTGTCAAAGTGAGTAGTAGCCGTATTTTGGCATTTTCAATATTCCATTAACCTTAGCATTTTTTAACAACCGGTCAATTGTCCTTTCATCGTATCCCATAGGTTTGCAACGCTCAAGAATTTCCTTTCGAGAGAGTTCTTTTGCATCGCCGAAGATGCTCTTGAAATCGATGCTTTCTTGTGCCGTCTGTGTTTCCATAGCAATATGTTCTCCCTCTTCTGTTTCGCCTTCATCTTTGAACCATAGATTTACCGGGTCAAGCGATAGCAACCGGCATTTTCTCATTGCATCCGGTATATGCCTGCCTTTTAGCGGTCTAATAATCCTTTTGCTTTCATCGACAGAAGAGCGTCTGATTTGTAATGTAGTATCTGCACTTCCACCAAAGACATTGGAGCCTCTCATTTGGTCGTTGTTCATTCGTTGATACCGTGAACCCTTTTTCGTGTGATGTACAATCAACACTGCAAGCCCATATCTATCCCGGAGAGCAAGAAATTGTCTCATTAATGCTTTCATTTCTGAACTGTCGTTTTCATCTTTGTTATGAGAAAAATAGAGGCAATCTATCACTATCAGGCAAGGCTTTTCTTGTTGGCAACTCTCATTCAATGTATCCCAACACTCACTAATAGCAGGCACTTCTTTGGGAATTATGAGGTTTGAAATATCTCCCGGAGCCGGTAATCTTTCGACCATCGTTTTCAATCTCCGGGCAAAATCAGGAAAAGACAATTCATTGTTTAGAAACAATACCTTTCCATGCTTTTTAATATCATAGGAAAGCCATTGCTTTGCATCGACTGCAATTGAGAGAGCCAGATTCATCGCAAGCAAGCTTTTCCCACATCCTTCTTCACCCATCAAGATATTTAAGGAATATTCCGATATGAGATTATCGATAAGAAAAGCTTGTTCAGGTATTTCCATATTTGCTATTTCCAAGCCAGTGTAATTCTCAAATTTGAAGCCATTGTTGGCTTCTGCATTGATAGAATTTGAATTCCAGATAGATACCTTATTCTCTTCCGGTTCATAAGTGCTTTGTCTATGGGTCATTAAACCAGAGGCTTGGCCTTTGAATCGACCATTGAGAGGGATTGCACCAAATGTCACGTCATTAATCACATCTTGTTGTTCTGGAAGACATTTCAGCCATTCTCTTATGCCTAAAGATGGACTTGGTTCCTTTTGTTCAATGTTTACGGATTCAAATAGCTTTCTATATTCCGGAAATTCAAAAGCATCCTTATTAAACCCTTCCGGCAATTCTTCAAAAGCAGAAGGGGTGAGCAGGAGGCTTGCCAAAACCTCCCGCTCTGCTTGTTCTCTATATCCCATTATATTCATGCAGCCTCTCCTGAAAACAAGTTACCTTGACTGCCTAAATGCCTTTCAAACGCTAACGCCTTTTCCTGTCCCCAAGCCTCAAGCTCAAGAAATGCCTGTGCTTCAAAGCCAGACTTGTCAAAAGTAAACACCTTGCAATGATGCAGAATATAGAGTTTCGTTGTAATGAGTTTTCGACCGCAATATTCGATACAAATCCATCTGAAATTGAATCGCTGAAGCAGTTCAAGATTGACTCCGAGTGAATTTGTCTTCCGGTGAAGATGTTTTTCCTTCCGCTTGCAGAGGAATGTTCCTTCTCCAGCCTTGTCCAATTTGCCCACATATCGCGTCTCAAATGGGAGATGGAGTTCTACCGTCCAAACATTCGGATGTTTAGTTGGACTTATGAAAATATTTTGTATATTGTTCATGTTATACCTCTTATATTTTAACGGGTTGTTCAAGGCTCAACTTGACACCCGTTTTTTTATTGCCTTTCGACAATAAATGGAGAAGCCGATAAACAAGAAGAAGAACCGCCAAGTTCTTTCTCGTTACCGGCTTCTAAAAATGTTTTTATATGTAGGCGATTCTTTTTCATGCCTACATGTTATGTTTATGTGTTTTTTTTCGTTAGGAAGAACACTTCTCCAAAAGGGAAGAACGCTTCCCCGAAATTCAATTATTGTACATCCTTCTTCTTTTTATTTAAATGTCTTTTACGATATTGCTTCTCAAAGCTCTCACGGTTGAATTTGTATCTATTAGACACGTCATCAAGGGCAGCAGTTTGCTTCATTCTATTGACCACCAACTCATCTACTTCTTCAAAATGCTTAGTTTCAAATTTTAAATTTGCTACTGGCCTATTACGAAGAGTGTTTTCCGTTAACTCTATTCTATTATTAAAGAATTGTTTGACTTTATCATGGTCTTCTTTCTTTAACCCTGTAAATATTTCTCCAGATTTTATTGCCTGCCGACATTCATCTGCCAAGTAAACTATCCCTCTCTCAAAGCATTCTTGTGCCATAATATGTAAATCGACAGCATTTCTAAATACGACGTTTCCATTTTTTCTTACTACTATTAATGGTTCCTTTCTGTCGAAGAAATTACTTCTAATATTACCCTTCCATCCTGTCTTCCATTTTTTCTTTTTCTCCAAAGACCAGATAAACCGAGTAAGCTCCATCAAATGTTTATGAACAGTCGTAAGTGTTAATGGCCATCCATCTTTTTCTTGTCGCTCTTTAAGAAATTCGTCTACTGTTTGTTTCACTGCAATTCCCTTCCTTTGTTTCCTGCTATTTTTCTCAGCTTTTTAAAAGAAAAAAAGCCCCAAGCGTCCGGTAGAGGCTTCGCCAAAAGCCTTTCTTGACGCTCAGGGCTATGTAACTTCTCGTTGAAGAGAAGTAAATCCAGTTTGTAGTATTGGCGAATTCCTACCGGAAATCTTCATACAAATCTATCTATTTTTAAATTCACTCACAAGACCTACAGAATGCGCATTCATCGCTTGATTTTAGTCGATGAAAGAAGGATATTAGCATTATTAATCATTCATCAGAAACAATAATTGCTATAATAAATTATGGTTAGTATAAATTCGTATTGATGCATCTTCTAAATCAATGAGGGAACCTTTGAAGAAGTTATTTTTCCCGTTCATTTGTTCGCTTCTCCTTGCATACTATGGTTGCGTTCCACCGCCAGCAGCAGAGAAAAATGTTTTATTAATGGAAGTGCAATCTTCAAATTGCTCCTCTATCGATGGCTTCCTTAATTATGAAAATGATACAATTCGAGTGGCTTATGCTTTTTGGGCTAAGAATGGCAGAATGGGAATATTTATTTATAATAAAAGCGATAAGCCATTATATATTGATTGGAAAAAGTGTTCTTTTATAATTGAAGATACAAAGCATGACTATTGGCAGGACATAACAACAACGAATTCATCAGGTTCTTCAACTGAATCAGGTTCTTCCGAATCGCAAACCACAAGCATAACTAATAGTTCTTCAGCTGAATCAGGTTCCTCCGAATCGAAAGCCATTAATGCTAAATCTTGGTTCTCCACTTTTGAAAAATCAATAAGCGGTTCTTCTAAATCATCAGCAAATAGTGTAAGCACATGGCGGTCAGAGACATTTTTTTCATCAACTTCCGTTATGACAAAACCAGAACGAATAACCTTCATTCCACCTCAAACGACAATTTGTAAAGCTGATTTCTCAATAGTCACTAATGATATTATGGTTAATCCGACAATGGAAAAAGACACAATACTAAAGAATGTACTGAATCAACTTATCAAAATACCGGCTGGGACATATATAGCCGGAGAACATAAAGGGGAAATCTATTATAAAGATACTCTTGTTGCTGGTTCGGCAAAAGTACATTTATCATTCATTCGATTTAGCAAAGAGAACTCACCCATATCTTTTCGCTCATTCATCACATATTCCACCGATGAAAAGTTTCTATCTGAATCCTACGTTAAAAGCCAATTTTATGTGGCTCAGATAACACGAATGCCAGTCTTAACTTTTAACTTAAAGAAATCTGAGCGTGACAATAATCGCAATTTCTGGGCTGCTCAAAATGCATTTTATGTATATAAAACTCCCAATAACAATGCCCCTAATTCTACAATGCCCTAATCGCTCATATTTGCATTATAGATAACATTCTCAGTTCATTGATACCGAAATCTTGTTCACTTCAGAATGAAGGCTCTCCGGCTGTAAATGGCTATATATTTGGGTTGTTTTTACGTCTGAGTGTCCGAGTAGGTCTTTAATCACATAAACGGAAGTTCCATCTTGTGCAAGCCAAGAGGCAAATGAGTGCCGGAGAGAATGAAAATGTATATCTTGATTGCTGAGGTTTGCAGCTCGGACATACCGCTTGAATAAGTGAGTAATCCAATCGGCAAAGATTGGTTTGCCATTTAACGAAAACACATATCCGGACGCATCTTTTCCTTGCCTTGATTGCAGAAGGTAGAGGGAAGTATCATTCAAGGGAATTATTCTCATTCTACCGGCCTTTGTGCGAAACGTTGGAGTGCTTTCGATATAAAGCAACTTCCGGCTGAGGTCAATACTATTCCATTTCAAGTTTACTAATTCCCCTCTACGCAATCCGGTAGATACGGCAAAAACAATGATTTGCTTCAACCAATTTTCTTCTATAACGCTTAGCAGTTTTTGAAATTCTATTCTTGTCAGGAATGTTGGCCTATTTTCCGGCACTTTCACAAGTTGGATTTTAAAGGGATTGCTTTCAAGTAGTTTCCATCTGGCAGCGGTATTGAAAAAAGCCCTCAGCGTCCGGAGTTCAATATTGACAGTGACCGGCTTAATGGCCTTGAGGCGTTGGCCTTTATATTCATCAAAATGTTGAGGCGTGTAGGATGCAAGCGGAAGGTCTCCGGTGAATTCCTGAAAGTTCCGGAGTGCCGTTTCGTAAATTGCCACCGTTCCCTTGCTAAAATTTGTAGAGGCGTAAAGAAGAAAATCCCTTTTGAATTCTGAGAGAAGTTTATGCTTCGCTTTCTTGCAGCGTTCATATTCATCACGTTTGAACGATTGCAGAAACCGGAGTGCATCGGTTTTGTATTGGCAATGAGTAGAAACCCTCTTTCTTTTCCCTTGCTCATTGAAATAGAAAAGGTAATACGTACCATTGGAATGCTTGGAGAGGAACATCGGAAGCCTCGTTTTCTGAGGCAAAAGGTGCTTAAATAAGTGCTTACGAAGAAGAGAAATGCAGAAAATGAAATGTTTTGAAAGCTTTTAACGCCCGGCCTACAGCTCCGGAGGCTGTCGCTCTATCCAGCTGAGCTACGGGCGCGGTGAAAAACAATCAATTTGTGTCTAAACTTAATATACATAACCATCGGCAAGAAGGCAACGATAAAACCAAATTGACTCGAATCATCGTTTATTCTTGAGCGTTTTTTGGATAACTCCAAATGGTAATCATGCATTGGCTGCAGGATAACAGTAAAGTGCGTTATGTTTTCCACTATCATTGCTGCTTTGATATGTCAACGGCTGCTACGCTGCGTAAAAGAATCTTGCTGAATGAGGAAAGCGAAAAGAACGGCTAAAAGAACCAAGTAATATTTTCGCAAAAATCCTTTTCAAAAAAGTCCAAGATAAATCTGGATATGCACTTTAATGCGCTTCTTAATAATGATGAATATCCCTTTTTTATTCAAATAAGTCTGAGTGTGTGCCTGTACGAATGAGAACCAGTTCGCTTTCCGTCAATCGATAGATAAGCAGCCAATCCGGTTCAAGATGACACTCGCGGCAGTCTTTATATTCTCCAAGGAAAGCGTGGTTTTTATATTTTGTATTTAATTTTTTACCGGTTGATAATTGTTCAATAATGCCATGCAATGCCTCTCTGTCGCATCCGCGTTTGCGTCATCGTTTGTAATCTTTCTTAAACTGTGAAACCATGCGGAGTTCTACCATTATTTCGCAAGCTCGGCAAATAGAGCTTTGGTAGAGTGGAACTTCTTGCCGTTTCCTTTTCGCGCTTCGGCAATTGCTTTGCGGGTTTCTTCATTTTTCCGCAGCCATCGCAGGTGCATCAACACTTTTTCTACTCACATTCCTTTACAGCAAACCGGGCATCTTCTCGTTACTCAATATTTGTCAACAAAAAGGGGACATCCCTGAATAATTTTATGTGCCTGAAGATGAGGATTATGCGACGCAATATACCTGTCCTCTTCCTTCATCCAATCGTTTTCCCACTGTGATCGTGCATGTTCTCCGTCGCGTTCGAGCCCGCGCTGAAGACGCATGTCCCGAGGACATTCAATCCACAGACGAAGATGGTAGTAGCTTGAAAGCTCAGATCTTAGCGAGTAGATTCCCTCTATAATCACTGACGAAAGAGGCCGGATGTTCCGCCATTCTGCCAAACAATCCATATTCCAATCGTACCGCTGATACTTCGCTTCACGCCCCGCATGCAAAGGTTTAAGCACATCTCTTTCCAGTCTTTGCCAATCAAACTGCCATCCAACAGGCTTGGAACTTGTTGAGCAAGACCGCTCTTGAAAGGTTTTATAGAAATCATCGATATGAATAACCGGCGCCAGGCCTAAAGAACTCGACAACTCGGCAGCGAAAGTAGTCTTACCGGATCCGCCGCATCCATCAATACCAATAAGCACCGGCTGCTCTGATTCGGACAACTGGCGCACACGAATCAAGATTTCAGGAAGAACCATTTTGTAATACATAGCTGCTATTTTTATAATGAAGTGTATCGCACACCTAAACGATTTCTATATCGCAAATAATTCCGGCGGGATACTTCTCCGCATTCCGTTCTTGGCCATATTTGGATTCAACCTCTATTCATTAAAAAACATAGCCGGCTCCGAACTGCATGCTCCATCTATTCATCTGTTGATTTGTAGGCATTTCTCCCGCGAGAGTATTCATATAATAGGAATCTATATGCGATCCTATATCTATAAAATTAGCAAATATCAACAAATGATCAGTCAGTTTTTGTTTTAATGTAATATCAACTTGGAGCGCACCATCATAATAAATGTCTGCCATAGAATAAACCGGATCCAAACTTACAATTGTTTTTCCCTGATACTTGAACGATACTCTTGAACTAAATCCTAAATAATCCCAACCGATAATTGCATTATAGACGGCATCCGGCATGTTCAGCAGTGAACCTGCTCTTGTAAGATATGCATTGTAATATGTGTATTTCCAATTGCCGTTGCTTAATGTGGAATCCTTTTTTATTGTTGCATTGTTAAAATACGGATAGAGCGCATTAGAACTCATGAACGCAACATTCAGGTCGAGCACCAAGCCGCTCAAAACTCCGGGCAAATACCAAAAGTGTGTTTGCCATGAGAGTTCTATTCCTCTGGCATAAGCATTTTCCGGATTATTTATCGGAATAATGCAGGAAGTGTTTTGATTTGCAGTCTGGTTAAGATAAGCAGTGTCAAAATATGCCACTGGAGGCAATCGATTTAACATATCGGAGGGCGCTCCTACTATGGAACTTCGCCCATACGACGACGGCATATAACCCGGCATATCATAAGGAAGATCTTTGATCTCTTTATAAAAGAAATCGGCTGTAAACAACCCGATTTCATTACTGAAGACAGATCCCCCAATATCAAAATTATTTACGAGAGCCGGTCCTAAATACGGATTACCTGTTGCATTAATATTATTTCCAGTTATCGAATAATCTACCAATGGCGCAAGGTCTGAAAAATTCGGCCTTGATGCGCTTGTGTAATAAGCTCCGAATAATTGAACATTCTCAGTTGCATTATATTTAAGATTTACTGAAGGAAAATAATCCGCGTGAACAGCATCGATTGTTCTCCAGGCCGGTACCCCGTTGAGACCATTTTGGTTGCTGCCGTTGGAAAAAAGAGTATATGCACTATAGAAGCCTTTTATCTGTTCCCATCGGACGCCGGCAACTAATGATAAGTTTGATCCGACATTAAATTGTCCCATGACATAACTGGCACCTAATTTTTCTTTAGCCTCCATATCGGAATTGTAGTTCTGAGGTACATCTACTGACCATGCACGCCCCCATCCCACAAATGATAAGGGCAGGAATGCCAGCCATTTTTGTCCGATGCTATACAACAATCCCATGTCATAACCAAAAGAAGGTAATTTGTATACACCTTTAAGGAATGTGGGAGCAGTATAACCGTACTGTGTAAAATTTCGTGCGGAAGGTCCTTGATTGACATCAATCTCCATATCATATGGGGTAGGATAATATTCCGCTAGGAATAATCCAAATAGGGATCCACGGCTCCTACCAGTACCATTCCAGTGCATATCATAGTATTCACTCATACCACTGGTTACGCGGTCAAATTCATGGTATTTGCCCCCTAAAGATATTATTCCCGACAAATAATCGGACACTTTAAATGGAATATGATAATCGATCCTTACATCATTTGTATTATCATTAAGAAAATTTTGCGCATAATCTATATCCGGCATGTACCAATTATTTCCATTGAGGAGAGGGTAAGAAATAGCCATTAATGCTGAGGGCTGCCCATACACTTTTTGGTTGGCGGCGTAAGGATTCGTGATCATACTTTGTACAAAATAAAATCCATAGACTGAATTATTATAATCAGATTTTGTATAAGAGTATGAAGCATCTAATTCCGTACCCGCGAATTTAAACTTTGCCTGCAGCGAATGCATTCGTTCTTCTGTCGTAAAGTCTTGAATTTTATAAAGACTGTTCAATAAACCTGCGCCGCCAATGTAGTCCAATGGATTAAAATCCGTTGTAAAATCATACTGCGTGTCATGATCCTTCTTTTGAGCGTATACATTAAAGAATTTTATGTCGACAAAATCCGATTCATAGTCTAAGACAACATTTCCGCCATATCGTTTCCGGTCCAAATTATCCACTGTCAGTCCGGCGTTATTTGTATTTTGCAAAAGACTATAAACCACACCACCAATAGCCGTACCGGCAGTGTTAGTAGTTAAGCCGCTATACCCTGCATTAAATTGCTGTGATGGGAGCGCTCTATCCTCAGCGTTTAATTGCACACGCACACCGATAGCATCATTGAAAAATCTATCGCTTATTCTCCCTATTGCTTTATAGTTTTTCCATTTTGTCGTCAAATCATTATAACCACCATTGACCTGAAGCTCGGAATGGAATCCCGTAGGAGCTTCTTTTAAGGTCAAGTTTACCGTTCCACCGATTGAGTTCGCATCCATATTCGGCATTAATGATTTTGAAAGCTCAACACCATCTATAAGGTCGTCGCTCATCACACTTAAATCTATGCTTCGATCTGCGTAATTGCTCGATCCGGAATTATCGTGCGTTGCAGCAAGTCCGCCGCTCGTGGAAACCATCGGCACTCCTTCGATGGTTACATTGTTGAATTGAGGAGACATTCCGCGAATAATAACTTGATTGGCTTCGCCGTTTTGTCTGTTTAACGTAACACCGGGAAGTCTTCCTATCGATTCCGCTATAGTTGCATCCGGCAGCTCATGCATTTTTTCAGAAGAAACCACATTGGTGACATTAGTAGATGCAAGCTGTTGGTTAATCGCTTCATTCTGGCCTTTGTGATTAGGTACAACACGGCATACCGTTCCATCAATCGGATGAGGAATCAATTGAAATACTTTTTCGACGACGCCGCCCTCGGGAACGACAACTTGCTCCGTGATGGCGGGATATCCGATGTATGAAATCTTTAAAGTATTTTCTCCGCTTGGTACGTCATGGATAATAAATTCGCCGTCGATATTAGAAGAAGCGACAAGATTTGTGCCTACAACTACGACATTCGATCCGATAAGAGGATCGCCTGTCAATGAATCTAAAATCTTGCCTTTGATAGTACCGGATCCGGCGGCAAAAAGTGATTGACCTAAAAATAACGATATTGCCAATAGGAATGAAAAATGTTTTGCACGAAAACAAACTGCCTTCATCACCATTTCGATTCTCCTTATCAAATGTGACTTAAGACCGATTTATTTTAAAATCATTCGACTTTCATTTTTCTTGCGCAAAAGGTTGAGTATAGATGCCAATATACATATTAAACGCCTTCAGTCCAATAAATTCATCGTGTGCTATGAACTTCTCCTGAATTCATATTTATGACTTTGCGTTTCCGATCTTCAATTACAATCGTTTCGGCGATGCGGTCATGCACAGTCCGTCTATTTGAATCAATGAAATATTGTAAGAAACCAAAACCAAATTCCAAAAATGAAGCACCATATCCAAGTGCTCGTTCCACCGCATGCCAGAAACTGATCTTTTCATGAACGACAGAGACAACTCTAATACCTAAAAGTCGTTTACCGAGCGTTTTCCCATTACCAAAGTAGATCGAAAGTGAAAAATATACAACAAGAGGAATAATGCTGTACCAATGCTCATAATCGAACACTAAATGTAAATCTCCTTTTACAAGACCAAAGTCCCTCAATAGCTTGGCACCGAACATCAAGATAGGCATACATACAAAGGCAGCTATTAGAAAATCCACATAAAAAGCTCCTGCACGACTTTTAAAAGATGCTAGAGGCAGACCATGCAACTCTTGCATGCGTTGAGACTCGGTTCCATTGTAATTGCTTTTCTTGAATGTGATCATAAAGGGAGTTCTCCTTTTTGACAGCTTATCGATACTTGCATGACTTACGATTCCCATTTTACATGAATATCATCGGTGATTCCCCCCGCAAGCCATTCATGGCATCGGTGCTCATGCGTGGAACGCATTTGGAATACAATATTTTCAACCCGGTTGTATCGCAAATCGTGCTATTAAATTTATTTTTATACTCCGAAGGAGCACTTCGTGCCTATGAACTTCCAGTTTGCCCGCCCTGCTTTTCCTTCCAGCACGCTCTTTTTGAAATGGATAGCGCATCCGGCAACTTGTTTCCTAAAGAAAATACCATCGCATGAAAAAAAGTGCTCCTGTGTATAGAGTGTGCTGGTCTCGTTCAGATGTATAAGTTGACGGTTGTGTTGGCGGATTATCTTCATTCGTAACATAGGGATTTCCAAATGTCATATAGTTCAGACTGATTTCTCCGCCAAAGCTAAATTTACGAATCGGAAAGTACTCTACACCAATGACTCCTCCAAGGGTTATATCAGTTTCCGTAGTTGTTGTTTTATAATCTTGCGACGGCTGGCCGTCCTCGGAAGTCGAAGAAACGAAGCCGAATTCGAGCCGCGGTCCATAATAGAGAGATAATGAATTGGAAAGAGACGAATTGAAAATACCACGAATCCCGATAGTTACTACAGACGCATCGTTTGTCGTCGTTTCGGAATAGCCGTTCCCATGGACTATGGGAGTTGTCGTTGTGCTGCTGCTCGTAAAGAATAAACCAATCGAAGGTTCAAGCCGGAATTTATTGGTTACTTTTATTGGCACATAGAACTCAATAGCTGATGTGCTAGTTATAGGAGTCGGGTAATTCTGCCAGAATGAGCCGAAGTAAACCATCTCCGACACTTTTGTTGGATCGATGCTGATGCCAAGACCTGCGATATTAAGAGTGTCTTCCTGTCCAAACAGCGGGTCTGACACGATGATGGTAAAGAATGTGATTATGACGATTGGAATGTATCGCATTCAAATGTCCCTTTCAAAATATTATGATACGTTTGACGTGCCTTAATAATTTCTATATCGCATAATAATGGCCATAAATTCCTACAATGATATCCCCGCTCCCGCTTGGGTCGGGCAAGCCCACGAGCTGCTTATGGCCTCGATTGTATTCCCGCTAAGCCGATGATCTTTGCTATCAATTATCACTCACTCCT
>Ga0182017_10002487_pt1 | contig 13994 bp, 9 predicted proteins | sample 712E3DmetaG_FD_120492 | JGI IMG/M metagenome (GOLD analysis project Ga0182017, IMG submission 120492) | Permafrost microbial communities from Stordalen Mire, Sweden - 712E3D metaG | ecosystem: Environmental > Terrestrial > Soil > Wetlands > Permafrost | place: Sweden: Stordalen | collected... | reverse complement strand
TGTTTCGTTAGATTTTGTTTATATTGATGCCAATCATAGCTATGGTCATACCTTGGAAGACCTCCGTCTTTGGTACCCCAAGGTTAAACGAGGTGGTTTATTCGCTGGTCATGATTATTTTGATGCTCAAGCAGATAATCACCTGGAACCAATTTTATCTTGTACTGATATTCCAAGCCGATTGACTAGTTATGGGGTGAAGTCTGCAGTTGATGAATTCACTCGCAAAATTAATGTCAAGTTTAATACAACAATTGAAAAATATCCAACATGGTATTTCTTAAAATATTGATTACAACCTGTTCTGACAAGAAGCGCATCCATGCGCTCAATAAAATGTGCGCCACGAAAACGTCAAAAGAAAGATCGGCGGCGGGAAAAAGAAAACTATGTAGCGTTCAAATATACAGCCGCTAACACGACGCATGCCGGGCGGCAAAAGAGCCGCCCCAAATTGCCGCTTTGATGGCTCCGTCGCCGTCAACTTCGTGTAGGCGTCATGTCGCCAATGCGGTATCTTCGGCATGCGCGAGCACGTTGTTTGCAATTGGCCCAGTGCAATTAGATATAGTCGCCGCCGAATTAAAAAAAGACTGGCACACGAAGAACGAGCCGCGTCGTGCGTCTCTTGGGAAGGTTCTATACAATGAGTAAGAACAATAAATTGAAAGTTCCCCAAGGAACGACCTGTGGGAAATGGTCTTTTGTTAAACGCCTTGGAAAAGGCGGAAATGGTGAGGTTTGGCTTGCGAAATATGATAGGCAGACTTGCGCAATCAAGGTATTGTCGAAAGTAGCAGAAAAGGCCTACTCTCGCTTTCGAGATGAGATTCAGGTGCTCAAGGGAAACTCAGATGTTACCGGTATAATACCATTGCTTGAGGCCGAATTGCCTGAGTTTGGCAAAGGAACACCTTGGTATGCGATGCCTGTGGCAACTCCTGCTCTTGATGTTTTAGCAGGCAAAGGCATTCCCGATGTTGTCTCTGCTATTGCTGAAATTGCGGAAACTCTCGAGGTTCTGCATTCCAGAAATATAACCCACCGAGATATCAAGCCACAGAATTTGCTGTTCTTGGACGGAAAGTCCTGCTTGACAGATTTTGGGCTGGTTGATTTTCCAGATAAGCCGGATGTAACAGCAAAGAACGAAGATATCGGACCTCGCTGGACGATGGCTCCAGAAATGCGTCGAAATGCAACAAATGCTGATTTTAAAAAGGCTGATATCTATTCTTTGGGGAAAACACTATGGATACTGCTAACGAAACAAACAAAGGGTTTCGATGGCCAATACTCTGCCGCTAGCTCGGTAGGAATTAGGACTTATCTTGGACAGAAATTCACTGCACCACTTGACAATCTATTGACAATTGCTACCGACAATGCCCCGAATAGGCGACCCACGATATCCGAATTTCTGAATACTCTGAGAGAATGGCAGCAACTATCAAACGACCAATGGGCACAGGACAATGTTGAAATGGAGATGCTTCAAACACGGCTTTTTCCAGCCACAACCCCTTCTCGAGCAATTTGGGAGGACATAGATGCGGTTGTCACGGTCCTGAACATCGTTGGGTCTATTCCCAATTTCAGCCACATGTTTTTTCCTAACGGAGGCGGACTCGATTTGCATTCTGCAAGAAAATCGCGCGAACGCGGTTGCATAGAAATTAACACGGGGTTAACTGATATTCTCAAGCCTAAGCGGTTAGTCTTCGAGTACTTCGCGGACGAGGCCCATTGGAACTATTTTCTGTTGGAAGCTGATGATTTGGCCCCAAGTGGCGTGTATGAGGAGCCACCTTCCCGATATTGTCGTGAAGAATTGGTAGAGCTTCCGAATGGACAATACATAGACCGTGGAGCATGGGATTCTGACGAATACCAAGGCGAACCCCTTCCTGAGGATGCGCGTTTAGTATGCCGATACGTACGTGGTACATTTGTCATTTTCCTTAAATCCTCAGTCTACAACCATGTGTCTGCTACATACGATGGGCGGCATGCCAAAATGTCCACCGACGAATTCAGACAATACATTCAACGCTCTGTCGACTATGCACGCACCAAACGTGAGAAAGAAGCTGCTGAACAAAGAAGAATAACGAAGACACAAACCATGTCTGACCATGTCAAGGCTATTATAGCGCTATCAAAAAGCGCATTAGCCGAAAGGGCCAGAATCAGGGAAGAATTCAACAAGAAAAGGGTCGATAATTCACCGATATACACAGTAATTGAGTTGTTCGAAATGGACAAACTCCCACGGCCATCTTGGAGCGAACTTGCCAAATACCTTCAAGACCTTGATGAAACAATGCTGAGAAAGCTTGTTGGTTTGATGTATATGGGGCGCGAGGAGATTAACGATTACAGGTATATGGAATCAATTGTCAATGGGATGAATAAAGAACAGTGTTCATCTAAGCTCATGGAAAAAATTGACCTTCCTGAATATCTTACTATAGCTCAAGAAATGCTTGGGGATGAAATGGACAAAATTGGTTGATTCTCTGACTAACCTCGTTTCCGGTTTGATAAGAGATTCTGCACATCGTGTGCGTCAGCACACAAGTCGTGTGCCCAAAAGAGAAGACGGCGGCGAAAAAGATGAATATGGTAGGCATTGGGCCAACAGACAAACAACACACTGCGAATATGGTGCGTATTTTTTTCCCATCCGGCACCTAAATATACTTTGCTCCGGCAGGTCATTCCAAAATCATCCGGCTTGACGCGGTACCAAAATCCGGCACTTTTTCAGGATTTCCTGGAATGGGCGCCGGACGGTATTGGAACGCATACCGGATAAAAATGGAACGGAGTAAGACCACCGTTTCAAATTAAAGCGAAGCGACGCAGATTTTACCACCTTAATCCAGTATTTTGCCCTTTTTTCATTAACGATGAAAGCAGGACAAGATGCCCGGAAGGAAAACCATGCGTCGAATACGAGAATGTTATCGGCTTTTTTATGAAACAAACCTCAGTCAACAGCAGATTGCCGAACTGCTTAAAATCGGCCGAAGTACCGTCTGGGACTACCTTGCTAAACTTAAAGATTTTGGTCTTAGCTGGAATGAAGTAAAAGAGCTATCCGATGAAGCTTTAGAGCAGAGACTTTACAGCCGCCCCCCGTCAGCTTCAGATCGTCCCCTTCCTGATTGTGCCAACATCCACCTTGAGCTACGTCGCAGCTCCATGGTGACGCTTCAGCTATTATGGGAAGAATATAAAAAGAATCAACCCAAAGGCTATGGATACAGCCGTTTTTGTACAATGTACAAAGAGTGGTGTAAACCTCTGACGGTTTCCATGCGCCAGAGCCACATTGGCGGAGAGAAGCTGTTTGTTGATTATTCCGGGAAAAGACCGCATATTCGCGACCGCGTAACGGGCGTAGACACGCCGGTAGAGCTGTTTGTCATGGCATGGGGAGCAAGCCATTATCTCTATGCCGAAGCTCAGGAAAGCCAGGGACTGGAATGCTGGACAATGGGTCATGTACGCGCATTTGAATATTTTGGCTGTGTGGCCCGTTTGACCGTTCCCGATTGTCTCAAAAGCGCGGTGACCAAAGCAAGCCTCTACGATCCAGATATAAACAGGACCTATACCGATTTGGCAAATCATTATGGCTTTGGAGTAACCCCGGCAAGGCCGGGCAAGCCCAAGGACAAGCCAAAAGTCGAAAACGGAGTTCTTATAATCCAGCGCTGGATACTGGCGGCGCTGCGTCATCGGATATTTTATTCGATTGACGAACTAAACATTGCCATTCGGGAATTACTGGAAGTTGCCAACAACAAGCTCATGCAAATTCTTAAGCGAAGCAGGCTGGAGCTGTTTTTAGAACTTGACAAACCCAATGCTCTACCGCTGCCCCACGAGCGGTTTGAATACCACGAATGGCTCAAGCTAAGCGTCAACATTGACTACCATATCGAAGTATACCACCACTTTTATAGCGTGCCCTACACCTATTACGGGAAAAGCGTTTCCGTATTATTAAAGGAAAAGATCGTTGAAATCTTTTACCAATCACGGCGTATAGCCATCCACGAGCGTGACGACAGGGCTTACCAGTTTACCACCGTTACCGAACACATGCCGATACCTCACCAAAAGCATCTTGAGTGGACTCCCCAAAGGCTTATTATTTGGGGTAAAAATACCGGCAAAAATATTGGGATCCTTATAGAAAAAATCATTACAACCAAAGTCCATCCTCAGCAAGGCTTTCGTCCGGCCCTAGGGATCATGCGTCTTGGGAAAAGTTTTGGCAATGAACGCCTTGAGAAAACCGCGGCGCTTGCCCTTCGATACAACCTCACTCGGGTGGCCCAGCTTAATGAAATCCTCAAAAAAGGACTGGACAAAAAGCCTCTTGAAACTCAAGATCCCGGCACGGTTCTGAGCAAAGAAAATATCCGCGGGGCAGATTATTTCAAAGCCCCGATTATACAAACACAAATCGATTTTCCCCAAAGGAGTCAAATACTATGAATGAAGCTACCATCTCAAAACTCAACGAAATGCGGCTTTTTGCCATGGCGGACAAAATCCGCGAACTCGGTAGCAGCCCTAAATTTTCTTCCATGAATCCTATGGACTTTCTTGGGTTTCTTGTGGATGCCGAATTTGATAAAAGAAGAAATAGCAAAATGAACCGCATGCTCAGGACCGCCCATGTAAAACAGACAATGGCTTGCATGGAAAACATCGATTTTTCACCGAAAAGAAATTTGAAAAAAGAGCTGCTTCCCGATGTACTGTCCGGGGCTTTTGTCGAAAACAAAACCAATGTGCTGATAAATGGCCCCACTGGTTGCGGTAAGTCTTTCCTGGCGTGCGCCTTGGCAAACCATGCTTGCCGAAAATGTCAAACGACCATCTATTACCGTGTATCTCGTTTTCTTGAAATGCTAACGGCGGAAAAAGCCCTTGGAAATTATCTAAAAATCATTGAAAAAATAGGGAAACTCAAACTGCTCGTTCTTGATGATTTAGGGCCGGAGGTGATGACTAAAGAGCAAAGAAATCTTTTTTTCGAAGTCGTTGAAGAAAGGTATTTAACCGGCTCAACAATTATTACAAGCCAGCTTGCTTTCGAACAATGGTATGAAGTTTTTGGCGAGCCTACGGTTGCGGATGCTATCTGCGACCGACTTTTTCACAATGCCCATAAAATACGAATAGGAGGAGACTCCATGAGAAAAAAATAGCCGGGCATCCGGCACCCAATTTATTTTATCATTGCGTCGCTTCGCTCCGACTAAGTCAAGCCGGATCATTTTGAAACGACATGCCGGATACGGTGGAATACCCAAATATGGTTAAAAAATGCCGGTAAACTATTTTTCGGCGTTTTGGCCATTTTCCGCTATTCGTTGTAGCAAAACTACAAAACAACCATAATTAGCTATTTATTGATATAATTGTAGCTACAAAAGGTATATTTAATTATGACCAAATGGAATGAATTCGTCCCGGAAGAAATAGAATATGATTTTGAAAATGATAAATTGCAAAAACATGGCCTCACAATAGACGAATCGGTGCAGTGTTTTTACAACCCTTATACAATTCGAAAAAACAAAAAATATAATGACAGATTTAAAATGATAGGAAAAACCGATGCTGGTCGGACTCTTTGTATAATATTTCAATTGAAAAAGAAAAAAACAATCAGAATTATTACAGGATGGGAGCAAAAATATCATGAGCAAAATTAAAAATGTAAAAGTAAATAAAAAGGACTCAGCAATTGACGATTTAATTGCGAATAATGCTATGGAAAATGAAAAATGGGATAAAGTGGTTTCCGTAGTTCCAAAGCTATTACCTACATCTATTAGGCTGAGCACTCGAACTATCGAACGTGCAAAATTCTTTGCGCGAATTCACCATGCGCGGGGATATCAAACGTGGTTGAAAACTCTTATTGAAGAACGAGTCAATACCGAGTATGAAATATTTAGAAAATTAAAAAATGAAGACCTATCTTAAAAAACTTTGGACCTCCCTGTCTAAAACCAAAATATTGCGCACAAATCCAAAGAATATGGGCTGATCGCGTATTTAAACCAATAAAGGAAGGATAAAATTATGCTCAAGGCGGCTTTTTTCGCAATTGTTTTATTCGTAACAATGTCTTTTTCGCAGCCTACTTTTTTAGAACTTACGGATTGTCCATACAAAGTTCAAAGTTATGACTCAAACAACGTTTTAATTGAAGAAAGTTTTATAACGTACGATCAGTTACATCGCCCGCTAAAAGTAACCTCTGATGGCGACTCCATGTGGACGGTTTATGCCCAGCACGGCGACACGCTCTATGAAATATATCATTATGGCATGAGTTCCGATACGGATTACGAAAAAATCGTAACGCCTGCAAACGGCAAACCCACGGTGTCATTGCATTTTGATAATAATAACTTTATGGACGAAAAGGATTCCTGCATTTACGATGGGGCGCAAAGGCTCATTAAAATAAGAATTAAAAATTACGGGGATTTTTCAAGCGGAGATTCTCTCATATATGTTTACAATGCAGCAAATGAAGCGATCCAAATCAGACAATATGGAGACGGCGCGTTGTGGGGCATTGAGGATTTTCAATATGACGACAAGGGAAGGATCCGGCGATACAGCAGTCGCGATTGTGAAACGTGCAAAAGTGACGGGTATGATTTGTATCTTTATAACGACAACTCCGTTCGATGGATTGCCGGAAGCGGCTCCGCGCAAGGAAAGGAAAACGGGGTAACAATACATAGCGTTGGAAACCGGATAAATATTTCCATTTTGGATGAAAAGCTCTCAGTCCGGTCGTGCAAGATAATTTCAATGGACGGGAAAAAAGTCTTTCGGACAATGGCGCTCGACAATATGGAAACCAATAAAATATCTTTTCAACTGCCGGGCGGTTTGGGACATGCAAACAATATCGTGTCGATTGGATTAAACAATGGCGTTATTATAAACTCCATGGTAAAGAATAAATTTTGAGCGTGATGGTTCGTCAAGGCAAAAAAGCCGCCATATCTGCGGAACATGAACAAAAATAAGTACCCCTGGGTTTTATACAATGCCGCAATTGATCAAATTGTCGGCGTCAACTTCCGCTTCACTTCTTCTTTACTCTCCATTCTTCAACAGCCGATTGCCTATTTCCTTGCCGTCTTTATATTCAACTTTGTATCGGCGTTTGCTATCTTCCGAAAACATGGTTATATAGCCGGCGCCTTTTTCAATTTTTCCCATTAATTTTCCATCAGGGGCATAGGATTCCGCGGAAACCATAAGTTTGTTTTTATAAACCGCATGCGCCCGGATTGCGCCATAAAGAAAATATTGCCGTTCTTCAACGATTGTTCCATTTTCATATACCATGCTGTCCTTGCGAGTACCATCTTCCCGCCATGACTCGCAGAGGCCGTGCTTTTGGCCGGATGAATTATAGTTTTCAATTTTTTCAGGGCGGTTTGATCCATACCATCCCTGATGCAAACCGATAGGTTTACCTAAACGATAGTGCCCTATAAAAGTTTGAAATCCCGTGCTGTCCCACGTCAGGCATAAGCCCTCATTTTTGCCATTTTTATATGAAGCTACTCCGGCCTTCACCCCATTCAAATGCCAATTTTCTTCTTTGCCGTCAAGTTCGCCGTTTCGATAAGGCAATATCATTCTTGTTGTACCGTTATCATAGCAATATCGCTCGGTTATTAATAACCCACTGTCCGATTTAACGGTATCTTTGCCCCCACATTGGGCGGCTTGACCCGCAACGACTAAAATAGATAACCAATAAAATATTCTTTTAAGTGACATATTCTCTTCTAAATATGGTAAGGATGTTTAATGTTATTGGGAGACCGGCAAACTATTTCCAATACTTTTTGCAGAAAAGCGATTCTTCCTTTTGGAAATGGTTCTGCCGCATTCTTTTTCTCATTCCAACCACCGTAAATTAATATCGTTTTTAAACCTTCCAGCAGCGCCTCTCCCTTCTCCGCCTCACCGCTTTTTTCCGTCAACTTTCTACCCGGTACGTTTCTTAAAATCCATTTTAATTCATGATCGGATTTAGCGGATTGGAGTACCTGGATAATGGCTTCAAAATCATCTTCCTCAACGGAAGACATTATCGTCTTGAGCACCTGGCCGCCCAAAGTCTCGGGCGGTGAAGACAGCAACTTTTGCGCGTCATTGATATTTTTACGGATTATCCCTTTTACCTCGGTAAGTTGACTCCCTAAAATGTCCGCCTTGTTCGATAGCCATCCGCCAAAATCCCCTACCTCCAGCATTGCCTTATCCGCCAATACCCCCGCTATCTTCTCCGTATTCACGAACTGAGCGAAGGCGAAGTCCTGAAACGCCTTAAAGGCGCTGTCGCTGATAGTGACCACTCGATGATAATCCACGCTATTGAATATGTGCGCCATGAGCGCAAAACCCTCGTCAATTCCTAGGGAACATTCGATTTTAACGGCTCCGCCTATTCCCGCGACCGCCTTGGCGCTGAGCTCAATGTGGAGCTTCCTTTCTTTATATTCTAAAATAGCGCTTGCCTCGGCCGCCGCTCCCGCGCTCGCGTCCGCGGCGGCTTCAATTTCAGCCAGGGTTTTGAAATCCGTTTTTTGCGCCGACCATTCCAGCGAAGGGGTAAAGTCGGCGCCTATCGACACAACGGCGGAAGCCCCGGCAACGGCGCCCACGGAGGCGGTCGGCATGGTGGATTTACCCGTCTTCCTGTTTTTTTTCATTTTACTGAAATCAATATTGGGCAAAGCCAGCACTAATGACGCCGATGCCTGGGCAAACGTATAACCTTCAAGAACAAGCTGAAGCCTGAATCGGCATTCCCGGCCGTTTTTGACGATGGCGTCCTTGCCCTTGCCGTTTAATCCAAGTAGCCCGAACACATCAACGCCGTTGATATCGGGAAGGCTTAGCGTGCCCTTAACCGTTCCTTTTCCAAGCAGATATTCAACGCTGCCATTGACGCCAAGCTGAAGAGTTCTTTCATTTATACTGAACGACGAATCCACCGCGCCGCAGGCGATGAATCTTAGCCATTGGGCCTCGGCGGAGGCGTTGAAATACTTTTTTTCGTGAAGGGGTTTATCAGCTGTATGTTTCCCGTTGCAGTACCAGATATGCGGCCAATCCGCCTCGAAGGTATCCGTTTTCATAAGTGAGGCTGTGAGGCGCTTGTCGATTCCCGGCTTTTCCGGCCCAGCCTCCAAAAGCTCCTTGAGTTTCTTTTTTATTGTCGCGTCGGCGCCGGCACGCAAATGGCCGCGGACTTTCCCGCCATTTATCCGTTGGTGTTTTCTTATGTAAACCCTGCCCGACACCTCTCCCATGCGCTTGTTCTTTTTCACCGCGATCAACTCTTCAATGGCTTCGCCGGGGTCTTTGTCCAGGCCTTCGAACTTCTCCTTCGCCTCCCGCTCAAGCTGTTTTGTTTGCTCAAGGACTTTTGCCGGATCCTTTTCCTGGGCAAGGCTTGATTGCACGTTCGCCACCTTGTCGGCAAAGGCTTGGGTGAACTTCACCTCTTCGATAAAATCCTCGCTGTCCTTTTCGTCGATGATGAGATATTCATCGGTTCCCGGAAGGTAAAATATCGAAGCATCGGCAAGCTCGTCCCTGGTCATCGGCAGGATGATCCGGTCTTCACATGTATAATCATCGCTCTTTATATGCCGAACCATGAAATAATACTCGGCGCTATCGTCGCCCTTGTGATCGGGCGGATAATACATGGTCAACTCCGCTTCGGCCCAGCCGTCTTTTTCGTATCCATCCACCTGATGGGATAAACTTTTTTCCGGCGTATTGTACGTCGAGTGCAAATCGAAGGTCACTTTCTTCATGGGCTTGGCTTCGTCGCTTAAAAAATCGACCTTGACCTTGACTTTGCACTTCTTGTTGAAATCAACTCCTTCCGGGGCGGGCAGAAACCGGCCCTGGGATAATTTTACCAATGGTCCTTTTACGGGCTCCGGCAAAGGAACATACACCGTTCTCGTGGCGTCGGCCTCGGCCGGTTTCGGCCTGTGCCAAAACCCCGCGTCGTTGATGTCGTGCCATTCTTTGGGGGCCATGTTGAATCTCGCTTAGGAAAAGTTGAAATACCCTACTGTAAACATCTTCAATTAATATATATTGCGATTATAGAAAAGGATGTGACGGCGGTCACATTTGGAGGATTTTTTTCATAGCTACCGCGCCATAGTGTCATTATTATATTAACGGGTAGGTAAGAACTCCGCCTTCGGCAAATGACCGGTAAATAATTTAAAATAACAATGGGGCCATGGGCTATTCTTCCATGCTATTAAACTTTACACGCCGCTATTTTGGGGCACGTTGAACTGAACAGCTCATTTCAATGAGCTGTTCAAGGTTTACCTTAATTTCCCTTGCTAATGCTTCGTCGCCATTATATTTCGCCAAGGCAAGGGCCTTTTCAACTAGAGGTATCGCATCATTTATTTTTCCTATTCTCACATAAGCAATAGCAAGATTTTTAAGTGTGCTGATTTTGTCAGGATTGATTTCCAGAGCTTTGCTAAAATTGGCGATAGCTTCCTCAACGTGACCTGTTTGAAATAGGGCATTGCCGAGATTGTTATAGGCTTCCGCATAATTCGGATTAATTTCCAAAGCCCTATGGAAATGGGTAATGGCTTCGCTTCTTTGCCCGGTTTGAAATAATACATTACCAAGGTTATTGTGCGGTTCCGCGTAATTTGGATTGATTTCCAGAGCCTTCTGAAAATGGGAGATTGCTTCGCCTTTTTGCCCGGTTTGGATTAAAGCATTGCCGAGGTTATTATGAGCTTCAGAATAGTTCGGATTGATTTCCAAGGCTTTCCGAAATTGTAAAATGGCCTCGCCTCTCCGCCCTATTTGGAGAAATATGTTGCCGAGGTTGTTATGAGCTTGGGAATGGTTTGGATTGATTTCCAAGGCCTTTTGATAATGATCAATAGCCTCGTCGGTTCGACCGTTCTGCGATAGTGCCTTGCCAAGATTATAATGTGATTCGCTATTGATTTTAATTTCCAGCGACTTCCGGAAAAGGGAGATTGCCTCGCCAATACTCCCCTCCTTTATCCTAAGTACGCCTAGATTATTATATGCCATATAGCAATTGGGATTTTTACTGATAATAGTCCGATAAAATCCCTCAATGTCCACATACAACCTGCTTTGCCGCCACGTTAGAAAGCCGAGGATTAAAAGTACCATAATGCAAATAAATACCCGAGCTCGTCCCTTTAATACGGAGATTGCTGATCCCATGCCGACGAATAAAACGACGGGGCCTATGAAAGCAAGATACTGGAAATGGTCTGCCACGAAGGAGTAACGGAAAGGATAAACATTAAAAAAACCCAGGGCAGGAAATAGCGTTATGGCAAAGTAAAGCATTGCCGCGAGAGGCGCGCGCCAATGCTTCCGAAGTATCCATAAAAACACGCTAAGTAGCAACGTCGCCAAGGGAAACAAATACTGCCACCATATGGCTTGATTAACATTCCAGCGTGGATAAATGAAAATCAAATTCATGGGCCACGCTATTTTGCTCAGATAAAACCAAACCGCCCTGCCGGCAATAAGACATCGTTCAATAATTGTAAAAGTAAAATCGCTTCCTTCGGCTCCAATGAACTTGCGCTCTACCCAAGCGGTAAAGATCCCGTATGCGATTCCTATTACAAAAAACGGCACTAATGGTAGTACCTCATTTTTCCAATCTACGCGTCCACGCTGCCACCAGAACACTACAAGCAACGATGCCGGCAATGTCGCAATAACGGATTTTGACATCAATCCTAGAATAAAAAGTCCCAAGGCAATTACATATAATATTCCTTTTTTATCCCGGTTAAAATGTAGATATGCCAATGCCGCGGACAAAAAAAAGACCCCGGACATAGTATTCTTCAGCTCTGAAATCCAAGCCACGGATTCGACGTGCACCGGATGCAGAGCGAAAATAGCGGCAACGAACCACGCCCCCGGAATCATAAGAAAACGTAGGATGCAAACTAATAATAATGCGGAAAAAAAGTGCAACAGTATATTGAATAGATGGTAGCCAAGCGGTGAATCGCCCCAAAGATGATATTCCAACCAAAAAACACTGTGCACTAAAGGATAATATTGCTGAGTTGCGCCGAGTTGCGTCCAAATATGTATTAAGCCGCTAACCGATCGAAGGTCGGTTTGTGTAATGTGTTTATCATCATCCCATAGGGGTTTGCCATTCCAAGCGGGCTGGTATGCTGTCAGAAAAAAGACTAAGATAATAAATCCAAATATCCAATCACTCTGAAATAGTTTAGGGTTTTCAGATAAATGGTGCTGTTTAATTTTAATAGAATTTTTATTACCTGGTTTTTCCATTTACAATACTATTTCTCATGTAGGTAGCGAATTATTTAAATGTGATTTCGAAAGGAGAATGTCTATCTGTTATGGTACCATCACCAAGTTGACCAGAACCGTTGAATCCCCAAGCGAATAGCGACCCATCCTTAGTATAACAAAAACCGTGGTAATAGCCTGCAAAAACGCTTCGAACATTTGTCCAAATTTGTACCGGAGAATATTGCGTGTTTGCACTGTTATTTCCTACTTGACCATAGCTGTTGGAACCGCAGGCAAACAGTGTTCCATCGTTCGTTAAAACAAGACTATGATAATTGCCCGCAGCAATGCTCTGCACGCTAGTCTTAATAAGCTTTGGTATTGAATCACTGTTTGACGACCCATCGCCAAGCTGCCCAAAGGAGTTATCACCACAAGAAAATAAGGATCCATCGGTTTTCAAAATGAGGCAAAAACTTTCACCCGCAGATATGCTTTTCACATTTTTCATAATCGTTACAGGAGAATGTCGTTCAATCGTAGTACTATCACCAAGTTGACCATTACCGTTATATCCGCAGGAAAACAGCGTTCCGTCAGGTTTTAAAATAAGACTAAAGTTTCCACCGGCGGCAATGCTCTGCACGCCCGCCTGGACCTGAATGGGTGAAAGGTGACGAATCGTAGTATTATCACCAAGTTGACCATAATCGTTAAATCCACAGGTATAAAGAGCTCCAATTGTTGTTAAAATAAGACTATGGCTACCGCCTGCGGCAATACTTTGGACCCCTGTCATAATCTGCACTGGAAAATGTCGTTCAATCGTGGTACCATCACCAAGTTCACCATCAGCGTTGTAGCCGCAACCAAGCAGCGTTCCATCGATTTTTAAAATAAGGCTATGGCTACCCCCGGCGGCAATGCTCTGAACACTAGTCATAATCTGAACGGGAGAATGTCTTTCCGTTACTGTACCGTCACCAAGTTGACCGGATGTGTTCAGTCCGCAAGCGAATAATGTTCCATCAGTTTTTAATATAAGGGTATGCGCATAGCCCGCCGCCATGCTTTTAACCCCCGCATAAAACTTCGCCGTATCGCTTACTACCGTGCCCGCGCTATTAGTCACGGTCACCGTATATTTTCCACTATCATTGACCCCTGGCAAAGCTATTATAAAAGATGCGCCGGTCTGGCCGATTATAGTAACACCATTTTTCTTCCAGACATATGTTGGAGCTGGCACTCCGGTCGCAACGACATTAAACGTATCAGGCTGATTCAGATAAAGCGTCTGGCTTTTCGGCTGTGTGGTGATTGTCGGACGCGAATTAACCGACAGCGTAATAATTTTGCTGGTAGTGGCTCCGCAGCCGTTCGATACTGCACACGTATACGCGCCAGAATCGGCAAAGGCAATCGGTTTAATCGGTAGCGTAGAAGAATTCGTTCCCACTGTCGTACTACCTTTATACCATTGATAGGTCAGAGTCCCAGTTCCGGAAGCGGCAACTGTCAAAGTGACCGTATCGCCGACAATTTTTGAAATAGTGGCATTTGCCGCCGGCGTGGAAATCATGGGTGGC
>Ga0182017_10002484_pt1 | contig 13999 bp, 9 predicted proteins | sample 712E3DmetaG_FD_120492 | JGI IMG/M metagenome (GOLD analysis project Ga0182017, IMG submission 120492) | Permafrost microbial communities from Stordalen Mire, Sweden - 712E3D metaG | ecosystem: Environmental > Terrestrial > Soil > Wetlands > Permafrost | place: Sweden: Stordalen | collected... | reverse complement strand
GTCGCCACAGGGTGATAGCGACGCCCCCGTCGCATTTTTTCCGGCAGCGGCATAACCGCCGCAGAACTGGCGACGAGGGCGTCGCCTGCACCTTTCTGCGACGAGGCGTCGCAGCTACGCTCAAGCCAGCTTCGTAATTCGGGTTAACCGGCTGCTGTGCAGCCGGGTTGATAATTTTAGACAGAGGAATGGGGACATGGCAGTTTGGGATGGCTTCTAAAAAAACTCCACTGTCCCCATTGCCTTGTCCGACACTGCCCTACCGGGCTTGGTTTGCAGGAACGATGGCGGAGCGGCCCGTCCTCCGTAACAGAGCTACTGCGGAGGGTGGACAGCTCCGCCCTACCGGCGAAACGGGATGGGAATAAAGAAAAAAGCCCCGGATTGCTCCGAGGCTTTTTGAATTGAAAACCAATTTATTTGCGGCGGCGGAACAGGAGCAGCGAGAGGCTGCTCAAGCCTGCCAACGCAATTGTCGAAGGCTCCGGAATCTGCGGGAAGGTGCCGAAATTATTAGGCAAGCTGCCAACTACGGCAAAATCAGGATCGCTTCCACTAGTTCCAAGGTGGGAGCCGGTAAAGGCAAAGACTGAAGCAAGATAAGACCAGCCGATGGCCGAATGCGCCGTTTGCGCAGCCGTCGGGTCAGCATAGGCTGCATTCCACCCGACTTCCAAGAGGGCAATATCTTGTCCACCGCTAGTGCCTGTGATATCAAAACTGCTACCGGCGTTAAAAATGACAGCGCCTCTTGTCGTACCCGTGGTTATAACCGGCCCGCCGATTGTTGGTGACTGGGCCAAGGTCCAGCCGGAGGCGTTCAGAAGAGTACTCCATGCTTGAGCAATTGTGAAGCTTTCATACGTGCTGCTATTATCAGTCGAAGGCGTGAAAGCCAGCAGACCAGCCATGGGGTTGGCCGTGTTTGCGGCAGCCCAGAACAGGCCTATATCCACATTGCTGGCGTTGCGCGTAGAAACGCCGACTGTGGTGAACCCGTCAAAGACTTGACTATTACCGGAACTGACGGCTATCCATCCCTGGCCGAAGGCGGAGGTTGCCGCCAGCGTCGCCGCCAGCATACTGATGGCAATGATTTTTTTCATAGTTGCCTCTTTTTCAAGTTTTTATCTGATTGTTGATGATTAGACACCGTTAGTATTTAAGCTGGCATTGTTAGCTTGAATGTCAACTCGAAAATCACAGAGCACTCACGTCGGCGGCTACAGATCGGCGGCGGAAAAGTTGGAAAACCACGGCTCCGGGGCGCAGGAAAATTCCACGGGCCGGCCGCGCCAGACAAAGCGCAGGGCGCGGGCGTGAAGCGCCTGGTTCGGCAAAATGAGCCGGGCGCGCTGCTCATCGGTCAGGCGGTTTTCAACCAGCGCCAGGTACAGGTCCTCGTCGCCGCCGTACAGTTTGTCGCCAACGACGGGGTGGCCGAGATGGGCGAGGTGGAGGCGGATCTGGTGTTTGCGGCCGGTGCGGGGAATTACTCGCAAAAGCGAGTAAGTTGAGAGTTGAGAGTTGATGGTTGAGAGAGAAGTCGAGAGACGAGGGTCGAAGGTCGAAGGCAAACCCACCTCACCCCGGCCCTCTCCCCCCGTTTCACGGGCGGAGAGGGGGAAGGTTCCTCCGACTTTCTGACATTCTCCGATAGTCACATCAGAGGATCGAACAAACCGGCGTTCGACAAAGAATTCGGTTTGGGATGGCACGCCGTCGGGGCGGACGCAATCCTTGACCGCCACGATGCTGCGCTCGTCCTTGCCGAGCGGGGCGTCAATCAGGCCGTGGTCGTCATGCACGTGGCCGTGGACGATGGCGAGGTATTCCTTTTGGACGGCGCGGGCTTCGAGGATTTTGCCGAGTTCGCCGGCGGTTTCGGAATTTTTGGCGATGAGGACGACGCCGCTGGTTTCGCGGTCGAGGCGGTTGACCAAACAAGGCTGAAGGCTGAAGGCTGAAGGCTGAAGATCGCAAACCACCTTTCCCGCGACTTCGTTAGCGGAAAGGGAGGAATGCAGATAAAGGCGGGCGCGGCTGATGAGGCTGGAAAATTCGTCGCCCTTGGTCGGATGACAGACGAGGCCCGCCGGTTTGTTGACGACCAGCAGGTCGGCGTCTTCGTGGAGGATGTTGAGCACGACGGGAATTTGTAACGCAAAGACGCCAAGGCGCAAAGGCTGGAACTAATTTTTCATAAGGAAGGCAGGCATCCGACAAAAATCCGAAGACCGAGAACCGGGGGCCGAAACGCGAGACGCGAGACGCCAGATAATAAGGAAACCAGGAAGGCAGGAGACAGAAGTCATTAACCGCGAAACACTCGAAATACGCGAAAGCCGCGTAAAGCTTCGCCGCGCGGTTAAGCCCGAAGCGGCAACGAAGGGCAGCCACGAAGCACGCGAAAGACAAACTCTCAACTCTCAACATTCAACTCTCAACCAATGCTGATTGACTTTCACATTCTGCATTCTTCATTCTGCATTCCACATTTGCATTAAAATGCGGCTGAACATTTTCATCTGTCTGCTATTGGCGGGAATTACGCTCATGGTCTATTGGCCGGCGGGAAGTTACGAGGCGGTTTATTATGACGACACATCCTTCACTGAAAATCCCGAAGTGCAAAGCGGCCTGAACGGGCACAGTTTTATCTGGGCGATGTCGGGAGTGGTGGCGGCCAACTGGCATCCGGTGACGAGCCTGTCCTTTGTTCTGGGGCACCAGTTTTGGGGCTTCAATCCCGGGGCAGAGCATCTGGCAAACGTGATATTTCACGCGCTCAACGCGGTGTTGTTGTTTTTGGTTTTGGAACAAATGACGCGCCTCCGCCCGGAAGCTTCAACGCCGGACATGGTGGAAACGCGCGGCCGCGAGGCCCGGCTGACCGGCAGGTCAGCCCTACCGTACTGGCGCTGCGCAGTAGTAGCGGCGTTGTTCGCCTGGCATCCGTTGCGAGTGGAATCGGTGGCGTGGATTGCGGAACGCAAGGATGTGCTGTGCGCATTTTTCTTTTTTCTGACGCTGCTGGCGTGGGGGCGGTACGCGCAAAACAGGTCGAAGGCCGAGAGTCGAGGGTCGAGTGCAAACATTTCGGATCAGGCTCTCGGCTCTCGACGCTGGACCCTCGACTATTATTTAGCCTTGGTCTTTTTCGCGCTGGGATTGATGAGCAAGGCGATGCTGGTGACGGTGCCGTTCGTGCTGCTGCTGCTGGATTTCTGGCCGCTCGGAAGAGTGGCGGGTGACCCGCCTTCGCTGCGCTTCGGCGCGGCAAGCAAACACCGAATCTCCAGTTCCAAAACGCTGCGGAAACAACTCTCAACCTTGCTTCTGGAAAAGTGGCCGTTTTTTGTGCTGACAGCGGTGTTCAGTGTCATCACCTTCGTGGTGCAGCATCATGATGCCGCCACGCCGTCTTTGGCGGAACTTGGGCCGGGCATCCGGCTGGAAAACGTCATCGCAAGTTATCTGCGCTATCTGGCCTGGACGGTCTGGCCGGCCAATCTGGCAGTATATTATTCATTCCCCTTCGACAGCCATTTCTATCTTGCCCTGTGGCCCGATTGGGAAATCGGGGCGGCGGCGTTGATTCTGGTTCTGGTGACGGTGCTTTGCGTCGGGCTGCTGAACCGGAAACCTTATCTGGCCGTCGGCTGGTTCTGGTATCTGGGGACGATGGTGCCGGTGATTGGCCTGGTGCAGGTCGGCAGCCAGGGCATGGCGGACCGTTACACTTACATTCCACTCATCGGCCCGGTCATCAGCCTGGTCTGGCTGGTTTCGGAAAAATGGGGTTCGAGATTTTTTCCCAAGCTGCTGTTCACCATCCTGATTCCGGTGATTCTGGCCGCCAGCATCCTGCAGACCCGCCATCAGCTTCAATTCTGGAAAAACACGGACATCCTCTTCCGGCACACGGTGGAAGTGACCGGGGAAAATCCGCGGGCCGAATATATCCTGGGGCTGGGCCTGGAACACGAAGGCCGCATCAATGAGGCGATGGTGCATTATCGCAATGCCATGACCTCCCAGCCAAGGGTCAAGGGGGCTTTTTGTGCGATGGCGCGTTTGCTCGGACAGCGGGGGCAATGGACGGAAACGGCGCAGACTTATTTCATAATGCTCCAGGACGATCCGAATGATTTCAACGCGCATCTGGGACTGGCCACCGCCCTGCCGCATCTGGGGCGGATGGCCGAAGCCGAAATCCATTTGCAGGCGGCGGTGCAGAACTGCCCGGACGAACCGGATGCCCTGAACAATCTCGCCTGGACATTGGCAGGCAGCGAAAACGCCGAATTGCGCGACGGCAGCAAGGCGGTCAAATACGCCGAACGCGCCTGCGAACTGACGGGCCATCAGGAAACAACCATTATCGGCACTTTGGCGGCGGCTTACGCGGAGGCGGGAAGGTTTGACGACGCCATTTCGACCGCGCAAAAAGCCTGCGACCTGGCGGCGAAAAAAGGCGAGACGAATTTGGCGCAACGGAACCAGGAACTGCTCGAACGCTACCGCGCACACCAGACGGCGAATGAAGAATAAGGAAACCCATTTTCTGCGAAAGATTGTTTCCGGCGCGGAAAGGCATCCGCTGGCGACGATTGCCGTGTTCATCCTGCTCACGCTCGGGCCGTTTCTCAACAAGGCCGTGCACATTGACGATCCGGTGTTCGTCTGGACGGCGGAGCAAATCTTGAAACATCCCGGGGACTTCTCCGGATTCGACGTGAACTGGTATGGCGAGACCCAGCCGATGCCGATCGTAAACTGGAATCCGCCCACCACATCGTATTTTCTTGCGGCCGTGATGGCCGTTTTTGGCGAACAGGAATTTGTTTTGCACGGCGCGATGCTGCTCGCGGCCTTTGCCGCCGCCGCCGGAATTTTTCAACTGGCACGCCTCTGGTGCGAACGTCCGCTGCCGGCGACGCTCCTGGCCATGAGCACGCCGGTTTTTCTCGTGTCCGCCACCACGCTCATGTGCGACGTGCCGATGCTCGCCGTGTGGATTTGGGCCGTGGTCTTATGGGAACGCGCATTGAAAAACGGAAACGTATATTATTTTTTCCTGTCCGCGCTTCTCGCCGGTTTGTCGGTATTGACAAAATACAGCGCGCTCCCGCTGTTGCCGCTGCTGCCCATTTTGGGACTGATGCGGAAAAGACGTTTGGGCTGGTGGCTGCTCTGGCTCGCCGTGCCGGTGGCGATGATTGAACTTTACCAGTACGGAACGGCCAGGCTTTACGGACAGGGGCTGATTTCCATAGCGGCGGATTGCGCGGCCAAATTCCGTTTCGGCGTGACCGGTGGCTGGGCGAACAAAATGATCATCGGCCTCGCCTACGCGGGGGGAAGCCTGCTGCCGGTTATGTTTTTTGTCCACCGTCTCTGGACAAAACGCGAACTGGTCATGGGCGGCGGAGTCGTCCTGGCGGGGGCGGCCGCAACCACTTTTGCCAGCGGCATCGGCCATGCATTTGGCCCGCTGTTTCAACTGCAAATGGCCTTGATGCTCGCGGGCGGAATTCATCTGGCATTGCTGGCGCTCGCGGAACTGTGGCGGCGGCGCGACGTGGTTTCGCTGCTGCTCGCGCTGTGGCTCGGCAGCGGATTCGTTTTCGCCGCCGTGCTGAACTGGACGGTGAGCGCCAGAAGCTTTCTGCCGCTTGCGCCCGTCGCGGCCATTTTGGTTGTGCGTGCCGTGACCCGAAAAATTTCCGGAGCAAACCTGCGGGCCAGATTCCCCTGGCCGCTGGCAATTTCATTCTGCATCAGCCTGATGATTGCCGCCGCCGATTTTTCGCTCGCCAACTCCGGGGCCGACGCGGCGCGCGAACTGGCGGCGGAATACCAGCCATCCGCAACCCGGTTGTGGTTTGAGGGCCACTGCGGTTTCCAGTATTATCTGGAAAAATCCGGCGCGATGCCGGTGGATTTTTCACAGACCGTGCTTTCGCCCGGCGAAATCATGATCGTGCCATCCAACAACAGCAACCTCATCACGCCTGATCCCAACGACGTGGAAATTGTCGCGTCGCCGGAATTTTCCACCTGCTCATGGTTAAGCACAGTCAGCGCCAGAACCGGGGCGGGATTTTACGGGGCCGACGGGCTGCTGCCGTTTGTCTTCGGCCCGGCGCCCGTGGAAAAATATTTTGTCTGCCGCATCTTGCGGACAATGAGCCCCGTGTATTTTGTCCGCCGCGCCTTGCAGACAACCCTGATCCCGCCGGAAGTTCTGAACAATCTGGCGTGGCAACTGGCCACCAGTCCCGAACCGAAAGCTCGCGACGGAAACCAAGCCGTCCAACTCGCCGAACGCGCCTGCGAACTGACGGGCTGCCGGGAGACCGTCATGGTCGGCACTTTGGCGGCGGCTTACGCGGAGGCGGGAAGGTTTGACGACGCCATTGCCACGGCGCAAAAAGCCTGTACACTGGCATCCGCGTCGGGCCAGCCGGAACTGCTGAAAAGGAATCAGCAACTGCTTGAATTGTATCGCCGTCAGCAGCCGTATCATGAGGCGACGGAACACTAACTGGACATGCCACACTCACCGCCCCAACCGCCGCCGCCCTTGATAAACCGACCCAGGCTCCGTCAGTTTTTCATCTGCCTGCTGCTGGCCGGAATAACGCTCGCCAGCTTCTGGCCTGCAGGCCGCCTCGGTTTTACCATTTATGACGACGAAGAATATGTTGTCAAAAACCCGCACGTCCAGGCGGGAATAACTGCCGACACCATCGGTTGGGCATTCACCACCACGCACACCGGCAACTGGCATCCGATTACCTGGCTGTCGCACATGCTGGATTGCCAATTGTTCGGCCTGAAGGCCGGCGGCCATCATTGGATGAGCCTGGGAATTCACATCGTCAACACAGTGTTGTTGTTTCTGGTGTTGAGCCGGATGACGGAGACTCGTGGCAATAAAAGCGACGGAGCTACGGCCACATCAGCGCAGCCTGAGTCATCGCTCCCGCGGACGGGAGCGGTGTGGTGCAGCGCCCTGGTGGCGGCATTGTTTGCGCTGCATCCATTGCGGGTCGAGTCGGTGGCCTGGGTTTCTGAACGCAAGGATGTGTTGAGCGTTTTTTTCATGATGCTGACGTTGTGGGCGTGGGGGCGGTATGCGCGGGGAGCGGGGGACCGGGAACCGGGAGGGAAAACAACGAACAACGAACATCCAACATCCAACGCCCAATGGAGCTATTGGTTGGCGGTTTTCTTTTTCGCGCTGGGTTTGATGAGCAAGCCGATGCTGGTGACGGTGCCCCTCATTCTGCTGCTGCTGGACTACTGGCCGCTGAAACGTTGGGAGACAGGATCCGGCGCCTGGCATCCGGGGCAGATGGCTGCAAGCGCAAAGAGACTGGTGTATGAGAAATGGCCGTTCTTCCTGCTGTGTGCGGCATCCTGCATCGTGACGGTTCAGGCGCAAAACGCGGGAGGATCCGTTGCCTCATTGAACGGGCTGCCTTTGGACTGGCGGATTGAAAATTCCCTGGTGTCGTATGCCTCCTACCTTGGGAAGATTATCTGGCCGGAAAACCTGGCCGTATATTATCCCATCAGACGGATACCTTCATGGGAAGCGTTGAGTTCCGGTGTGCTGCTGGCCAGCGTGACGGTGTTTTGCCTCTGGCGGGTGCGCCGCCAACCCTGCCTTTTCGTGGGCTGGTTCTGGTTTCTAGTCATGCTGGTGCCGGTGATTGGCCTGGTGCAGGTCGGCAAGCAATCCATGGCCGACCGTTACACTTATTTGCCGTCCATTGGTTTGTTCATCATGTTGGCCTGGGGAATGGCGGGCATTGCCTCCCGGTCAAAACACTGGCGAACCGCCATGATCCTGGGCGCGGTGGGGCTGGTGCTGGCCTGCCTGCCGGGGATCAGGCGCCAATTGGATTACTGGCAGGACGACGTGAAACTGTTCAGCCACTCAATTGATGTGACGCCGGAAGATAATTATCAGGGTTATTTGCTTCTGGGCAATGCCTTGGTTGAGTCCGGGAACCTGGAGGCCGCCGTCCGCAACTACCAAACCTCGCTCCAAATTGCACCGGATGAATTGATCCATCTGGAAGAAGCCCATTACAACCTCGGGTGTGTCCTTTCCAGTCAGAAAAAGTTTCAAGAAGCCGAGGTTCAATTTGGCGAAGCCTTGCGGCTGAATGATAATAATGCGGACGCCCATGCCGGCCTCGGAAACGTCATGACCGTCCAAAAGAAATATGCGGAAGCCAGGGCCGAGTATGCCAACGCCCGGCGTTTGAAACCCGATGATGCCTCCATCCGCAAAGCCCTGGCGGTTGCCACCGTCATGGCCGAGAGCGAAACCGCCCTCACCAATTTTTATGAAACCCTGAAGGTCAAACCCTCGTCGGAAGCCCATGTCCAGATTGCCGCCATCCTGATCATCCAGGGAAATTATCAGGACGCGGCGGAGCATTACCATGCCGCCCTGCAGCTTCAACCCGACGCTCCGGATGTCCTCAACAATCTGGCCTGGCTTTTGAGCGCCTGCCCGGACGACCGGGTCCGAAACGGCGTCCAAGCCGTGCAATACGCCGAGCGCGCCTGTGAACTCACGCACCATGGCCTGGCCCGCGCCGTCGGCACGCTGGCTGCGGCTTACGCCGAAGCCGGAAGATTTGACGATGCCATTTCGACCGCACAAAAAGCCTGCGCCCTGGCCGAAAAATCGGGCGATCAGGCACTGCTTCAGAAAAACCAGGAACTGCTGAAGTTGTATCGCGCCCACCAGCCGTATCGCGAACCCACCGAAAAGCTTGTTCCGGCCGCGCCGTGAATTATGCTATCCGACAGTGAAAGAAAAGTGGAATCGCTGGCTGCCGTTCTTGTTTTTGACACTGGTGGCCTTGAGCCGGTGGCCGGGATTGTTCCCGCAAAATTTCAGCGCGATCTATGCGCTGACGTTTTGCGCGGGTGTTTATTTCCGGGGGGCGATGGCGTGGTGGCTGCCACTCGGCACGCTGCTGGTCACCGACATCGGCCTGAATGTATTTTTTTATCACGCACCGGTCTTTGATGGATATATGCTCGTGAAAACGCTCGCGTTCGCCGGGCTGATTGGCCTGGGCCGGCTTTTTTCGCCGCGCATGAATTTTCTGAAACTGCTCGGTGGCGGACTGTTCGGCGCGATTTTATTTTACTTCATCACCAACACCGCCTCCTGGCTTAACGATCCGGCCTACGCCAAAACGCTCGCGGGCTGGATTCAAGCGCTGACCACCGGCCTCCCCAATTACCCGTCCACCTGGGAATTTTTCCGCAACACGCTCCTGAGCGGCGGTCTCTTCACCGGCCTGTTCGTCGGCGCGATGAAAGCCACCGCCGAATCGCCCGCGGAAAAAACAGCCGGGGTGCGCGATGCAGAACCGGAAGCCGAGGAAGCGCCGGAGGAGGCGGGAGTGTGAAACGTGATGCGTGAAACGTAACCTGGCCACCGGCAACTCATCACGCATCACGTTTCATCTGTCACTTTTATGAAGATTGGGGTCATCTCGGACACCCACGGTTTTCTCGACCCGAAAGTTCCCGGACTGTTCGCCGGCGTCGGCCACATCCTGCACGCGGGTGACATCGGCCCGGACTTCATCATCGCCGGACTGGAAGCGATTGCGCCGGTCACCGCGGTGATCGGCAACACGGACACTTCGCCCACCTTCCGCCTCACCGAGACGGTCACGCTGGCCGGACGCAAATTTCTCGTCCATCACATCGTGGACCTTTACGCACTGAAGAAAGAGCTCCAGCTCCGCGTCGCGCGCGAACGGCCGGACGCGGTCGTGTTCGGCCACACGCACAAGGCATTTTGGGGAACGATTGACGGTGTGCAGTATTTGAATCCCGGTTACGCGGGCAAACCGAAGCCTGGCGCGGAGCGCAGCGTGGCCATCCTGCATTGTGACGGAAAAGGAATCAGGCCGGAGTTTCTGCCGCTCTGAATTTCAACCTCGGATGCACACGGCGCAAAGCTGCGCCACGCGGCCAGAGCCCTGACTGATCAACGCGAAATATTTGAAATGTACGAAAGCCGTGCCGGGGCAGACACAGAGTCGGTTGCATCCGGTTTAAATCTTTGCTGGAAATGGATTTTTGGGCGTGCTCATTTTAAAAGCGAATCAGCACCAGCCGGCCATCAGCGCCAACCCAGACCCGCCTGCCGCAGCAGGAAATATTCATTGTAAGGCTGGTCGTCCGTAATGCGAATTTTGGGATTGGGATTGAGGCCATCTTTGATGGTCAACTCGTGCGAGATTGCCAGGTTGAGATAACCGGGCAAATCGGGGGAGGGACTCCATTCCAGCAAATCTTCCTTTGCAGTGGCCGGCATGCGCGACGACAGTTTTTCGGCGGTGAGGTTTTCGATGGGGTCCATGGAACCCAGCAGAAATACCCCCTCTGCTGTCACGCAAGCAAAACAGCGCACATGCGGGAAGGATTCGTGGAACGAGCGCAGAATGGCTTGGAAGGTCGAGGGTTCGGTACCGAAGGCCCAGTTTTGAAGAATTCCGTGGGGCTTCAAGTGTTGTTTGGCCAGCTCGTAAAATTCAGTGGAATAAAGCAGGCTGGAACCGGCTGTTTCCACTGGCGGCGGCGGATCAATAACAATCACATCAAACTTTTCCCGGGACCGCATCAGAAAGCGCCGTCCATCATCAATCACAATATGCCCTTTGGGGTTGTCAAGAATCCGTGCTGCATCCGCGTGAAAAAAGCCAAATTCCTTTGGAACGCTTGGCACCAATTCCACGACCGTGGTTTCAATGTTCCAGCTCAACGCCGAGCGGTAAGTGGTTCCCATGCCAAAACAAATAATCAGCGCGGATTGAGAAGGACCCTCATGAAAAGCCAGCGGCAAATGAGCCATAAATTTCGTGACAGACGTCATTACGGTCATGCCCACACCGTTGACCAAAAGGACCTTATCCATGCCCTCGCCGATGGAGATTACGGACGCGGCGTAATCGCGCCGCGCCTCCATATGTGTGGTCAAGCCCGACAGGTAGTTTTGATAGTCTTCGGAAACGAATATTGCGCAGGCCAGGATAACCACAGCGGCCCGACCGGCCCATTCGCTTTGCCTAACGGACAAGGATTTCGAAACGAGGAAATAAAATCCGAGGAAAGGCAGGCCGAGGAGAATCAATGCAAATCGCTCGCTCAAGCGGGGCAGCAAAACATAAGAGGCGAAGAGCGGTCCCAGAATGCAGCCGAGGACATTGATGGCATAAGCCCTTCCGGCGATGGCGGGATGGCCGGCGGCATATTCGTCAATCAAACCCGGTGTCAAATATCCCAACACGGCGCAAAGCGGGCAGATGCTGGCCAGCAAGAGGATCGTACTGCCGGGATGGATTGAAAACAGGATGTTTATTTTCAAGAACCGGTGATCGTTGGCCAGAATGGGAAGAAAGACAACGACAACGAGCAGAGCCATCAGCTTTGCGGTCGGGCAGGGTGAACCGTTCCGTAAATTGCGGCGATACCACCACGAGCCCAGAAAGGTGGCTCCCAGATAGGTGAAAACAATCAGGGCAAAGGAATACACCTGCGTTTTCAAAACCGGCGTGAAGGCGCGTGTCCAGACCACTTCCATGGCCATCGCGCAAAAGCCCGTGGAAAACAGGATCCATCGGATCAAGCGCCGGCGGCCGGCGGCCGGAAGACTGGAAATCGTCCCCGACAACGCGGGTTCCGTCCCGGTCAAAGTCGACAAGGTCGTCAGCCCGCGCCGGCCCCGGGCCAATCCGCCGGCGGTCAACGCGATCAGGAAGTTACCTGCCGCAGCCAGCCAGAGGGTGTGGCGGAACCCCAATAGTTCCACCAGGACCATGGCCGTCAAAAACGTCCCGCTCATCGCCCCGAGCACGTTGGCCAGGTAAAGAAAACTGAAACTTTGCGTGTCGTCACGATCCCGCTCCCGGATGAAGGCCATCATGAAGGGAAAGGTCGTGCCCATGCATACGCACCAGGGCAGAATGGCGACCGCCAGGACCAGGGCCGAGAGCGAGAGATACTGGAATGAATCCGTCTGGCCAGCTGCCAGCAAAACCCGCTCGCCCAAGGCAAACAACTTTGGAACGGCAAAGGCGCTCACCCCGATCAACAGTTCGGCGAACGCGTAAAAGACAATGGCGGAACGGCCCGTCCTCCGGACGAGCCCGGAGATCCAGCGCCCGCCGGCCCAGGAACCGACCGCCAGCCCCAGCATGAACACCGAAAGCACCACCGAGAGCACCGGCGTGATGATCCCGAACGATGCGAACGCCATGCGCGTCCAGATCACTTGATAGGCGAGGCTGCTGAACCCGGACAAAAAGAAAAGAAGGAACAGGATCCGGCGCGTGGATTGCTTCATACCATCCATCATCTACAGACCTTTGCGACTTTTGGCAAGAACCGACCTCCTGGCCGCAAAGGATCAATCTGCGGACCCACTGCGACGAGACGCGACAGCGCGGCGAGAAGAAAACCGAAGCCCGAAAAACAATCGATCTTCCGCCCAAAAACCGGCGCAACCGCGGCAAATTTCCTGAAAACCGGAATTGATTTTGAACAGGAGCAAACCGAGTCAACGGAGAGAAGGCTTGGATCGGAAACGCTCTGGAACGAGTATTACACGCATGCTTTGTCCGCAATCCCTTCGCTCTCTGTTACCTCTGTTCCCTCATGTGAGATGACTTCCGAATTGGTTCAACCGGCACTGTCCGCCCCACCCCATTTTCGTCCCGTCAACCCGGCCAGGGCACGGTCGCACCACGGGGAGATATTCGCGGCGACACCGGCGACCAGCAAGGCGGTGACGGCGCCGGTAAACACGTCCATCGTGTAATGCGCGCGCAGGATCAGGACCGTCGCCACCTCGAACAGGGCGACGCCAACACCGAGGACGCCCAGCCAGCGCCGGCCCAGGCGCGCCAGTTCGACCGCGCCGAACACGGCGATGGCCGTGTGCCCGGAAAAGAAGAGGTCGTTGGCCACGCCGTAGGTCACCACCAGCGAGGGGAAGCCGGGATGTCGCCAGATCATTTCCTCCGGCGGCGGCAGGGCGCAAAGCGCCTGGCAAATCTGCCGCAGGGCAAAGAGCATCAACAGCCCGATGAACGGACGGAAGGTCGGCCCGAAGATGGCGAGGCCCAGCAGAAAAAGCGCGAACAGGTCGATGCCGGCCGAACTCACGATGAGCAGGCCGTTTGCCGCGTGCGGGTGGTCGAGCAAATACTGGTGTGCCGGCGCGGTCAGGACATGCAGTTCATCGCCGATGGCCTGCCCGGAAACCGCCCGCTGGCCGATGAGGGACTGGGTCCAAAACCAGGCGGCCAGTCCCAGGACGACCAAAATCAAGCGAAACCACCACGGCGCCATGCCAGAGGCGGCTGGTGTCGGACGGGTTCCAAGGTTCGGGGCTTTCATGGTAAATCCTCCGTCAGGGTTGAAAAAGTCCGGACAACAATATCGGTAACGCGGGACAAGGATGCGGATGTGATCGAGGCTGCCGGTCGCGCGCGTGGCGATTTCCAAAGCGCCAGAGGACTGGCGCAGTCCAAGACGCTCCGCGCGATTCGTAAGTCATAGGCAAACGCTTCGCGTCTTGGACTGCGGTGGCCCTCCACCGCTTTCCATCGTGAGCAATTTCAACCGCATTCCAAGGAGGTTGCGCGCGGGAAATCATTTTTAACATCAATCCGGTTACGCTGTGCTGTTCACCCCTTCATCGCCAGTGGCCGACGGGAGCGCGAGGGGCGTCGTTTCCTTCCCGCTCCGTTCGAGCATTGCCTCGAGCTGTCCGCGGATTCTTTCCATCAGCGGGTCCGGGCCGCCGCCGCGCTCGCGCACGGGGCTGACGGGCAGCGCCTCGCCGACCTCGATGATGGCGTGGAGCGGCCGGTGGATGCGCGTGCGGTCGGTCAGGTCTTCTTCAAAGCGCTCGACGGTTTCCAGCAGCCGCTCGGGTGTGGGC
>Ga0182017_10002483_pt1 | contig 14005 bp, 12 predicted proteins | sample 712E3DmetaG_FD_120492 | JGI IMG/M metagenome (GOLD analysis project Ga0182017, IMG submission 120492) | Permafrost microbial communities from Stordalen Mire, Sweden - 712E3D metaG | ecosystem: Environmental > Terrestrial > Soil > Wetlands > Permafrost | place: Sweden: Stordalen | collected... | reverse complement strand
TATTCTCTCATTATGTTATTTTAGCTTTGATGATGAGACAAACGTACGCCCTCACACTTACCGTCACATACTCGGGCAACTGAGTGGGTTTGTCTCTGTTTGCGCGGAGGCCGTCCACACAGGACGGCTTTTTCATTATTGAGCTGAACGCTGATTGCTGACAGCTGAACGCTAAACCGAAGGAATTTGAAATGATTGATAAGTACAATCCGAAAGAAATCGAGCAGAAATGGCAGAAAATCTGGGAAGAGGAAAAGCTCTACCAGGTAAAAGAGAACGCCGCCAAACAGAAATGGTATGCCCTGACGATGTTCCCGTACACCTCAGGCGACCTCCACATCGGGCACTGGTATGCGATGGCCCCCTCAGATGTTTATGCCCGGTTTAAGCGGCTACAGGGCTTTAACGTGCTGCATCCCATCGGATTCGACTCCTTCGGACTGCCGGCGGAAAACGCCGCCATCAAAAAAGGCATCCATCCGAAGACCTGGACTTATCAGAACATCGATAACATGCGTAAACAGCTGAAGACGATGGGCTCGATGTACGACTGGAGCCGCGAAGTTATCACCTGCGACCCCGAATATTACAAGTGGACGCAGTGGTTTTTCGTCAAGCTGTTTGAACACGATCTGGCTTATCGCAGCAAGTCGCCGGTGAACTGGTGCCCGAAATGCCAGGTAGTGCTGGCCAACGAACAGGTGGAAAACGGCCTGTGCTGGCGCTGCGAAACCCCGGTCGTCAAACGCGACCTGGAACAGTGGCTTTTCCGCATTACCAAATACGCCGATGAGCTGATGGAACATAAAGACATCGATTGGCCGGAACGCATCCAGACAATGCAGCGGAACTGGGTCGGCAAGAGCTACGGCACGGAGATTTCCTTCGAGCTCGACCATCACGGCGTCGCCGAGAAAGAGATCAAGGTCTTCACTACCCGCCCGGATACCGTTTTCGGCGTCACTTTCATGGTCTTAGCGCCGGAACATCCGCTGGTAGCGAAGATCACTACCCATGATAAAAAAGCGGAGGTCGATGCCTACGTGGCACGCACCCGCCGCTTTACCGATATCGAGCGCTTATCCACCGAAAAGGAAAAGGACGGCGTGTTTACCGGCGCTTATGTCACTAACCGACTCACCGGCGACAAAGTCCCCGTCTGGATCGCCGATTATGTTTTGGCCAGCTATGGCACCGGAGCGGTGATGGCCGTGCCCGCGCATGATGAGCGTGACTTCGCTTTCGCCAAGAAATACAATATCCCGATCAAGATCGTCATCGCCGGTCCGGAATGGAAAGGCGGCGAACTGGAAGCGGCCTACGTCGAAGACGGCATGATGATTAATTCCAAACAGTTCGACGGTATGAACAACCGCGACGGTATCAAAGCGGTGACCGAATACCTGGAAACCAAACATTGGGGCAAGGGCACCATCAGTTACCGTATGCGCGACTGGTTGATCTCCCGCCAGCGTTACTGGGGCGCGCCCATCCCGATGATCCACTGTCCCAAAGACGGCATTGTGCCTGTGCCGGAAAAGGACCTGCCGGTTTTACTGCCGGAAGAAGCGGAATTCCGCCCGACCGGCGAATCGCCGCTGAAATACAATGAAAAATTCGTCAATACCACCTGCCCGAAATGCGGCGGCCCCGCCAAGCGCGAAACAGATACAATCGACGGCTTTTTATGCTCATGCTGGTATTTCCTGCGCTATTGCAGCCCGCACGACAGCAAAGCGCCCTTCGATCCGCAGCAGATGAAATACTGGATGCCTGTCGATATTTATACCGGCGGCGCCGAGCATGCCGTGATGCATCTGCTCTATGCCCGCTTTTTTACCAAAGCCATCCGCGATATGGGGTTGATCGACTTCGGCGAGCCGTTCAAAAAGCTCTTCAACCAAGGCATTATCGTGGCCGACCATCAGAAAATGAGCAAATCAAAAGGTAATGTCGTGAACCCCGATGCCTATGTGAATGAGCTGGGCGCCGATACCGTGCGCGCCTATATGATGTTCCTGGGGCCGTGGGAACAAGGCGGCGAATGGTTCGATACCGGCATCAGCGGCGTCTCCAGATGGCTGAACCGCGTCTGGAATATCACGCTGGAAGAATACGAGCCGAAGGTTGTCGAATCCCAGGCAATCAAAGAACTGGAGCGGTTCACGCACCAGACGATCAAGAAAATGACCGGCGATATGGACAGATTACGCCTGAACACGATGATCGCCGGATTGATGGAATTGACCAACTATCTGCACAAGGTCAAGGAATCTTCCAATGTTTCGAAAGAACAGTGGCAAAAGAGTATCGAAGCGCTGGTGATCATGATCGCGCCTACCGCGCCGCATATGGCCGAAGAATTATGGCATAGAATCGGACATACTGATAGTGTGCACAACCAACAGTGGCCGCAGTGGGATGAGGCGCTGGCTAAAGAGGACGAGATCACGCTGGTATTGCAGATTAACGGCAAACTGCGCGACCGCCCGACCGTGCCTGCTTCGATCACCGAAGAAGAGGCGAAGAAAATGGCGCTGGCCAGCGAGAAAGTACAGCCTTTCCTGCAGGGCAAAACAGTCGTCAATGTGATCTATGTGCCCGGGAAACTCGTAAATATAGTGGTTAAGTAACAAAGAAACGAAGCGACAAGTCATCCCAATGAAAATCCTTCTTAATCTCCCTTTCGCGAAAGGGAGAAAAATGCGTACTTTCCTTCTTCGTAATGTGGCGATAAAGGAGAATTAGTTATGAAAATAGCATTTATCGGCGGGGGAAATATGGGGGAGGCGATCCTGGCAGCAATGCTGGGGAAGAAGCTGGCAATCGCCAAAGATATCACCGTCAGCGATATTCTGGAAACGAAGAGGCAATACCTGGCGCAGAAATACGCGGTCGGTGTATCAGAGAATAACATCGACACGATCAACGGCAAAGACATCATTCTGCTGGCAATCAAACCCCAGACACTGCCTAACGTGATGGCCGAAATGAAAGGGCATATCAAACCGGATCAGCTGGTTGTTTCCATTATCGCTGGGGCCCGGCTGAACAAATTAACCGGCGGTTTAAACCATCAGGCAATCGTCCGTTCGATGCCGAACACCCCGGCGCAGATCGGGGAAGGGGTGACAATGTGGACTACGACCCCCGAAGTCACCGAGGCGCAAAAAAAGACCGCAGGCATAATTCTCGGCGCAATGGGTAAAGAATTCTACGCCTCCGACGAAGGGATGCTGGATATGGCCACCGCGGTCAGCGGCAGCGGCCCGGCTTATGTTTTCCTGTATATCGAAGCAATGACGGACGCCGCGGTGAAAATCGGCTTGCCGCGCGAGACGGCAAAACAAATGGTGATGGGCACGTTATTGGGCTCCAGTCACCTTGCCGCACAATCGGACAAGGAACCGGCGGAACTGCGCAGGATGGTCACATCGCCCGGCGGCACCACTGCGGAAGCGATCGCGACCTTTGAAAAAGGCGGTTTCTCCGAACTGGTTTACCAGGCAGTCAAGGCCGCGTATGAAAAGTCCCAAAAATTAGGGCAGGGCTAGGATACGGTCATTATCTTTTTGGTCAAGCGCGAGCACAAACATAACAGGGTGTTGTTCTGATAGCCATTAATACATGATTTGGATAAAACAATAATCACCATGATTTGGTGAATCGTAATAACATAATAACAAAACGAGTCCTTGCAAGGATTGGTAGATACCGCCTTGCAAGGACTCTTATTTTAAACCCTATTTAAATTTAAAACCGCTGTTTACGGATGCAGTTTCTTATATTTGGCCATGAGTTGTTCTTTGGTTTCTTTGTGGGCGGGGTCCGGTTTGGGGGCTTCTACGGGGCAGACCTCGGCGCACTTGGACGTATCATGCACCCCAACGCATTCCGTGCATTTGTCAGGGTCAATTTTATAGGTGGTATCGCCCTCACTGATCGCCTTGTTCGGGCACTCAGCCTCGCAGGCGCCGCAACTGATACAATCCTCGGTAATCTTGTAAGCCATGTGTGTAATGCCTCCTTGCTTAATTACGAAATTATTAAAATCTCTCTACAGATTGATTTTCTTGTCTAAAACTTTTTGTCGTATAGCCTTCGCCACATTTTTCGGTACCAGGCTGTCGACGTCGCCGCCCAAGTTAGCGACTTCCTTCAACAGGCTGGAACTGAGGAACTGGTACTGCAAACTGGTCATTAAACAAACCAGTTCGAGATCGGGGCAGAGTTTTTTGTTCATCAGCGCCATTTCAAATTCATGTTCAAAATCAGACGACATCCTTAATCCGCGCACCTGGGTTTGTGCGCCCAGGCTGATGGCCCAATCCACCACCATGCCGGTAAATGCCCGTACTTCGATATTGGGGATGTTTTTAGTCGCCTCTTTAGCCATCTTGACTCTTTCTTCGGTGGAGAAAAGAATGCGTTTCCCGGCCGGGCTGTCATAAACGCCGATGTACAATTTATCAAAAAGCTTGGCCGCTCTCATCGCCACGTCCAGGTGTCCGTTCGTAATGGGGTCGAATGTTCCCGCATACACAGCCACTGTCATGCTAGTTTCTCCTTATGGTAAATTGAAATCATGCTGTCGCCGTGCCGGTGTTCTTTGAACTGGGTTAACGGGCCGTAATTCTGTTGTAAAGCAAAACGCGAAGAGTGTGTTACCACCACTATCGAATCCTGATTTATCAATTTCGAGTTTGCCAATTGTTCCACTACATCACCGATCGAGGTATCCGGGTAAGGCGGGTCCATGATGACGATAGGATATTCCTTATCCAGGATGGAGATGGCTCTGGCCGCAGGCATGCAATACACGCGTGCTTGTGCGGTAAATTTTGTCTTCTCCAAGTTCATTTTGATTATATCACAACACCTCTGCTCACGGTCAACAAAGTCGACCCAGTCCGCGCCGCGGCTTAAGGCTTCGATGCCGAAAGCGCCGCTGCCGGAGAAAACATCCAGCACCTGCGACCAGTCACCGGTGAGATTCTCCAACATAGAAAAAATCGCGCCGCGCACCAGGTCGGTGGCAGGACGCAGGCCGGTAGTTGGCACTTTCAGGTGAGTGCCTTTGGCAGTGCCGGTAATAACACGCAACATAAGTTAATGGTAACGAAATTGGGAGAAAGGTGTCAAACAATAGAGACAATCGACCCGTCTTTGAATAACAAACCCATGCTATAATTCTTTATCAGTATCAAGAAAAAGGATTAACAATGAGCTCACTCGACCGTATGTTCTTTGTTTTGTTCACCGGCTTGTTCCTTTATGGCGTGTGGAAGTTACTGCCGCGCAGCATCTACCTCTTTTCACCGGGCGCTACGCATTTTTACTTCGATGTTAATCGTAATAAATCCGCGCAGCTATTCCAACAAGATGACTTACGTGCTATCGCCAATCAATTGGAAGCCCTGGGATTTTACCAGATCGGCATCAAAGTCGAACACCCGCCGCTATGGGGAAGTAACAGCGAATTATCTTTCGCCGATGGCAACGTGCATGCTTTTGCTTCGATCAGTGTCAGTAACGGCAGGCCGGTATACTACTTTTTCACACCATTCACCAGCGGGCAAGCTGTGCTGACGGCAAACGCTAATTTCCCGGCCGCGAATGCGCCGGACATTCTGCAGGCTACACTGGTAAATGGTAAACCCGTCGAGTTGTTAGCGCTGCATCAGCGACATGTTAAAGAATACACAAAACGGGGATTTACGCCGTTTATTGAATATAATAAACAAACGAGACTGGAAGCGACATCCTTATATTACAAACTAAAAACCGTGCAGAAAAAAATGCGGCTGCTCGGCGCTGTGCACCTGTTTTTTCTGTTGATTATTTGCCTGCCGTTTGCCTATTTCTTGTTTAAGGCGTTCCGGTAGTGAGCTGATAGAGCCCGGGCATGACCTGCATCGTAAGCATCACTTGAAAACCCGAAATACGAAACTTTAAACAATATTAAAATTAAAAATCCAAATATCAATTATTTCACTATTTTCGTTTATTTAGAAATCAGTGTTTAGAGTTTTTATTCTATCCACTGCTTGCCGGTTAAGCCCAGCCGCTCGAAAACATCGTCTACGTAGCGCAGGTAATAATTATAATCGAATAATGCTTCAAGCTCTGCCACAGACAAAACCGCCATCACATCGCAATCGGCTTTGAGCAGATTGATGAACTTCTTGGTGTTACTTTCCCAGGTCTGCATGGCGCAGCGCTGCACGATCTTGTAAGCGCTCTGGCGGCTCATACCTTTATCGATCAATGCCAGTAAAACCCGCTGCGAGAAAAGCAGGCCGCGGGTGATTTCCATGTTCTGCAGCATGCGCTTGGGATATACGTTCAAACCTTTCATGACGGAGGTGAAGACGTTCATCGAATAATCGAGCGCGAAACAGGCATCCGGAAGAATGATACGTTCAGTGGAAGAGTGACTGATATCGCGCTCATGCCAGAGGGTAATATTTTCCATCGAGGTGACGGAATAGCCGCGCACCAGTCTAGCCAGTCCGCAGACGCGCTCACACAATTCAGGGTTGCGTTTATGCGGCATCGCCGAGCTGCCGGTCTGACCGGGGCTGAACGGCTCTTCGACTTCGCGAACTTCGGTTTTCTGCAAGGCGCGGATTTCCGTCGCGAATTTTTCCAGCGAACTGGCGATGATAGCCAGCGTGGTGACAAATTGGGCGTGACGGTCGCGCTGCAGCACCTGGTTGGAAATCGGGGCGGCGGCTAATCCCAATTTGTGGCAGGCCTTCTCTTCTACCTGCGGGGAAAGCGTGGCATATGTGCCGACAGCGCCCGATATCTTGCCCACGGCAATGATCTTGCGAGCTTCCATCAAACGGTGGCGGTTGCGATTCATTTCCTCGAACCAGAGCGCCAATTTTAACCCGAATGTAATCGGTTCGGCATGCACACCGTGCGTGCGTCCGGCCATAGGGGTGTGTTTGTATTTGATTGCCATCCCGGCCAGCACCGAGGTCAGTTCTTTAATATCTGCCTCTAAAATATCCGAAGCTTCGATCAATTGCATACTGAGGGCAGTATCCATGACATCGGACGACGTCATGCCGAGGTGGATATAGCGCGATTCTTCTCCCAGACTTTCGGCTACTGTATTGAGAAAAGCGGTCACATCATGATGGGTTTCTTTCAGAATCTCGTCCATGCGTTTGAGGTTGACGCGAGCGAGTTTAATTTTCGGGATAGCGGAACGGGGAATAACACCCAATTGCGCCCAGGCTTCGCAGGCTGCGATTTCTACCTCAAGCCATTTGCCGAACTTGTTTTCTTCTGACCATACTTTTTTCATTGCCGGTCGGGAGTAGCGTTCAATCATTTGCCGTCTCCTTGGAGTTTTTTCCGGTACCCTTCATAGGCCAATCTGATATTATCATATTTTAATCCAAGAATCTCGGCAGCCAGGTAGGCGGCATTTTTCGGTCCCGCCGCGCCTACCGCCACACAGGCAACGGGAATTCCGGCAGGCATCTGGACGATGGAATAAAGAGCATCGACGCCTTTTAAATCACCGCTGACCAGCGGCACACCGATAATGGGAATGGTCGTCCAGCTTGCAAGTACTCCCGGCAAATGCGCGGCGCCGCCGGCGGCGGCAATAATGACCTGCAAGCCGCGTTCGCGCGCGGTCTGCCCGTATTGACGCGCTTTGTCAGGCGTACGGTGCGCAGAGATCACATTCACCTCGAATTCAATACCCAGTTCTTTCATAATATCCAGCGCGGGCTGGACAGCTTCGGCATCCGATTTGGATCCCATAACAACACCGACTAAAACCATATGAACCTCCAAAAGTAAATTACGATAATTAAGATTCAAGATTCAATCGTCAAGTTTCAAGTATAGAATAAATATTTATTTTATCTTTTCGATAATAGCTGTGAATATTTTTAGCAATTCTGATGATTCACCAATCAAGACGTTTCGTTTGTCTTCGAGAACTTGCCCGCGGACTTCAAAGAGCTGTAACCAGTATCTGCTTTCTTTGACTTCTTTTCTGCAGATTCGGATTCTCATGGTCTGATCTTTTTGTCCCAAAGACTCCCTTGATTCTATATAATTCGCACCGACCGAACCGGCTGACCTGACAAACTGTTTTGTTAATTCTGTATTTACTAACGTTTTAGGACAGGTTCCGACAAAAGATATCGCGTCTTTTGCGAATTTGATCGTTTTTTCTTCCAGATCATATGGCTTGGTGTCCGTCATCTTATAAACATCTATTCTTGATTATTGATTATTGTTTCTTGAATATTTTCTCCCGGTTATTTAAACAACGCTATATCCTTGCGGTAATGGCAGCCTTCGAAGGTAATGCGGGAGGCATTATCATAGGCTTTAGCACGGGCTTCGGCCAAAGATTTTCCCATCGCTACCACGGTCAGAACGCGTCCGCCGTTGGTAAGGACTTCCCAGGGCGTTGCGCCGACCTTCGTCCCGGCGTGAAATACCATGACATCCTTATCGACATCGAGCAGGCCGCTAATGGGGAATCCGGTTTTATAACTGTCCGGATAGCCGCCGGATGCCAGCACTACCCCCACACAGGCATCTTCAGTGGTTTCGATTTTAGTCTGGCTGAGTTTACCTTTGACTACCGCCAATATTATGTCAACCAAATCGGTTTTCAATCTCGGCAGGATGACCTGTGTTTCCGGATCGCCGAAGCGGGCGTTGAATTCCACTACTCTGACATTGTCTTTATCAACCATTAACCCGCCGTACAATATACTGCGGTACTGCCGCCCTTCTTTGGCCATTGCCTGGATCGTAGGCAACATAATCGTTTCCATGATTTTTTTCTGCAGCGCCGGAGTATTAAAAACAGGAGGGCTGTAGCTGCCCATGCCGCCGGTATTCGGTCCCCTGTCGCCGTCATTGACGCGTTTGTAGTCGCAGGCAGAAACCAGCGGCAAAACCGTAGTGCCGTCGCTAAAGGCAAAGAAGCTCATCTCCCGGCCTTTCATAAAATCTTCCACCAGCACCTGATTCGCGGCCACGCCCAGTTTTTTGCCCTGCATAAAATCGGTCAATGCCGCGATTGCTTCATCAATTGTTGCAGCCACGACGACGCCCTTGCCGGCGGCCAATCCGTCGGCTTTAATGACCACCGGCGGTTTCTGTTTTTGCACGTATTCTTTGGCCGCACTAAAATCGGAAAAACTGATACTTTTCGCGCATGGGATGTTGTATTTTTGCATCAGGCTTTTGGAAAAAACCTTGCTGGATTCGATTTCCGCGGCCAGTTTACTGGCGCCAAAAATCGGGATGCCGATGCTTTCAAAATGATCGACAATTCCTTCCGCCAGAGGGACTTCCGGTCCGACTACCACCAGGTCGATATTCTTTTGCTGAGCAGCTTTCGCCAGCGACTTAATATCGTTGGCGGCAATATCCAGGTTCTCGGCAATTCGCGCAGTACCGGCATTTCCGGGCGCGGTATAAAGCGCTTTGACTTTAGGGCTTTGGGATAATTTCCAGACGATCGTGTGCTCCCTTGCGCCGCTACCTACAACAAGAATTCTCAATTTTCACCTCTCTTTGTCAGAGTAAGTCCTTAGTATTTTTATCTCCGGTCAATCTGCAATTTGTTAGCGGCATACGCCTAATAAAGACCAATGCGTATCAATATAATGACCAGCCGTGGCTTATATTATCACCGTGAGATTGCCGCGTCCTTACAGTCCTCGCAATAGTCTTTCTCTACTCCCATTCAATCGTTGACGGGGGTTTGGAGGTGATGTCATAAACGACCCTGTTCACTTCCGGCACTTCGTTGACAATGCGATTGGAGATACGGGCCAGCACATCATAAGGCAAACGTGCCCAATCGGCCGTCATGGCGTCTTCACTGGTGACAGCTCGGATACCTACCAGGTAGCCATAGGTGCGGTGGTCGCCCATGACACCGACCGACCGGACATCAGTAAGCACCGTAAAACTCTGCCACAACTGGCGGTAGAGCTTGGCCTTCTTGATTTCGTTCATGAAAATAAAATCGGCAGAGCGCAAGATCTCCAGTTTCTCCCTGGTCACTTCCCCGATGCAGCGGATGGCCAGCCCTGGCCCCGGGAAAGGCTGCCGCCAGACCATTTCTTCCGGCAATCCCAGCTCGATGCCTACTTTTCGGACTTCATCCTTAAACAGGTAACGCAACGGTTCAATTAATTTCAACCTCATTTTGGCAGGCAGTCCACCGACATTGTGGTGCGTTTTGATCTTCGCCGAAGCGCTGCTGCCGGAAGAGGCGCTCTCAATGACATCCGGATAGAGCGTGCCCTGCGCCAGGAAATCAACTTTGCCCAACTTGTTCGCTTCTTCCTCAAAAATACTGATAAATTCCAGGCCGATATTTTTCCGTTTCTGTTCCGGATCGGTAACACCTTTAAGGCTGTCCAGGAACCGGTCGGTGGCATCGACATAGATAATATTCATGCCCATGTTCAGGCGGAATACATTGAATGTTCTTTCCACTTCTTCCCGCCGCAAAAGACCATTATTGACAAAAATACAGGTTAATTGATTGCCGATAGCCTTGTGCAGCAAACTGGCGACAACGGCCGAATCAACACCGCCGGAGAGAGCAGCGATAACCTTGCCTTTTCCTACCGTTTCGCGAATAATCGCGATATTTTCGTTGATAAAATTGCCGATCGTCCAGTTACCTTTACAGCCGCAGATATTATAGGCAAAGTTCTTCAGGATCTCTTTCCCCTGGGGAGTATGGATAACTTCCGGGTGGAACTGAATACCGAACATCCCCTTGTCATTACCGATGGCTGCATCGGGTGTATTCTCTGTCTGCGCTAGCGCCCGGAAACCCGGCGGCATGGTCTCAATGCTGTCGCCGTGGCTCATCCAGACAGTCAACGATTCATCCAGTCCGGCGAAGAGCGGCGAGTGGCGGTCGCTGACGTGCAAAACCGCATGACCGTATTCCCGCTTGGTGACCGAAATGACCCGTCCACCGAGCTGGTGGGTCATGGCCTGCATGCCATAGCAGATACCCAGTACCGGCAAACGCCCTTCATAAATATAAGACGGCGCTAAAGGCGCGCCCGGCTCATAAACGCTGGATGGGCCGCCGGACATGATAATGCCCTTCGGATTAAGCGCTGCGATTTTTTCCCATGGGGTATCAAAAGGTAACAATTCGCTGTAGACATTACATTCGCGGATACGCCGCGCAATCAGCAAACTATATTGCGAACCAAAATCCAGAACAACGATTACCTCCCGTTCCGCAGCAGGGATCGGCGGCGTTGCCAGAGAAGGTTGGACGCCGCTTTTTTCTTTGGCAATTTCCAGGTAGGTGGTTACCTCAATATCACCGCTCGTGGTAACCCTTCCGGTGGGATTCTGTCTTGGTTTATCTGATTCAGTACTCATAAATTCCTCGTCTTGAGTTAATATTATTTATTCTTAAAAATGTAATGTTATTATAACCTAATAGTTCTCACTTGTCAGTACATTTTAACTGAAGGTTAAAAGTAATTCGTCTTCGCACTCAATACTAAGTAATGAGTTTTGGTTTTAAGTAGAAAAGGTCAGCCCATGTATCCGGATTTAGGGTGAATTACCAATAATTTACACAAGATGGTCAAAAGCCTGGAAAAACCATTAAAAACCACCAGAAACAAAATTGACAGTCTAACGCGTCCGATATAATATATAGCTAGAAATTATTGCTACGATATTTCAAACATCACGGCAAGGTAACCTATTACCTTATCTATTAACAAATAAGAATAATATTGCGGAGGGAAAAACATGACCGGCGGTTACATGGGAAAACTCTTGTTTGTGGACCTGACCACAGGAACTATCAAAGAGGAAACTCTCGATGAAAAAATAGCCCGTGACTATCTGGGCTGTAATGGGATCGGGGCAAGAATTCTGTACTCACGGCAGAAAGCCGGAGTCAACGCTCTGGGACCGGAAAATATGCTCGGGTTTATTACCGGCCCAATGACCGGTACCGGAGTGCCAACCGGCTCGCGCTATATGGTTGTTGCCAAATCACCATTGACTGACGGCTGGGGTGAAGCGAATTCCGGCGGTTATTTTGGTTCCTACCTTAAATTTGCAGGTTTTGACGGCGTATTTTTCACCGGTATTTCTCCGAAACCGGTTTATTTACTGGTAGACAACGGCAAGGCTGAAATAAAAGATGCATCGTATGTCTGGGGCAAAGATTGCTACGAGACCGAAGATATGCTGATGGCCGAATATGGGAAGGATTCCCGCGTCGCCTGCATCGGCTCCTCCGGTGAAAAAGTATCGCTAATCGCCGGCATTATGACCGACCACGGCAGCAGCGCCGCCCGTTCAGGGTTGGGTGCGGTCATGGGCGCCAAGAAATTAAAGGCTATCGTCGCGCGCGGGACGATGGAAGTTCCTGTTGTGGATAAAGCCGCCATCGACAAATTCAGAGCTGAGCAATTCAAACAGTGGCAAACCCCAAGGCCGGGCGGAGGAATGACCGAATGGGATATGCAGCACAAATACGGCACGAGTATCAGCACCTATGCGTCCGCGCACAGCGGCGACAGTCCGGTGAAAAACTGGGGCGGCATCGGCGTCATCGACGTACCTAACCGCGAAGGTTTGCATCAGGATGTATTCGCGGCTTTGGTAGAAAGAGGTCACGCCTGCTGGCACTGCCCGGTAGCCTGCAAAGCAGTATTGAAAGCCGGTACCGGTGAATATCAATATGCCGCCGGTGTCCATCGTCCTGAATACGAAACTGCCGCTGCCTTCGGTGTAAATTGCGGCAACGGTCATACCGAATCGATCAATATGGTTAATGACATTTGTAACCGCGCGGGTATCGATACTATCTCTGCCGGTACCGTTATCGGTTTTGCGATGGAATTATATGAAAAGGGCATTATTACCCAGAAAGATACAGACGGGATCGACCTCAAGTGGGGCAATCACCAAGCAATGGTCGCAATGACCCGGAAACTTTGCAATAGAGAAGGTCTGGGCGATATTCTCGCCGACGGCGTGAAAAAAGCCGCAGAGAAAATCGGCAAGGGTTCAGAACAATATGCAGTACATATCGGCGGACAGGAACTCGGCATGCACGACCCGAAACTGCCGAAAGGCAACGGTTATCCGATGTCCGCAGCCCGTTATCAGATGGATGCCACCCCCGGACGGCACATGTTGAGCTGGGGTTCGTTTGTTTTCTTCAGACATACAGTGAACATGGCCGGAATGTGTTTCCAGGGCGGCTGGTCCGGCAGTAGAGATAGATTTGTCGGTTTTCTGAATGTGGTCACCGGCTGGAGTTATACAGCCGACGACATGCTCAAAGCCGGCGAAAGAGTGGCCAATCTCCGCCACGCCTTCAACCTGCGTGAGGGCATCTGTGAGTTAAATATACCGGTGCATCCGCGCATCGTTGGAAAACCGGCGCAAACCACCGGGCCGCTGGCCGGAGCGTCGGCAGACATCGAGGCACAGATCCACTGGGGCCTCGGCTCCATGGATTGGGACCGCTTCACTACCAAACCCAGCAAAGCTAAACTACTTTCGCTCGGCGGACTTGACGACGTAGCTAAGGATCTGTGGCCGTAAAATAAACCTTCGCATGTGGTAAAATAATATTAATCGCAACTAAACGCTTAATGGTACAAATGGAGACGCAGATAAGCCTATCCTTTGTACCATTAAATATTACGGGATGCTATTTTCACAGGCTGTTATTTTTCTACTTTTCCTGTGTCCTTTCACAGATATAATCCGGTGCGAATATAATCATTGAAATACAACCGGACCGGTGTCATGAACTGTGGAATTGAGTTGTATCCCGTTAACAGCATAATCCGTCTGTTTTTATATATTTAAGCAGCAGGTTAAAGCGGTAAATAATGTTTTATAGGTATATGCGGAAGGAGCACTAGATGGCCAGCGGTTACATGGGAAAATTATTATTCGTGGATCTTTCCACCGGCGAAATACGGGAAGAACC
>Ga0182017_10002481_pt1 | contig 14018 bp, 10 predicted proteins | sample 712E3DmetaG_FD_120492 | JGI IMG/M metagenome (GOLD analysis project Ga0182017, IMG submission 120492) | Permafrost microbial communities from Stordalen Mire, Sweden - 712E3D metaG | ecosystem: Environmental > Terrestrial > Soil > Wetlands > Permafrost | place: Sweden: Stordalen | collected... | reverse complement strand
CCCGAGGTCGAGAAAGTCGCGTCCTTGGCAGGCTTGTCCAGCTGTTTGGTGAGGAATCTCAGATAGGTGCTGGCCTTGTCGCTGGCAATGCTCAGATTCCGCTGCCCGCCGTGTGGATACACGAGCATCTTCTCGATCTGAGCCGGCGAGATCCGCCAGCGCACCGCCCCCAGATTGATCAGAACGGGCGCCGAGACCGCCGTCCGGATCTGCCCCATGACTCGAACCAGATCGGATCGGCGTACCTTGGGCACCGTCACTCTGACCGGCAGCGTCACGGGCTCGCGGGTGGGCGAGCCCAGAGCGCGAACGATCAGACGAGCGGCCGTCCGGCGGTTCAGTGCCCGACCGCTGTGCCCGGATGCGATCGATGGCTCCGCGCCGTCGAGCACGATCGCCGGTTCGCGCGCCGGGTGATTGACCGATCGCGCTATCCGCGAGAGGAGCCGGTTGAGCGCCGGCGGCGAATGCGTGATCGGCGGCGCCACGTCGACACCGAAGAACCGCATCTCCAGCCGCTTGAAACCTCGCAGCGGACCGAGTCCGGCTCCGTCGTGGCGCGCGGTATCGATGGCTGCGCTCCAGTCGGTCTGAACTCCGATTTGAACCGGCGCGATACTGAAGCGCTTTCCGTCGGCCCGGAACTCGACCGGCACCCAGAAGAGCTTCCTGGACGTCTGCTCGAGCTTGCGCTGGGCCTGAGCAGGCGTGAGCCCGCCGACGTTGACTCCCGCTATCTCGACCCCGGCGGCGATTCGACCGGACGAGCCCGCGAAGCCGATCCCGACGAGAGCGATCAGGAACAGGGCGACCAGCGCCGGTGCGAGCAAGACCAGAGAGCGGCGCGAACGCCGTCGCCGGCGGCGTTGACGCGGGGCGTTCGAAGACCGGTAGTTGTGCCTGGTTGAGTTCACGTTCGTGCGGGAGCCGCGGCGCTTTTGAGTTGGCAAGTCTATCTAGGCTACCGAGCGTCGTGAGCGCCACGGAGCGGCTCCGGGCAACTTCATATAGATTCGTCGATTTCCCTGGTTTCTTGCGCTAAGCTCGAAGCTATGACGAGGGCAGAGCTGCTCGGCAGAGCCGCGGAGCGAGCTGCTCTCGAGCATGTCCTCGAGCGCGCAAGCAGCCGACCCGCGGGACTTCTTCTCGATGGAGAGGCGGGCATCGGCAAAACAATGCTCTGGCGCGAGGGAATTGCGCTCGCGCGCGAGCGCGGTTTCCGGGTTCTGGCCTGCGAGCCGACCCAGACTGAAACCCCACTGGCCTTCGCCGGACTCGGAGATCTCCTCGACGAGCTCCCGCTCGAGACTCTCAGGCGGCTTCCCCCGCCACAGCGCAATGCCCTCGAGGTCAGCCTCCTCCTCGCCGAGCCGAGCGAAGGCGCGGTCGACCAGCACGCGGTTGCGCTAGCGGTCCTAGCCCTGATACGAACGGTCGTGAGGGAGACGCCGATACTGATCGCGATCGACGACGTCCAGTGGCTCGATAGCTCCTCGACGCGCGTGCTTTCCTTTGCGCTCCGGCGCGTCCACGAAGGCCCTGTCGGCCTGCTCGTGACCCGCCGTAGCGACGAAGGCCCAATGGAGGCGTTTCCGTTTGGTCTCGAACGCAACGACGAGCTCGCCCAGGCGATCGAGATCCGCACGCTCGGACCGCTCAGCCTCGGCGCGATCGGGCGCCTGCTCAATCAGCGCACAGACAAGCGAGTGCCGCGACCGCTGCTCACGCAGCTTTACCGAGCCGCAAACGGCAACCCCTTCTACGCTCTCGAGCTCGCCCGCTCCGAGATCGAGCGAGATCCGATCGCGACAGGCCAGCCTATCCGCGTTCCCGAGCACCTGAGCGCTCTCGTCTCCGACCGCCTTGCCGCACTCCCGGCGGCCACGCAGGAAACGCTGCTGATCACCGCGGCGTTGAGCGAGCCGACCGAGGAGCTGGTCATGGCAGCGGGCGGCGACAGCTTGGGCGAGGCGATCGAGACCGGTATGGTCGAGATCGCGAACGGCCGCATTCGTTTCTGCCACCCGCTTCACGCCTCCGTTCTCTACGCGCGTGCCGCACCCGATCACCGGAGAAAGCTGCATCAACGCCTCGCCAAGATCGTCGCCAACCCGGAAGAACGGGCGCGCCATCTCGCGCTCGGCAGCGATGGGCCCGACGTTGGAGTAGCGGCCGATCTCGATACGGCAGCCCATCGAGCGGCATCCCGCGGGGCGCCCGACGCCGCCGCCGAGCTTTTCGAGCACGCGGCCCGGTTAACGCCTCTCGACAACCTCGGCGACATCCGCCGACGCCGCGTCGAGGCGATATCTCGCTACTTCGAGGCCGGCGATCTCGAGCACGCGAGAGCTCTCGGCGAAGAGATGCTGAGCGAGCTCGATGAGAGCCCTTGGCGCACCGATGTCCTCGTGCGCCTCGCCGACATGGTCGAGGACCAGCATACGGCCGTCAATCTGTGCGAGGAGGCAATCGAGGCGGCGGGCGATGACGAATGCCGCCTGGCGATGGCCTATCTCGCGCTGGCCAGAGCTCAGTCCATCCTCGGGGACTTCTCGGGCCAGGTCGATGCCCAGCACAAAGCGCTCGCCCACGCCGAGCGCGGCGGCGACCCTCGTCTGCTCGTCGAGGCCCTCCAGGGCGTCGGCAACGTGATCGTCCTCGGGGGAGGCGCCATCGATGAAGAGATCATGCAACGAGCTATCGAGATCGATCGTAAGGGAGTCGATCTGACGGCGTTCCACCGGCCCTCCTTCTGGTACGGCATGCAGCTCAACTGGATCGACGAGATCGAGCGCGCGCGACCGCTCCTCACCTCTGAGCTCGAGCGAGCTCTAGGCGAAGGCGACTTGATAGGTCGCCTTCAGATCCTCTGCCCGTTGATCGAGACCGAGGTGCGAATCGGCAACTGGGACATCGCGGAGGAACTCGCGAACGAAGGACTCGAGCAAGCGCTCGACACCGGCCATGATTACGTCGTTCGCTCCGTCGCCTTCCAGCGTCTCCAGTTGCTGGTTCTGCGCGGTCAGGTCGAGGAAGCGCGGCGTGGTCTCGCCGACCAGATGGCGCAGACCGAGCGAGCTGGCAGCCGCGCCCAGACTCTCACGCTGATGTCCCTATCGGGCTTCCTCGAGCTCTCGCTCGGCAATGCTCGAGAGGCATGGCGCTGGCTCGAGCCCGCACTCGAGCTCCAGGACGAGTTCGGTCGCGACATCTCAGTGGCAATGCCGCTCTGCATCATCCGCCCGAACGCGATCGAGACGCTCGTGGCGCTCGACGAGATCGGCAGGGCCGAGGGTCTGCTTGCCCACTTCGAGAGCCACGTCGAGCGCACGCGCCGGCCCAACGGTCTAGTCAGCTCGGCCCGCAGCCGAGCGCTCGTCGCCGCCGCACAGGGCGATCTAGAGACCGCCAAGTCAGCGCTCGAGCGTGCGCTGGCCGCGCACGAATTCCTTTCCGATCCTTTCGAGCGTGGCCGCACGTTGCTCGTGCTCGGAACTGTAGAGCGCCGAGCAAAGCGAAAGCGCGACGCACGCGAGGCGCTCGAGGAAGCACGCGAGATCTTCTCCGGGCTGGGTGCCCGCCTCTGGATAGGGAAGGCCGAAACGGAGCTCGAGCGCGTCGGCGGGCGCCGCGACAGCGGCTCGGGCCTGACGCCGACGGAGCTGCAGGTCGCAAAGCTCGTTGCCGCCGGATGCTCGAACAAGGAGGTCGCGGCTCAGCTGTTCGTGAGCTTACGCACCGTCGAGGGCAACCTTTCCAAGATCTTCCGCAAGCTGGGCATCGATTCGCGCACCGAGTTGGCGACCCGCTTTCCGCCTCGATCGGAGCCGGTCTCTCCCGAGTAACGCGGGCAACTTGAGAAAAGCCTTTCCGGGCCGGCTCCCGGTGGCGTAAGCTCGAAGTATGTCGAGCGCCGAGCTTCTCGGCCGAAAAGATGAGCTCAGTGCGGTGGAACGCCTCTTCTCGGACGTTTCACGCACGCACGGTCCCGGAATCCTCATGTTCGAAGGCGAGGCCGGGATCGGCAAGACGAGCCTGTGGCTGGGCGGGCTTCGCCGCGCCCGTGAGCTCGGCTTCCGCGTCCTTTTCTGCCGACCCTCGCCGACCGAGGCGCCGCTCGCCTTCTCGGCTCTAGGAGACGTGCTCGGCGAGCTGACCGAAGAGTTCCTACGGCAACTGCCGCCTCCACAGAGAAACGCGCTCGAGATCAGCCTTCTCTTGCGCGAAGCCGAGGGCGTTGTTCCCGACCAGCGGGCGGTATCGCTGGCCGCGTTGAACCTACTCCGCACCGCCTCGGAAGAGACTCCTCTCCTGATCGCGATCGACGACGTGCAGTGGCTCGACGCCTCCTCGGCCCGCGTGCTCGCCTTCGTCTTTCGCCGCATCGAGCACGACCGCTGCCGCGTGCTGCTGGTCAGGCGTATCGAGGACGGTGCCGCAACCGAATTACCGCTCGATCTCGATTTCGCTCCGCGCTTTCTGGAGACGCTCGAGCGTTGCACGATCGGACCGCTCAGCTTGGGTGCGATCCAGAGCCTCATCCGCGGCCGCCTCTCAGCCCGCTTGCCACGCCAGACCCTGGTCTCCATCTGCGAAGCCTCGGGCGGCAACCCCTTCTATGCGCTCGAGCTGGCACGTGCCCAGATCGAGGGCGGCACGCTCGAGCCGGGCGAGCCGCTACAGGTACCGGCGTCGCTTGGAGCGCTCGTTCACAGCAGGCTGAGCGCTCTACCGGACTCGACCCGGAAGGTTCTCCTGATTTCGGCCACGCTCGCCAACCCTACCGTCGCCGTGCTCGGCCGAAGCGACGCCAACAGCCTGAAGGAAGCCGTGGCAGCGGGGATCGTCGAGATCGGCAACGGTCAGGTCCGCTTCACCAACCCCTTGCGCGCTTCGATCGTTTACGCCGAGGCCTCTACCGAGGAGAGACGGGCCGCCCATGCCCGCGCCGCCGGACTCACGAAGAGCCGCGAGGAGCGCGCGCGCCACCTTGCTCTGGCAAACACGGAACCAGACGAAGAAGTGGCGCGGGAGCTGGAGCTGGCGGCAGAGGCGGCGGCCGCAAGAGCCGCGCCCGACGCTGCCGCCGAGCTGAGCGAGCTGGCGGCCAAGCTGACGCCGCGCGAGAATCACAACTCGCTCACGCGCCGGCAGCTGGCGACGGCGCAGCATCTGCTCGCGACCGGCGAGGCCGAACGCAGCCGCATTCTGCTCGAAGCGCTGATCACCGATCTCGGGCCTTGCCCCGAGCGAGCCGACGCGCTCATCCTTCTCTCGGAGATCATCGTCGACCTCGACGAGGCCGTCCTCCTCTGCCGCCAGGCAGTCGAGGAGGCGGCAGGAGACGACGCCCGCGTGGCCCGCGCCTCGATCTTGCTCAGCGCCGCCTCCGGGCGAGAAAACAGAAACCGCGAGCAGCTCGAAGCCGCTCGCATCGCTCTCGAGCACGCCGAGCGTTGCGGCGACAAGCGCCTTCTGATCGAGGCCCTGCAGGGTGTGGCGAACGCCGGCGTCCTACTGGGCGATCCGATCGACGAGCCCGCGATGCGGCGGGCGCTCGAGCTCGAGCGTGAGATCGGCGGCCTGCCGGGAAGACGCAGTCCGCGCCTCTGGAAGGGGATGCAGCTGCTCTGGATGGACGAGATCGAAGCCGCCAGGCCCATCCTTCAAAAAGAGACCGAGCGGGCGCTCGTGGAGGGGCAGCTAACCGAGTGGCTGAACCTCGTACCGATGCTCATCAACCTCGAGCTACGCGCCGGCAACTGGGAGCTGGCAGAACGGATGGCCGAAGAGGCTCTCCCCGAGGCGCGGGACGTCGGCATCTCCTACGTTGCGCAGAACCTCGAGGTGATCCTTCTGGTTATCCACTCGCTGCGCGGAGAAACCGCCGCGCGTGAGGGCCTCATGAACGCAGTCGAGGAGGCGACGCGAAGTGCCCATATCCAAGCCGCGTTCACCTCGCTCGTTTACCTCGCCATGTTCGAGACCGCGAAGGGCGATGCGGGCGCGGTCTGGCGCTGGATCTCCGTGATAGCGGCGTATCGTGAGCCGCCCGCCGGTAGTGGCGGGGAGAAGGGTGTCGCTCGGAGCCCGAACCAACCGCGTTTCATCCTCGATCGCGTGCTCGCCGTCGAAGCGCTGATCGCGCTCGGCGACAGCGAACAAGCCAACCGTTACTACAAGGATCTCGCACAGATAGCCGAGCACACCCGGCAGCCGCTGGCGCTAGCCACCGCGGCCCGCTCCCGCGCTCTCATCGAAGCCTCACGCGGTAACTTCGACGCCGCAGTCGAGGCCTTCGAAGAGGCGCTCGCGGCTCACGCCGGCAGCGAGAACCCGTTCGAGCTGGCGCGCACGGAGCTGCTCTACGGAACGACGCTGCGCCGGACGAAGCGCCGCGGCGAGGCGCGAGAGATGATCACGCGCGCGCTCGAACGCTTCGAGACGCTCGGAGCCGCGCAATGGGCCGTAAACGCTCGCGCCGAGCTCGAGCGTACGGGCACCGTCCGGAGAGCTAAAGGCGACGATCTCACTCCGACCGAGCGTCGCGTCGCCGAGCTGGTGGCCACCGGGCAATCCAATAAAGATGTGGCCGCCGCCCTCTTCATGAGCGTGCGCACGGTCGAGGCCAACCTCTCCAAGATCTACCGCAAGTTCGGTATCGAATCACGTGCGGAGCTCGCGAGTCGCCTGCGTGCCGGCGAGGTTGAGAACCCCGAAAAAGCCTGAAAACCTCTGCAAACGTTGCCGCAAACGTTCTCCACGGTTTCATAACCGCCGGCCTACGTATTCGGCTACGGCAAAGTCTGCGGGATCCTCGGATTTCGGTTTAGTCGGCGGTTTTCTAACCTTAAGTTGATCTGTTTTCCCCTGCGTGCCGGATCACTACCTATGCGAACCTTCGTCGTCGAGAGATACGTTCCGCGTCCGACCGTGAGCGACTTGCGCTCGGAAGGGGAGCGTGTTACAGCCGCGATGCGGGAGCTGGAAGGATTCGAGGGGGCAGAGGTCGTCTACCTGCGTTCCATCTACATTCCGGACGACGAAGTCAGCTTCTGTCTCTTCCGCAGTCCGTCGGCCGAAGCGATCGCGGAGGGCTTCACCCGCGCGCAGATCGCTTTCGAGCGCGTTCTGGAAGCAGAGGTGCTCGAGCCATGAGCGTCCTCCTTCGTGACGATCTTCAACTTCCTGAGCAGCTCGAGGTAGTTCGTCAGCACCTCGGGCCGCTCGTTCCAGTGAACGAGCTCGTCGAGCATCTCGGCGGCGCACTCGACTTCCTCGCCGAGGACGGCATCGCGGTTCACCTCACTCTGGGTTGCGACCGCTGGACGTCCATGGCCGTCGACCGTCCCTTGATCGAGGGCTTGCTGCTCGGACTCAGCCTGCGCGCCCGCGACCACATGCGTCAGGGCGGGCTGCTCTCGCTCGATACGTCGCTGATCGAGCTGGACAAGCACCTTTCCGAAGAAACGGGTTTACCACCGGGTGAGTATGTACGTATCGGTGTCGCCGACACAGGGGGCTGGTCGGGCGACGCAGCTAGTGCGTGGACCACCCGGATGGGATCGTCGCAACGACTCGAGCGGCCGAGTCTCGCGACGCTCCGCCATGCGGCGGAGGCAGGAGGCGGCGCGCTCGTATGCGCTCGACATGCGTTTTGTGGCGGGCGCGCCGACCTCTTCCTGCCGGTAGCGAGCCGGCGACCCGGATCGCTGCTCGCTCTTTCCTGATTTGCCAGTCAGTCCCAGCGGCAGACGCCCGCGTTTCCCGGAACGCGGGCGTCAACTTATTCGAGCCCGCAGAACACGAGTGCCTAGAACTTCCCTCGGAATGAAGACCTGTCGAGCACTACCAGGCGGCGGAGTGCTTCGTGTTACGACGAGTTCTTAGGGCCTATCCCGATAGGAATGTGCGACCGAGGTGGTCAAGCCGTGGATGCCGGTGGCCGTAGGGCTATGAAGACGCACTGGTAATGCGTTGAGCAGTCCTACTGTCGCCGGCGCCGCGGATCGGCCGCGCCGGGCGTGCAGGCCGATTGGGATAGGCCCTTAGTTCACAGCCCCAACGCGCCCGGCAGCTCGGCGAGTCCGCCCAGGCGGCCAGGGTAATCCGGATAGACGCCACTTCGATCGACGAGGAAGGCGCTCATACCGAGAGCGAGTGCGCCGCCGATGTCGTCCTCGAGCGAATCGCCCACCATCGCCGCAGACGCCGGCTCGACGCCCAGCTCGGCGAGCACTGCGCTGAAGATCGAGGGATCGGGCTTGGTCTTTCCGTGCTCGCGGGCGCCGATCGCAGCGTCGATGTCGAGGCGGTGGTGGCTGACGAAGTCGGGCAGATCGCGGGCGGTGTTCGAGACCAGCCCCAGCCAGAGACCGTGGCTGCGGAGCTCGGCGAGCGTCGGCAGCACGTCGTCGTAGAGCTCGAAGTGCTCGGCGCGTTCCCAGGCGAGCACCATCGTCTCGGCGAGCGCGCGCACACCGTCCCCATCGCCACCCATGCCGTAAATGATCTGCTCACTGAAGGAGATCCAGAGCTCGTCGTCGTGAACGAGCCCTGAGTGGCGCTTCAGCTCCGCCAGCGCCGCCCTCCGCGTCGGCTCGAACAGGTTCGGGTCGAGCTCCAGGCCGAACTCGCGCCCCCGCTCGGCGTAGGCCTCGGGCCGTAGCTCCGGTCCCGGTCGACAGATCGTGAAGTCGACGTCAAAGAGGACGGCTTCGACGCTCAAGCCGGCTCGAAGCGTCGATAGATATCCGGCCGGCGCTGAGCGAGAGCCGGCAGCCGCGAGCGGATCTCACCGATGCGCGAACGTTCCAACTCGGCCAGAACAACAGTCTCGCGGTCGGGGGCCTGGGCCAGTATCGTGCCCCACGGATCGACGACGAGCGAGCGCCCGTAGCTGGCCCGGCCAGCCGTAGGCTCGCCGATCTGGCCGGGCGCGGCGACATAGAGCGCGTTCTCGATCGCTCTCGCTCGCAGCAGCACCTGCCAGTGATCCATACCCGTGCGCTGGGTGAAGTTAGCCGGTACGGTCACCAGCTCGGCGCCGGCCAACGCGAGCAACCGGAAGAGCTCGGGGAAGCGCAGGTCGTAGCAGACGGTCAAACCGATCTTCCAGCCGCCGGCCTCGGCCACGACCACCTCGTCACCGGGCTCCTCGGCTTCCGACTCGCGGTAGACGTGACCGCCGACCTCGACGTCGAAGAGGTGGATCTTTCGGTAGCGGGCGACGAGCTCGCCGCAGGCATCGAAGACCAGGCTCGTGTTCGAAAGCTTCTCGCGGCCGTCGCGCCTTTCCACGATCGAGCCGCCGACGAGCACGATCCCGTGCCTTTTCGCCCAGGCAGACATGGCGCCGACCGACTCGCCTTGCTCGAGCGTCTCGGCACCGGCATGCAGCGCCTCGGGGTTACCGACGAGGTTCCACTTCTCCGGTAAGGCGACCAGCTCCGCTCCGAGCGCGACCGCCCGGGCGACGAGGCTCTCGGCCTTCTCCAGATTGGCGGCCTTGTCGGAGCCCGCAGTGAGCTGAACGCAGGCGACACGAAGCGAGTCGGACACCTCTGCAGGATAGCCCCAGGAGGGAAGAGAAAAGGGCGCCCGCCGAACGGCGCACGCCCTTTCTAATCGGGGTGCCCAGATTTGAACTGGGGACCTCTCCGACCCGAACGGAGCGCGCTACCAGGCTGCGCCACACCCCGAGCAGTCCCATACGTTAGCGGCTTCGACACAGGCTCGACACGAAGCGTGTGTGTTTTGTGCGATTTCGCCGGCTACGTTGCCTTTGCTGACAACGAGAGGAGGAGATCGTGAACTGTGTGACCCTGGTAGGGAACCTGGCTAGCGACGTGGAGATGAAGGAGCTGGCTGAGGAGCGCAAGCTGGCCAGCTTCCTACTCGCCGTCGACCGCGAGTCCGCCGACGGCGGCGCCGACTTCATCCGTGTCGTCTGCTGGAACCGGCAGGCCGAGACCTGCGCCGAGTACCTCGCCCGTGGCGAGCAGGTGGCGATCGACGGACGCCTGCGCAGCCGCTCCTGGCAGGATCCCGACGGCAAACGCCGCAACGCGGTCGAGGTCGTCGCCAGCCGGGTGCAGTTCCTTTCCAAGCCGAAGCACAAGGAAGCAGGTCAAGCGCAGACCAAGGAAGCCGTCGCGGTAGCGTCATAGCGTCCCGTCAGGGATGCAGTCGCTTAGAATCGCTTGCGTGGCCAAACGTGACGCGATCGTCGCCTTCGCAAGCGAGCTGCTCGAGGTAGACCGCTTCCGCGACTACGGACCGGTCGGGCTCCAGGTCGAGGGAACGAGCGAGGTCGAGAAGATCGTCTGCTCTGTCTCGGCCTCGCTCGAGCTGTTCGAGCTGGCCGCCGAGCGCGGCGCCCAGATGGTGCTCGTCCACCACGGGCTGTTCTGGAACAACGAGCAGCTCGTGATCGATCAGCGCCAGAAAGGGCGGCTGAAGGCTCTCTTCGACGCCGATCTCTCACTCGTTGCCTATCACCTCGCTCTAGACGCCCATCCCGAGATCGGCAATTCCGTTTTGCTCGCCCGCGAGCTCGGCGTCGAGCCCGAGCGAGTGTTCGAGGAGACCGGGATCGGCGGCCGGCTGAAGGAACCCCGGTCGAGCGAAGAGATCGTCTCGCTCGTACGGGAGAAGCTCGGCCGCGAGCCACTCGCCTTCAGGTACGGCCCCGAGCCGGTGCGAACGGTCGCAATCGTCACCGGCGGCGGCGGTCCGAGCCTGCTCCAGGCGGCCCGAGAGGGCTACGACCTCTTCCTCACCGGTGAGCCCAAGGAACCGAGCCTCCACGTCGCCCGCGAGCTCGGTATCCACTTCCTGGCCGCGGGCCATTACGCCACCGAGAAGCTCGGCGTTCAGGCTCTGGCGACCAGGATCGGCGAGCGCTTCGGTATCGAGTGGGAGTTCGTCGAGCTCCCGAATCCGGTCTAGGGGCCTATCCCGGTAGGAATGTGCGTCCGAGGTGGTCAAGCCGTGGATGCCAGCGGCCGGAGGACTGCGAAGATGCACTGGTAGTGCATTGAGAAGTTCGCCGGTTGCTGGCGCCGCGGATCGGCCGCGTCGGGCGTGCAGGCCCAGTGGGATAGGCCCACGGACGGCGGCTCCGATCAGGCGACCGCCAGTCGTTGCCGACGTCGCCCGAGAGTTCTATGCTGCACAAGTAATGAGTGTCTTGGCAGGGCGGTGCGCCTGATGGCCGCCACAGATAATTTACGGAGGAACTAATCGGCCCGCCTGGTGCGTTTGCACAGGGCGGGTTTTTATTTACCGGAAAGGAGCGAGATGGCAAACCACCTGACGCCCGAGGAGATCGCCAAGGAGCTTGGGATCGATCGCGACGAGGTGATCCGCGTCTGCATGCAGGAAGGCGTGCCGATCTACCACGGCAAGATCGACAAGTACCTGTTCCAGGCGCAACTCGAGGCACTGGGCGCATCGGCGTCCGGTCGGTAGTAGCCAACTCGTCTCAGCAGTGGGCGGATAGCCCTGCTCGGCTGTGCCCAAACGTACGCGCGATCAGAGGCGCAGGCGCATAGGCGCCGCGCTTTCTCTCTGCTGCTAGGCCGGGGCTATGTCCCGTAGCGCCGAGCGGCGGTCATACCGCCCCCGTATCCGCCCAGGCTCGAGACCCTGACAACGTCGCCGGTATGTGGCGCTTGGATGAACTGATCGTTACCGACGTAGATGCCGACGTGGCCGCCACCGTAGAAGAAGACGAGATCGCCCGGCTGAAGGTCGCTGTAGGAAACGGGAACTCCGCCGGCCATCAGATCGCCGGTGTAGTGGGGAAGGCTGATCCCAACCTGGGCGAAGGACCAGACCACTAGGCCCGAGCAGTCGAACGCATCCGGACCGGCGGCACCCCAAACGTACGGACTTCCCAGCCTCGTCATGGCTGCCTGCACGACCGCGGTGCCGACCGAAGACGGGGGAACCGGTCCGCTCGGCCGGATATAAACGGGGTTTGTGTGGTAGGTGGCAACCGTCAACTTCGCCTGCGCGGCCGCGATTGCCGCCTGGCGCTGTTGCTCGGCAACCAGCGAGGCGATCTCGTTTTTCACTTTCTTGACGTAGGCCCGGCGTTCGGCCATTTTCGCTTCGAGCGCGTTTTTCTCGGCCGTGACCTGGGACAAAAGCACCCTCTGCCTGGCTTGCATCTTCTCGAGCGCCGCCGCTTGAGTAGCGACCTGCTTGCCGAAAACCGTGACCTGCTTCACGACCTGGGCGTCGTGATCGGAGATGCGCTGCGCCGCCTCGATGCTATCGATCATGTTCTGGAGACTCGTCGCCTGGAAGAGGATGGCGACCGTCGAATCGCCCCCGTCGCCCTGCTCCATGTAGACCGAAATGACACGCCGGGCAAGAGCGTGGCGAGCAGAACCGAGGCTCTTGCGCGCCATCCCGAGGGTGACTCGCGTGCTGTTCAGCTTCCCGGTGGTCTGTTGCAGATGGTAGAACGCGCCCTGCCACTTGTTCCCGACCTGCTCGAGCTGTATATCCATCTGATTGATCTGATCCATCGCCCGCTGCGCTTCGGCGCGCTTGGAGGTGACGGATGGATCGGCTCCCGCGCTTCCGGCCAACACAAGAAGACCGGCTATCGCCGGTACCGCGACAAGGAGTGTTACGAGCTGTCGTTTTCGAAAGCCGTTCACGGGCTGCTCACAGACAGCGAGAACCGGGCGGGCCGGCCCCTCACAAGTCTCGGACCCTAGCAAGGCCCCCGGATGCCCGCAACCGGGAAGGGTGAACACGAACCGCGGCGAAGGGCCTATTCCGTTAGGGTTGCGCGGTCGAACGGGTTGAGCCGTGGATACCAAGAGCTCGTTTCGGAATGAAGACCCGTCGACTGGGTGCGATCGGTGGACGCGAGGCTAGGGCGCAGTGTCGCGTTCGTAGCCGGAAGCTACGGGCGCGACCAGGGCTTATCCCGTTAGGAATGCGCGATCGAAGGGGTTGAGCCGTGGATGTAAGGAGCCGGACGAGACGTGAAGACGCACTGGTAGTGCGTCAAGCGGTCTGGGCGGCCACTCGCGCCGCGGGGCGGCGCTTTGGACGTGTAGACCTGACGGGATAGGCCCTAAACCACTATCCGCGCGACTGTGCTACGGTCCGCGCCTCGTGCGAGCACGCGGACAGACGCTGCGAGCGATTGCGCTCGCTTCCTGCGCGGCGGCACTGGTCGGTATCGCTTTACCGGCGGCCGTGAAAGGCGCACTGGGCGGTAAGGGCGCCGCGTCCCTGCGTGCCCACCGAGCCCAGCTCCAACAGCGTTCTCACAACGCCCTGCTGGAGCTCTACTCGATCGAGACTCAGCTCGAGCGCGCACGGGCTCAGGTTACGGCTCTCGACCGGGGAAAAGCCCAGCTCGAACGCGAAAGCGCGTCCCTGCGCTCGAGTCTGACGCTTGCGCACAGAACGATCGCCGCTACTCGCCGAACCCTGGCCGATCGTGCGCGCGCGCTCTACGAATCCGGCGAGGTGAACGACCCGATCGCGATCATGCTCGGCGCCGAGTCGATCGACGATGCCGTCACCCAGCTCGAGAGTCTGGAGCAGATCACAAACCAGCAGAACGCGATCCTGCGCCAGTCGCAGGAAGCCCAGTCCAGGCTATTGACGCTCAAGACCAACCTCGAACGGCGGAAGGCTGCGCTCGACCAGCTCCGCTACCGAGCGCAGGCCAACACCCGGAGCCTCGAGGCCGCTCGATCGGCCAAGGCGAGCACTATCCACCGGCTCACGAGCGCGCGGGCGTTGACCGGCCGGCAGTTGGCGGATCTCTCGGCGCAGGCAATCAGGGCCGCCACGATTTCGATCAAGAAGGAGCCCAGTACGACGCCGAGCACGAGTCCGACGACCGTCACCACGACGATCGTCACCACGACGGCACCGAGCAGCGGTTCGAACAGCGGCGGGCGACAGTTGAGCGTCTCTTCTACCTGTTACTGCCTGAGGGGGAACACCGCCAGCGGCCTGCCGGTCGGGCCCGGGATCAT
>Ga0182017_10002479_pt1 | contig 14022 bp, 14 predicted proteins | sample 712E3DmetaG_FD_120492 | JGI IMG/M metagenome (GOLD analysis project Ga0182017, IMG submission 120492) | Permafrost microbial communities from Stordalen Mire, Sweden - 712E3D metaG | ecosystem: Environmental > Terrestrial > Soil > Wetlands > Permafrost | place: Sweden: Stordalen | collected... | reverse complement strand
CGGTACGGGTTCAATCAGGGGTAATATGCCGGCTGTTGATACTTCCGGCGCCTGGAGTCATCAGAACCTGAACTCGAATAATGTTGCAATCAACGACATCGCGTATGGCGACAGCGCCTATATCGCGGTGGGGAACAATGGCGTTATTTTCTCCTCCATCAATGGGACTTCATGGATTGCCTGCAGCTCCGGAACGACCCAAAATCTCAACAAAGTGATTTTTTCCGGCGACGCCTTCACGGCGGTCGGCGACAACGGGACCATTATTTCGACAAATCGCACAACCTCAATAAACAACAACCGGCATATCGAACACACGCAGGTTAACCGGTCTCACGATTCACGGAACGTCCCGCTGCATGCATATTCAATTAACGGAAGGGAATTGAAATCGATTTCAAGAAGCCTGGCATGTGACGGGCCCGCCACTGCAATATTACAGAAGCGGTCAGGTAACTGGGCGCCAGGTTTGGTGGTTTGGCGCTAAATTGATTTGTTTACAGTAAATAAACGTTTGACCACAGCACCTAATAAACCACACGCCCGCCATTAATCCCCCAGTCAGGGCTTAATTATATGTATAATAAATTGTATGTTGTACGGATAGTGAACATTAAAAATGCCGGTGAATAGTTCATCGAATTCACGCCTTGCTACAATAAGCTGCCAAAAATTTATCGCCGATAAAATAAAATTCAGCAGTCTAATTGTTCTCGAAAATCTTGACATACTTGGCAAAAAAGACCAAGCTCGGTTAATGTCTGCCGCAGACAAACAATTTCCTACGTTTGATGAATTTAAAGACCCTGCGGAAGAATATTTGGAACGCGAAGCTGCGTAGTATTTTGGTACTGCTCCGTCTTTGTTTATGAGAAGAATAACAAACCTGTAGCGATTATTTTTCGATCATCGAGAATTTTCCATTAGGCTCCTTTCGATTTGATCGCCTGTTGCATGTTCAAAGTGCAGCCGGGAAACGAAGCTTATTTCTCTATTTTCCGGACTCCTGAACACGAGCCGATTTTTTTTACAAATCTCTTGTACGCATTGCCTTCAAGCAACGTATCCTTACCATCAAGCATGGCGCGTAATGCATCCATTTCACTTTTTGAAAATTTGACCGCATGAAGGACATGCTCGTCAAAGGCCTCGAAGGCCATGGGGCACACGGCCTCCCCCATCGAATGCATGACCGCGGCATATTCGCGAATTTCCAATTGCGCATGGGGATCGAGCCTCAGCGTAAGAAAACGAAACAAATTATGCAGGTCGATCTGCCAGTACCATTCCGTATAGAGGGAAAGCGGCAGGGTAACGCGCGCAAGCTCCCGCGCGATATTGTTTTCAATCAAGGAATTATAGAGCCGGTAAGCGTCTTTCTGGCCTTTTTCCAATACTTCGAGCACGCGCTTTTTCAGGCCCGCCTCCACTTTTTCGGCGGAACGGCCCTGTTTGTTGCTCGCGCTTTGCAGCGCGATGGCCTTGCCGGCGGGCATGTAGAATTCGTCCTTCATGACGCAATAACGTCCCGAGATCTCATTGACACGCGCGGTGCGGTGCCTGATCCATTGCCGCGCGACGAATATGGGCAGCTTGACGTGGAAGGTAAACACCACCTGCTCGAAGGGAGAGGTGTGGTCGTCCTTGAGGAGGCGGTTAATGAGGCGTTTATCCTCGTCCGGAGTTTTTACGCCTTTGCCGTACGATACGCGCGCCGCTTCAACGATGCGCTCGTCGTTTCCAAGATAATCGACAAGACGGATAAATCCCTTGTCAAGAACCTTGAACTTCTTGTCGAGGATCTTTTCAGCCTCGGGCGAAATGGAGTGGGCCATGATATTTCTTTCTTAAAAAGCGCCTTGAAAATACGGGTGCGATTTTTTTACGTTGGACCTCACCCCGCTCCCCTGACCCTCCTCCCCTCTCCGTTAAGAGAGGGGAGGAGGGGATGTCCCGCTTGCGGGACAGGAGTGGAGAGGAGAGGTCGGCTTTTCCTCAATACCGGTAATGCTCCGGTTTATAGGGCCCTTGCACCGGAACGTCGATATAATCGGCCTGTTTCTTCGACAGCACCGTCAGCTTGGCGCCTATCTTCTCCAGATGCAGGCGCGCGACTTCTTCGTCCAGATGTTTGGGGAGCCGGTATACGCCGGTTTTATACGTGTCCTTATTTTTCCACAAATCAATTTGCGCCAGCGTCTGATTGGTAAATGAGTTGGACATGACGAACGACGGATGTCCCGTGGCGCATCCGAGGTTGACCAGGCGGCCTTCGGCAAGCAGGTAGATGCAATGACCGTCGGGGAAAATATATTTATCCACCTGGGGCTTGATGTTCACCCTTTTAATGCCGGGATAGTTATTCAGTTTGTCGACATGGATTTCATTATCGAAATGGCCGATGTTGCACACGATGGCCTGGTCCTTCATTTTCGCCATGTGATCGATGGTAAGGATATCGCAGTTGCCGGTGGCGGTCACATAGATGTCAGCGAAGGGCAGTGCATCCTCGACGGTAGTGACCCGATATCCCGCCATGGATGCCTGCAAAGCGCATATGGGATCAATTTCCGTGACCCACACCTGGGCCTTTTGCCCGGCAAGCGATTCCGCCGAACCTTTTCCAACGTCTCCAAAACCGCACACAAGCGCGATTTTACCTGAAATCATTACGTCCATGGCGCGCATGATGCCGTCGACCAGCGAATGACGGCAACCGTAAATATTGTCGAACTTCGATTTGGTAACGGAATCATTCACATTGATCGCAGGGACCAGGAGCTTCTTCGCGCTTTCCATCTGATAGAGACGGTGGACTCCCGTGGTGGTCTCCTCCGAAACGCCTTTCCATTCGGCGACCACTCCGTGCCAATGCCGGGGATGTTTTTTTTGTACTTCCTTGAGAAGGTTTTTAATCACTTCCTCCTCATGACTCGACGAAGCCGTGGTTACCCATGCGTCGCCGTTTTCCAGTTCAAACCCCTTATGGATCAAAAGCGTCGCGTCTCCTCCGTCGTCAACGATCAACTGCGGTCCCTTGTTGCCGGGAAACGTCAATGCTTGCATGGTGCATGACCAATACTCCTCCAAGGATTCGCCTTTCCAGGCAAACACCGGCACGCCCGCCTTCGCTATGGCCGCGGCGGCATGGTCCTGAGTCGAAAAAATATTGCATGACGCCCAGCGTACGTTCGCGCCTAGTTTGACGAGCGTTTCAATGAGCACCGCCGTTTGAATGGTCATGTGGAGAGAACCGGAAATGCGTACGCCTTGTAAAGGTTTTTGCGAAGCGTATTTCTCGCGAATGGACATGAGCCCGGGCATTTCCTTTTCCGCGATATCCATTTCCTTACGTCCCCAATCGGCGAGAGCAATGTCCTTAACAACATAGGGAAGGTTTCCCCAGATATCTATTTGAATCGCCATGTCCGATTCTCCTTTTTGAAATAAAAACGGTTTTTAAAAAAAATCCTTTATATCCGGCTAATCAGGGTTAGAAATATAATTCAAGTAATTATCAAAGACGGGAACGAAGCGGAACGGGTTTGCCGATATTTTTTATTCCTCTTCCCGGTTTTAAAGTCAATAATTCTCACGGTGATCTATATTTAACATACTACTCACTCTAAAAAGGATGGCGCAATGGATATAAAAGTCCTTTACCACTCAACCACCGGAAATACTAAAAAGGTAGCTGAGGCAATTGCAGCGGAGGCAGGCGTGATTGCCCAACCTTTGACCGAAGCCTCCGGTTCGACTTCCACGGACATTCTTTTCATCGGTGATGGGGTCTACGGAGCAAAAGTCCATAAATCCACCGTATCCTTTATAAAAAAGCTGTCCCCGGCTTCAGTAAAAAATGCCGCCGTTTTTTCAACCTTCGGCGGTCAGGATACAGCGCCGGAAATAATAAAAGGGCTCTTAAAAGCCCAAGGAATTCCGGTTGCAGAGGAAAGTTTTTCATGTAAGGGAAAGGCATGGTTCTTTTTGAACCGCAAGCATCCGAGCGCCCAGGAATTGGACGCTGCAAAGCTTTTCGCAAAAAACATTATAAAAAAATGCACCCCGGTATGACGAATATGGCACACTACAACTGGGAGGCAGGTTTTCTTCTTTCCGGTCCGGCCTATCCCAAGGCGGCGGCGGAATACCAACTGCTTCTCGACGCCGGCAATTTAGATGAAATTGAAAGCCTGCTCATGGAACGTCTTGATAGCGCTCCGCAGGATATCGCATTTTTTCTTCCCGCCTACCGCACCCTTATCAAACGGCAGGAAACCGGTCGCGCCGAAGCGCTGCTGCAACTTCATGTGGATTGCCTTAAAACACGAGGCGACCTTCCGGCCGAAAACGCGCTTTTACAAAGCATCCTCGGACTGTGGCTGGACAACGCCCTGGTCAGCGATCTCATCGTGGGCCATTTGTCCGCCATGTACGCCCCCTATTCGCGCTTTGACTACTTCTTAAAATACTTCAACATTAAAGAAGAAACACGCGGCCTTGAACCCCTGCGGCAATTGGAGCTATGGCTGCGCTACGACGAAGGCCGGGTCGTTCACATCCCCGCAAAGGGAACCGCGCGCGTGCGGGAATCCAACCCAAAATTAGGCCTTGTCCGCGTCGTATTCGAAAACGGCGAGACAATGACGCTTCGCATCGATGAAGCGCAGAGGCTTGCTCAATCATTGCCGATTGAACATTTTTTATCCCAAAAATATCATGCCCCCGCGCGCCTTATAGCGCTGGCGGAAAGCGACCCCGCGGGACTACTGGAATCGCTTTTCATGAGCGTCAATCGGCCGCTTCAGCTCAACGAGATTCGCGACATGCTTGCGGGGATCGTGCATGAAGCGCAATGGAGCGCCTGGTGGGGCAAGGTGCGTAAGGACCCGCGGTTGACCGTCGGAGCGGGCGCAAAACCCTCGGTAACGTGGAATTCCTCCGCCGCGGGAGCGTCATCGGCCCTCGCGGACCAATTCGACCAAGCGTCTCCTCGCGAAAAACTGGACATGTACCAGCGGTACGCCAAACGATCGGAGGAGCTTGCACAGCGCATGCTTCGAGGGCTCATCGCGCTCGCCAACGCGTCGAGAGACGCCGATCCGGCGCTTTCCCTTGAAATCGCATTGACATTAGACAATACGCCGGAAAAGGCGGGCGCGGCGTTCGCCTTTTCCCCCGCCGACCTTTTATCGAGCGACCATGCTCCGGACTATGTTTCGGGTATACAGGACCGATTGGCGCGCCGGAAGGCGGCGGCCATTATCGAGCGGATAAGCGCCGATTGGCCGGCCAGGTTCATACGTATCCTTCAAACGGAAACCGACACCCAGCTCATCGGGACCATGTATACAACGTTGCGCGACAAGGGCCCCGCGGGTCAATGCGACGACTTTGTCCGGCAGACGCTTTCGGATCCGATTGGCGCGCCTCGTTTTTACATATGGCTTTGCAAGGAATTGGGTGAAAAAACCGAGTTGAAGCGTTACATCAATGGGGATTTCCTAACGCCGCTTTTAGGTGTTTTGGACCATGCCGCCTTTAAAGGACATCATCCCGCGCTCCGCAAACTCTTCGACCTCGGCGAATCGGCCGATAAGGCCGTTGCCGCCTTGGACGTTACTGCGAGCCGGCGCTTGCTTGACGCATTGATACGCGATAGAGCCCTGGAGGATTACCGCAAGGAACATATACGTAAGGAAATTTTCCTTCGCTTTCCCGAACTTCATGAAAACAAAACGCACACGCTCTACGTCACGAAGGAAGCGTTGGAGAAAAAGCGGCTGGAATTCGAAAAACTGGTTCGTGAAGATATCCCGCATAACACCAAGGAGATACAGCGAACCCGCGAATACGGCGACCTCCGGGAAAACTTCGAATACCACGCGGCCCGGCATCGGCAGGAAATGCTCTCCTCGCGCGCCAAGACGCTTCACGACGAACTCAGCGTAGCGCGCATCATCGACCCGGCGGTTGTTGATACATCAAAGATTTCCATCGGGACCCGCGTGACCCTGCGTCCGGCCTCCGGCGAGGAAAGCGCGATCGTCATGACGATATTGGGGCCTTGGGACTCCGATCCCGCGGCCAATATTCTCTCCTATACCTCGGCCGTAGGAGCGCTCTTGCTCAATGCAACGATAGACTCGACGGTAGTGTTCAATGAAAAAAAATTTATCGTGGAAAAAATCGAGCTGTGGGAAATGTAGAGCGGAGCGCAGCCTTAACCAAGGACCATGCCTTGCCGCGACACGCGACGTTCCAGTGAAAAAATAACCGAACTTCAAAGTCGGTTATTTCGCTCGTATGCTCCGCTTATGAAGGACTCCACGACGGTTATAACCTCTTTTGTTGTGAAGGTACAGCACGGCGGCGATCCGGCGACGCCGACAATTTTGCATTTTTTTTCCGACCATTCGGCCATACTATGGTAACACCCTGCATACACGCACGGATTCTGCAGCACTTTTCCGGTAAAGCACTCGAGTAAAAGCCGGTACTCGGGAGTAACCGAGCCGAAAAAAACGAGCGCGGGGCGATGAAATGCCGCGGCAATATGACTCGGTCCCGAATCAAGACCGATAAAAAAAGCGCACCCGCGAATATAGGCAATCAACTCCCGAAGGGTAGGATTGACAACATGGGTATACAAGGCGTTTTCTTGAGCGCCATTGCCGATGCCGATCACCTTAAAGCCGCGCGTTTCCATATACTCCGTGATGCACCTCCAGTCAACGCCATGAACGGATCTATAATTTATTTTGGAGCTATATGTTTGCAAATGCATCAAAATATAGGGTGCTTCCGGCACTTTTTTCATTTCGTCGGCCGACACATGGAGTTGAGGATAGGATAACGGTTCTTCAGGATAGCCGGCTTTAATAAAATAGGCTCGCGCGATATGCATTTTCGGTAATGCTTCATAAGCTCCACCCAAATTAAGAAATCCGGCGTTTCTGAAAAAAACGCGGCTTATCTCCCTCATTATTTTTTCTAACGGGTTGAATTCTTTTTTGAAGATGACATTTTTTAGGGGATAATTTCTGAAAACATCCATAAAAGGCGTAATAACAATGACTTTTGCATATTCAGTCGCTAATTTCCTGATGACAGGCTCAATCCACAGAACATCGCCTAACGCCGCTTTTCGTTGTATATATTTAAAAAGCTTCACCCAAGCGCCTAACGAAAAGTTACTTGCCGAGCTTCCTGTTCCACTGTTCGATATCCTTCTTCATTTCCTTCAATAACGAGGACGCATCGCCTTCAATTTCGATGGTGTCGATCCGGTCGCCCTGTTGGATGGCGTTTACAACATCCATATCCTCTTTCCCGATAACCTCCCCGAAAACGGTATGATGATCATCGAGCCAGGGCGTGGGCAGATGGGTGATGAAGAACTGGCTCCCGTTGGTGCCGGGGCCCGAGTTGGCCATGGATAAAATTCCCGGCTTGTCATGGCGCAAGTCTTCGACGAATTCGTCCCGGAACTTATAGCCCGGCCCGCCCGTCCCGTTGCCTTTGGGACATCCGCCCTGAATCATGAATTCCGCGATCACCCGGTGGAACTTCAAATTATTATAAAAACCCCGGCCGCAGAGGTTGACGAAGTTCGCAACGGCAAGCGGGGTTTTCTCACTGAAAAGGTTAAGATGAATCGCGCCTTTTTCAGTTTTAATGGCGGCGGTTAGCCCGTTATTTTTTGACATAGGTATTTTCCTTTCCTCTTCGATCGGTGGTTACTTGGCGGTTCCAAACGAACGTTCGAAAAGCTCCCTGATGGCTTTCCTGCTCTCATCAGTCAATTCACGGGTTCCCGTCCCGCACAAGGTGGTTTCGGAAATCACCGGAATTTCCTTGACCCATTCGCCATGACGCCAGACACGCCAGGCCGACGTGGTTTTATCGAAAACGGCGACGTTTCTGTTGAAAAATTTTCCCAATTCAACTCCCCATCCGGTGCCGCCCTTCACCGTCCCGTCCTCCAGTATGGAACCCACGGCGAAAACCTGGCCGCCCTTGTTGACCATATGATAAATCGACTGAAACACGGCCTTTATTTTGTCGGATTCCGCGTACGTGCGGCGCATGTGCAGCGATATGATTTCCATGCTGACATCGCCCCTCTTAAGTTCATTTTCGCCCAGGACGACTACGTTTTTTTGCCGCTTGATGAAATGCCCCTCGAATGAAAACGTCACTTCGTTCAAGCCCCATTGCTCGGCGCACTGTCCGAAAAACGTTTCGGCCCCGTCATGGCCTCCGTGATACAATGTACATTTCGACGCTTGTAACATAAAAACTTCCTTTGTAAGCGGTTATTTTGAATGTTATAAAGAGAACTCGGCGTCAAGAGAATCCATGACAAAGCCCGCTTGTTCCCGCAAGTCATTGATCTCGCGCTGCCAGAAAGAGGCGCCGCCCCAATCGGGAAAGTTCCTTTTGAATTGAAAATCATCAACCTGGCGTCCGCACCATGCTAAAAAGTAAATCATGCGCATGGCCCGCAGCGCCTCGATACAGCGAAGGCTCGACCGGTCGAACTTCCTGAATCGTTCATAACCATCAAGAAACAGGTTTATTTCACGAGCCGATGCCGCCGCGCGATCGGGCAGCAACAGCCATAAATCCTGAACGGGCGGCCCCATTGCCATGTCGTCGAAATCGATAAGCAGCAGGCCTTCCTCCAAACGGTCCAGGATATTGCCCCGATGACAATCGCCGTGTATGCGTATGCGCTCAACCCCTTCGAAGGCGGGGGCGCTCAGGTCCAGCAATTGCCGTGCGCAACCCCCATAGGAATCTCGGAATTGCTCCGGAATAACCCGATCGCAAAGGTGTTCAACATCGTTCATCGCGGATAATCGCGGGTGCATTTCGATGCGGTGCGGCGCGGAATATGTTTCGCCCGCCAGATGCATGCGGGCCACGAGCGAGCCGATGCGCGACCAATCGCCGTCCTTGGTGATTTCAAGTTGCCGTCCGGCGCGCTTGGGGAAAACCGCGAATAACATGTCGCCGTAAAGGCCCAATGTTTCTTTGTTTTCAAGGATAAGCGGCGCTACGACCGGCAGCTCCGATTCCTCGCAATCCCGCAGGAACTTGTGTTCGTCAAGTATCGCCTCCTTACTCCAGCGGCCCGGACGATAGAACTTCGCGATCAGTTTCGCGCCGTCTTTCGCCCGCAGCTCATAAACGCGGTTGATATAACTTGGAAGCGCGGATGTGAGCGCGGTCAGCCCACGGCCGATCGCCGCTTCAACCGCGCCAAGAAGTTCGTCGGGTGTAAGGAGTTCAAACGACATAACGTTTTTTTACGCAAATCGCGGCGTACGGTAATATCGCCTTTTACGAGGCGGCGCTATGCTTTTTTTGCCAACGTCGATTGCCGTAGAAAGAGGCTCCGGACAAGCAAAACCGGGATACTGTTTCATTTCAAAGCGCCTGCCGATCAAATATTCGATCCGTTTCACGTATTTTTCCTCGTCAGCCGAAACGAAGGTCAACGCCGTGCCTTTAGCCTCGGCGCGACCGGTCCTGCCGATCCTATGAATATAGTCCTCCGCGAAAACGGGCGTGTCGAAATTCACAACATGGGAAATACCGGTCACGTCGATGCCCCGAGCGGCAAGGTCGGTGGCGACAAGGACCTTGAATCGACGCTGCTTGAACCCGTCAAGGGCCGATTTGCGCTGCGACTGTGAACGGTTCGCGTGAATAGCCGCGGAGTTGATTCCCGCCTGCGAAAGTCTCCGGGAGATTTTATCGGCCCCGTGTTTCGTCCGAGAGAAGACCAGCGCGGTATCGACATCCTTATTGCCGACTACATGGACGAGTAAGTCAATCTTTTTTTGCTGATGAATACGGTAAAAATGCTGGTCAACGGTGTTAACCGGCGTAAAGGGTTCTCCGACTTCGATCAGGTGCGGCTCTTTTTGAATTCCCGCCACCAGGGCGCGGACCTCCCGCGACATCGTTGCCGAAAAAAGAAGCGTCTGTCTGCTGACGGGGATCTTAGCAATGATACTACGCACGGCGTTAATGAATCCCATGTCAAACATTCTGTCCGCTTCGTCTAAAACGAGAATTTCCACTTGAGACAGTACAATGCTGCCGCGCTGCATATGGTCCATAAGCCTGCCCGGGGTGGCCACGATGATATCGACGCCCTGCCGCAAGCTACTGAGCTGGCCGCCCATACCCGTACCGCCGTAAATGGAAACCGATTTCAGGCCGGTATATTTTCCGTAAATGGCAATGGCGTCCTCGATTTGCTGAGCGAGTTCACGGGTGGGGGTAAGAATAAGGGCGCGTGGAACTCGCGTACGTCCGTTTTTTTGCGATTGTTGCAGACGCGTAAGCATGGGCAGCACGAATGCCGCGGTTTTACCTGTTCCCGTGGGCGCGCAACCGATAACATCCTTCCCTAACACCGCAAGCGGAATGGCCTTGCGTTGAATTTCAGTGGGCGCGTTGTAACCGGATGATGCAATCCCCTGCATAATGGGGGCCGAAAGGCCAATGGTCGAAAAACTCATAAACTTCCTTTATGAATAAGTGGGTGACACGCTGCTTGCTGATGGAGACGAAGAGGTAGAAAGGAAGAAGCGAAATCCCGAAAAACCTTGTCGAAAAACATCCGAGAGCGGGTCTGAAATATGCCGCCTTCGGATTGTTTGTTTTCCGTAAACGGCTGTCTGCTAGATGCAGATAGTATAATATAATTGACGCCATTTGCATAGAAAAGAATAATATTGCCGATTTCTTATTTTACATGACTACAAGCATTGTTTCATTCTCAAAGCTACAAAGATAAAGTTGAGCCACGGATAGCTATAGAGTATTTTTAGACGCTATAATTTCCGGTTGGTAGTTCGAATAACTATTTTTCACCTTCACATTCAGGAGACAAGCAATGGCAAGTGAAACGCCAAAACAATACGACGATATCAGCGTCGTCTGCAAAGCCAATGTTTACTTTGACGGCAAAGTCATCAGCCATACGGTTCTTTTTAAAGATGGTGAGAAAAAAACGCTGGGAATCATCTATTCCGGTTCCTTTACCTTTAAAACCGGCGCGCCTGAGCGCATGGACATTATTTCCGGAACCTGCAAAAGCCGCCTTACGGGCCATACGGATTGGACCACTTTCGCGGAGGGAACTTTTTTCCGCGTCCCGGGGAATTCCTCCTTTGACATCGAAGTCGAATCCGGAGTCACTGAATATATTTGCTCGTTTGAATAATCTATCTATTAAAGAAGACCAAGTGATGCGGCATTTATTTTGTTGAAGTATGCACGGCAACCAAAAATCTATTGACGCTATTGTCCATCTCTCCACAGGCAAATCCCTCCGCGGTGGCGAGCGGCAGGCGATTTGGCTGCATCAAGGCCTTCTTGAACGGGGATATCAAAGCCGTCTTTTATGCAGGGCGCATGGCGATCTTTCAAGGCAACCTACACCCCGCATCACTCCCATTGCCTGGCGAGGAGAATGGGACGTAGCGGGTCTTTTACGGATAATTACGCTCTGCAAAGGCATAGCGCCGAACCTCATCCATTGCCACGACGCGCATGCTCTTTTACACGGAAGTATCGCGGGAGCGCTGCTCAATATTCCCGTGGTTTATTCCCGACGGGTGATATTTCCGCTGAAAAAGGGTTTCTTGTCCCGCTGGAAATACCGGCAATGCCGGATGCTTTTGGCGGTTTCCGGGGCGGTTGCGCGTCAATGCGAAGAAGTCGCTTCGCCTGAAAACATACGAATAGTTCCCGACGGCGTCGACTGGAACGCTTTGCTTCTTCCGCGCATGGCCGCGCGGTCCGCTTTAGGAATTCCCATGGACGGTTTCGTCATTGGAACAGTGGGGCATTTTACCTCGGAAAAAAACCTGCCCCTTGTCGTAGCATTGGCGCGGGCGTTGCGAAAAACGAACCCGGAAGTCACCATCGTCTGTATCGGTCCTACCCAAACGCTCCCGGAAGAAGCGGCGGACAATCTAAAACTAATCGGGTTCAGGGATGCCGCCGTTACGTATTATTCCGCTTTCGACCTTTACATATCAGCTTCACTTCATGAAGGGCTCGGTTCCGCGCTTTTAGACGCGGTGGTCCGCGATATACCGGCCGTTGCCGTTGATGCGGGAGGAACAAAGGATATATTCCCCGAACATTGGCCTTTAGTAGTTCCGGGCGACAGGGAAGGATTTATTGCAGCGGTTGTAAAGGTTATCGATGATTATCAGGCCGCTTTGTCGGGGGCAAAAGAATGCGGGATTCGAGCAAGAAATTTATTTTCAATTGCCTCCACGGTGGAAAAGACCATTGAAGCCTACGATTTCATTATCAGTAACCGTAGGGGCGGGGTCTAAATCCGCCCTCTTAGCACACCCGTCGGCATATCCTCCCCTCATTCCCGTTTTCCCTTTACCAAACCGAATTCAGTCCAATATTCTTTTGGGAAACAAAATTCCTGAAAGGCCTCGGGACTATGCGGGACCGGATCGAATTCGTGAAACAAATGGTATTGCAGCGCCTGGCGCGTAAGCGATTTTACTCTAAATCCCTTTAACTTAAGCCGGGGATCAAGGTTACTGTCCTCCATGCCCCGGCCGATGATCCGTTCATCATAGCCGTTAATGCCGCAATAGTCGCTTTTATACAAGGAAAAATTGCACCCGAGAATAAAATATTTTCTTTTGATGAAATTTTCGATATAAAACAAAATGGGAATATAAAAGCCGTGTTTTGCAAAATTTCGGGGACAGTGGTTCCACCAAAAGGAAGGTTTTTGCAAACGCCCCGAGAAAACATCCCCAAGCGTCATGCGCTCCGACAATTCCTTGTCAAGCATAATCCGGCGGCCCGACAGAACGGTGTTTCTTCTTTTAAACCGGTAGTGGCTCTCGACAAAACGGCGGTGAAGGATGCAATCGCCATCCACGAAAACAAGGTACTCGGCCCGAGAAGCTAAGACCGCTTTGTTGGCAATGACGGTTTTGCGAAAACCTTTGTCTTCATGCCAAATATGTTGAATAGGAAAAGTAAAATTTGGCGCTTGTCGATCGACAACTTCCCGGATTTCCGGGCCTGAACCGTCATCGGCGACAATCACCTCAAAATCTTTAAAGGATTGATGTATCAGACTGACAAGTATTTTTTCCAAGAAATCAGGTTTTTTATACACCGCAAGAATGACCGAAACCGCCGGGAGGCGATTGTCGCCGGTTGTGTCGCCATGTTTTTCCTGATTGAGCGTGGGCTGTTGCATGAAGTCATTCACCCAAATTCTTTTTTACCATTATGTCCCAATATTCTTTGCTTTTTTTGCCCCGCGATTCAACGCCGGCATAGGTGTCCCATAAAGAGCCGAAATCAATGAGCCAGGAGGATGACCCCATAAGGGGATACAGTTCCTGTATAATGACGTTGGTGGTCATTGATGCTGAAAAACCGAATACCGCGGGGCCTTTTTTTTCATAGTATCCTCTCACGGAATCGCGAATCGAGTTTTTCTCAAGGTAGCAATTTTTTTCCGGTATTTCGATGAAATGGTCGTAATCGAAGACTTTTCCTTGTATTGACCGTAGGTGCTTGGGCCCTATGACGACTACTTTCATGGCCCGCAATTGTTTGACTAAGGGGAACAACGTTCCGGCATTATCGCAATAATGAAAAACATCCGCATCGCACCATTCCATGCGCATGCCGCTACGACGCAAAAACCGGAAAATACCCCATCCCAGGTTCTTGATCGCCCGGTACTGTATACCGTAATGGTAATCATTTTTGTTAACAATCGCCTCTCCCAAATCCCGGCCAAGCTCGGAAAAATAGCGATGGCCGTCGCAATTCTCTCCTTCAACGCCCAGAATGGCGCTCCATTCACCGTCGCCGAAGCGGGAAAAGGAAAACGGTTTTCCTACCTTCATCATGTCAACGAAATATTCTATTCTCCGTTCACGGACCGTATTCCCGGACATTGCGAACAGAGTTTTACCTATCGTCATTTTTATCGACATG
>Ga0182017_10002478_pt1 | contig 14028 bp, 13 predicted proteins | sample 712E3DmetaG_FD_120492 | JGI IMG/M metagenome (GOLD analysis project Ga0182017, IMG submission 120492) | Permafrost microbial communities from Stordalen Mire, Sweden - 712E3D metaG | ecosystem: Environmental > Terrestrial > Soil > Wetlands > Permafrost | place: Sweden: Stordalen | collected... | reverse complement strand
GTAACGGCTTTATTATGAGTTTATTTGCGAATGGTTTTTGCTATTTACCTTTTCCCTGCTGCAAACCACGGATATATTCGATTTTCCCCCCGCGCGCGGAAAGTGCGGTCAACATATGAATTAATATTCCCCCGACGGTTGGGGTAAACGGTAATGGCGGAGGCGGAACAGGTTGGCCGGGCGGCGTAGGCACAACAACATCCCGATCGAAGTCTTTAGATTTTAATCCTTTGAGATATTTGACGGTACTGTTCCTCACCGCCGCGGCATATGTCTGCCACTCTTTCGGCAGTTCAAAGGCGGCGATTTGCTCCGGGGTGAGATTGCCCATACCTGCGTCAGCCGATATATTTAGTTTCTGGTACCATTTCTCTGCTACCCAGATGGGCGGTTTGCCCTGTATGTCATGTGTCGCCATATCCTCGACCCGGACGATATGGAAATAAAGCAGTGCGATCGACTCGGCATTCGGACGCGGCTGCCATTTTAATTCAGCCGGAGTAAGCCCACTTGTACCCTTTTGAACCAGCCTTTGCAAATTGTCCAAACCATCCAGTAATAGATCATTGATTTCCATGATACAACTCCGCTCCTTCTCGCGTGATTTCGCATGTAATTGTCAAGAATGTTAACACCAGGTTTCCGGTTTGTCAATAGAATTCTCAAGTTTGGGTTCTGCTTGATGGACATGGTTACTCAAGCTCCGGATGCTCTTCGTTTGACCATTTGGGATCTAGTATTTTTCTGCCTTCGTGATTATTTTCCCCAACAGTACTCTTAATTGTTGGTGTTCTTCTTCCGTTAAAGCAGACATGATTGTTTTAATCGATTTTATTTTCTTAGCTTCCCGGCAGATATTTTTCCCTTTTTCCGTCAATTCAAATGCTAATTGATTTGATTTCGGTGTTTCTCTGACCTTCTTTATCAGTCCGTCATTTTCCATCCTCGTCATCTGTATCGAAAGCGTGTTCAATTTTCTTTCTGTGCGCTTGGCTAACTCTGAAAAATTAGCCTTGTCGCCCAACTCTTCAATTATTGTTAAAGCGTTAGCTTGCTGCGGCGTGACATGATATGGAGCCAATTCTTTTTGCCGGGCCTTAACCAACAGATATCTTGCCCTCCCTAATAACAACCTTGAACGAACCATATTACTCTCTGATGTTATTTTTGACATCTTGCTGGATCTCCTTTAGTGATACCGCCGGGAAAACGTAATATTTTTCAAAATTTCAAAGATTACGACAATTACTAAATTTATAAAGTAATTATCAAACAAGGCTATTGTAAAATTTTTTTAATATCCTTCAGGCAATTTATAGCATAAATGATATAGCAGACTGTTGAAAATGTAAATATCATTCAGTATTTCGTTGGCCTGATTGACAAATCTGGCAGTCAATGCTATTATTCTCGTTGTTTTATTGCTATCCATATTGATATCTACATAGAATTACCTTGCATATTCTTGGCAGAATAATATCGAAATAATAAGGAGACATGAATGAAAAGACGGGCAACATGGATAATACTGACTTGCCTTATCGTGACATCATTGGCGCTAGCATCTTGCGCTACGGCAACGTCAAGTACAAGTTCTACTACCACTAACACGGTTGCATCGAGCACCACTACGGCTGTAAAAACAACTACCACGGCAGTTACAACCACAACAGTTGCAACTACTCCCGCTACTACTACACCCGCGGCCAATACGCCGATCTACGGGGGAACTTTTACTATACTTAACAATGCTAATGCCGCCAGCAACGCGGATCCAACCGGGTGGGACCACCAGATGGCCATCGCTCTAGGCCAGGCATCTGTATGGGGCAATCCTTACATGGAGAAATTACTGGTCGGCGACATAGATAAATACGGACCGAGAGGCAACAACACTTTTGCCTTCAATCTCTGGGAAAATGTGCCTGAGCAATACTGGGGCGGTCTGCTGGCAACCGGTTGGGAAATTCAAGCCAGTCCGCTTACATATACCTACCACCTGCGGCAGGGAGTCATGTTTACCGGTAATCAAAAGATCGGCATGGCGCCCAGGGAGATGACATCTGCTGATGTGGTTTATTCCGAAAACCGTGCGATCAACCGGCCGGGCATGTCGGCTGCTTTTACCTGGATCACATCTATAACTGCTCCCGATAAGTATACGGTTGTTTGGAACTGCAATTCTTTTTATGCCAACTGGGCATGGCGGTTCGGCGGCACGGCCTTAGGTCAGATCTGGGCAAAAGAGGCAGTGGACGCTGGCCCCACGGATTGGAAAAACCAGGTCGGTACCGGACCTTACATTCTGACTGACTTCGTTTCCGGCGCCGGCGCCACTTATACCCGAAATCCTAACTACTGGGGCTCAACCACAATCAACGGCAAGTCATATCAAATGCCGTTTATCCAGACAGTTATCTATCCCATCATCCCGGATGAGTCTACGCAGATATCCGCGATACGCACAGGCAAAATTGACTGGTGCGCCAAGGTCAAAACTCAATATGCGCCGAGCCTGGCGCAAAGCACTCCGGCTTTGATCCAGAAACAATACCTGAGCGGTGTCGTTGATTTTCTTGAATTCAACCGGTTTACCTCGCCTGCGGTTAAAATTAAAAGTGTCAGACAGGCTCTAATGATCGGCCTCGACCTGAAAACCATCGCAACTCTCGCTTACAACGGCGGCGATTATTACAGCTGGCCGGAAGCTATTGGCGTCCCCGGTTACACTCCGCTGGCGCAACTGCCTGCGGCGGATCAACAGCTCTGGAACTATAACCCGACTTTAGCCAAGCAGATGCTCGCTACGGCCGGCTTCCCCAGTGGTTTCAAAATGGAAATAATGGTTTCTTCCGGCAACCAGCAGCAAATAAATACATGTAACGCGGTAATTGCCATGTGGGCGCAGATCGGCGTTACTGCTACTCTTAACATCGTAGATCAAACGGTATTATCAACGGCCTCAAACCAGGGTACTTTTAAAGACTGCGTCATCCAAAATTCAACCGCCGTCAACCCGTTGACAACCCTGAACCTCGCCCGGGCAACCTATGCCACTACCGGTCTTTATCATAATGACCCGTCAGATACCGAGGGGTTGTTACAGGAAAAAATGTACCAGGATATGTCTGCCACTGTTGACGCAACTCAGCGGGCAGCAAAAATCCAGGCGCTGTCAATCGCTTTTATGGATGACGCCAGCACTATCGGTCTAACCAATACCTATACCGTGAACTGCTACTGGCCGTGGTTCAAGAATTATTACGGCGAACTGGATGCTTCGTATTATAACGCTATGCCCATGATCATGAGAGGGTGGATTGACCCGAACGTCAAGAAATCGCTGGGCAAATAGTAATTAACTTTCAAATCATTCACTGGAAAAAGAAGGCGGGGAATTCCCCGCCTTCTTGCTTGAATTCCCAAACCATATAATTTGCTTTTAACCGGACGGTCACAAAAAATAATAACGTCGTCTGATTTCAGGTCACGGTATCATCAACGTAATAAACTCCGGAGGAGAGACATGAAAACGGAAGTTGCCTGGTGGGACAAGCTTGGTAAACCGCAGTATGGCGGTGAAATCGTTATCCGGGGTAATCGGGATATCATAAATTTTGATCCCTATTATTCCGAAGGCTCTACCAGTATTTATGGTGGTTGGCTGGAAAGGTTGGTCGGCGATGATTGGACATTAGATCCGGAAATATGGAGTTATCGAATCGCATGGCATCCTACTCAGTACCGTAAAGGTATCTTGGCTGAAAGTTGGGAATTCCCTGCTCCGGATACGCACATTGTCCGCCTGCGTCAAGGAGTGCACTGGCAAAATATCCCTCCGGCAAACGGCCGCGAATTTACCTCTGAAGATGTTTTGTTTCACTATAACAGGATGTTAGGGTTGGGAGGTGGCTTCACTCGGCCAAGTCCTGCGCGCGTCAATGATAAAAATTATCAGGATATTATTTCAGTAACAGCACTCGATAAATATACCGTAGTTTTCAAATTCAAGACTCCCAATCCGGAATTTATCATGGAGACTATTCACGAAGTGAGTCAGGCGCCCTGTCTGGAAAATTCCGAGGCAGTCAGAAAATGGGGCGACGTCCGTGATTGGCATCATGCGATCGGGACCGGTCCTTTTATTTTGAAAGATTGTGTTGCCGGTAGTTCCACGACCCTCGTTAAAAATCCTGATTACTGGGGATACGATGAGAGGTATCCGCAAAATAAACTCCCTTACGCCGACAAACTCAAGTTCGTTATTATCCCGGATGAGGGCGAAGCTGTAGAGGCCATGCGGACTGGTAAGGTTGATATCATCCAGCAGGTTTCCGCCGGTTACGCTGATTCCCTGCGTAAAACAAATCCTGAGATATTACAGATACCGCTCGCGTTAGCCGCTTTATCTCTCCAACCGAGAAATGACAGGCCGCCTTTTAACGACATCAGGGTTCGCAGGGCGCTCCAGATGGCAATTGACCTCCCTGGGATAGCTAAATCGTATTACAAGGGGACCCTCGAGCCCTACCCATCCACATTAACCCCCAAAAACTATCTGAAAGGATGGGGCTTCCCCTACGAGGAATGGCCCCGGGATCTGAAAGATGAATATGCTTATAACCCGTCAGCAGCCAGGAATTTGCTGACTGATGCCGGATATCCAAAAGGTTTTAAAACTCATGTAATAGCTGACACTGACAGCGATTTAGATTTGTTACAGATCGTAAAATCTTACTTCGCCGATATTGGTGTGGATATGGAAATAAAGACCATGGGCTCGAATGATTGGCTCGCTTTCGTCGAAAACGGAAAACATGAGCAATTAGTTTACCGCCCGTATGGACCGCTGGGCAACACCTATTCCCCATTAAGAGCGCTTGCCCGGTTTCAAACAGGATTATCCGCCAATTTCATGATGGTTAGCGATCCGGTTTTTGACGGGTTCTATCCCAGAGCCATGGCCGCTGCCAGCGAAGATCAGCTCAAGCAAATACTGAAGGAAGCTAACGACCGTGTTGCCAGACAGCATTATGCTATTTCACTCTTACAACCGCTGGCCTATTCTTTTTGCCAGTCGTGGTTGAAGGGTTATCACGCTCAGGTTCATTCAGTGTGGATGGGGTCCGGGGGCCCCAGTATGCTGAGTTTCTACGCTGCCCGTTTCTGGATCGATCAGGACATCAAGAAGAAATCATTACGGCAGTAGTAAAAATAGAAGGTAAATGAGCATCCCCGCATCCTCATTACTTCCAAAAATTCACCGGAACTGCTAATCTTATTGCAGCAGCAAATATCATGAACGTTTTAATATTACTAGTATTAAAAAGGAAAGTAATAAAATGAAAAAATCAACTGCGCTTCGCCAACTGTTAAAAAAGCCGGGACTTTTAGTCATCCCTGGGGTTTACGATTGCCTGACCGCCGGGTGTGCGGAGGAAGTTGGATTTAAAGCGATATTTATGTGCACTGCGGGCATCCGGACCAATGCGTTCGGTTTGTCTCCCGCGATCATCACGCAGACGGAGGCCGTTACAACCTTAAAAAACATGATGAACTCGATTCACGTCCCGCTTGTTTTTGACGCCGAAACCGGATTTGGCGGCGCGCTGGATGCTTACCGAACGACACAGGAACTCATCAGGATCGGCATTGCCGGAATTTCCATGAATGACCAGAAACATCCGTACAAAGGTCCCGCCCAGGGTCATGACCCTAAATCAATCCTCAAAGAAGTGATTTCGCGGGATGAGTTTTTAGGCAAAATGGGAGCGGTGATCGAGGCCCGGAACAGAGAGGACAAGGATGTGCTGATTGTCGCGCGCATTGAAGCCGGCTCTACCATGGGGGACGAAGAAGTGATCGCACGCGCGAAGGCATTATTAAATATCGGCGTGGATGTGATTCTCCCCCAGGCGCGATTACCCCAATCGAAATTCGGGGTGCGTAATAGAGAGGAAATAAAACAGCTCTATAAAGCGATCGGCGCACCCGCAGTACCCATCTGGGCGATCGGAGTTCACGGTATCGCGGCTACCTTCAGTGTTGATGACTGGAAGGATATGGGCGCCAAAGTTTGGGCGCCGGGACCGTTAGACGCCGCTGTGACGAAATTGGTGCTTGAATTATTGCAAACCCTGCGTGATAAAGGGACTATCGAAGGCTATAATCCGGTAGGAGGACCTTTACCGAAATTCTTGCGCAAGTCTGAAGATACTGAATTCTGGGAAGGACTCGAAAAAAAGTATTCGCGGTAAGGTAGTCTTGCTGCCGGGAAAAATCATATCCTTAATCTTCGACCGCCGGAATCTGACAGCCGCGGCAGACATGAAATGTGCTCCAGAGGTCATGCCGCGGCCGTTTACTAAAATCAGTGTTTTATCATCTCCAGGAAAGCTTCTATTCTGGTGCGTAACTGACCCGCGTCTTCATCACTGTAGTCGGTCTCGATACGTAACATCGGAATACCTTCCTTCTCCAGGCGCTCCGCCATCTTGTAGCCTTCATTGGCATAAGTGTGGCAGAATTGCAGATTGTAGTGGATTACGCCGTCAACCTGGTATTCTTTTGCCAGCCGCACCACGTCGTCCGGACGCTCGTCATTCGGTGTAAAACAGGCACAGTGAATATTCATGTAGCGGTCGGCGATTGCCGTGAGCTGCTGCTCGAGGTTATGCGGGGTCGGTTTCACCAGGTCGCTAAAGAACCGCGTGCCGGTACAGGATTCCTCGCAGACTACCACCGCTCCGGCAGATTCAATAATGTGGTGCAATTTCCAGTTCGGGATGGCCATCGGACTGCCGGAGATCAGGATGCGCGGCGCGTTCGCCGGAGCTACCCCCTGACCGGCAGCGACTCTCTTATCCAGTTCGTCGCACAGTGTATTCAGCATCTGCGTGTCCCTGGCGGCATCATCGTAAAAAGAGACTTGAGTCGCCAGCAACGCATCTTTACCGCTGATCGGTACCGGTCTGACCTTACGCAGATTGTACAGTCGCTGCAAGGCCAGTCGACGCCCGTTGACCAGATCGATAGCCTCCGCCAGCTTTTTCGGGGTGATCTTGTTCCCGGTCAGTTTCTCGATGACATCTTTGAATGCCACCACCTCGCCGTGCCAGAGCGTTCGGCTGCGTTCGGTCTTTTTATTCGGCACTTCCATCACGTATACCGGCTGGTACTGGTTTAAAATTTCGAACATTTTCTTCTTGCCGTCGCAGGTCGTCTCCCCGACGATCAGATGACTGGCTTGAACGTAAGGGCAAACCCGCCCCAGTTTAAAACCAAACGAGGATTTGATCAAAGCGCAGGTATTGCGCGGCAGCACCTCTTCCGCCATCGGCACGGAAAACTGGGTGCCCGCGCACAGCCCTACAGGAATGGCGCCGGCCGCCCATACCAGCTCTTCGGGCACAAACACACAGTAAGTCGCGACGACCTTACCGCCGGTTTTGGCATGTTCTCTCAGTTCTTTGACGCGGATACCATGAATATCCCCCACCACAAAATCGTAAAAACCCATGCCTGCCGGACGGTTTTTCTGCGAAAGGTAAACCTCCTGAAAAATCGGCCCTAGAGCATTCAACAGCATATCATGTGATTTCAGATCGATGTTTAAATCAGTCCACATCCGGACATTGTCAGTGGTCATTTAAATTAAACTCCTTTTACTTTCTTCATAAATAAAAAACGATGGACGGAAACCTCCGTACCACCGTTAGCGACCTTTTCTACAGGCTCGATCAAACTAAAACACGATAGCCCCCCGGGTTATCTTTTGGCGGAGGTTTTTTGAGCAGATGACTAGCGCAAAACTTGCGCCGGATCTGCAATCTCAGACTCAGGTAAAATGAAAATGCTCGTACGCGGTCATTTGCTCTCACCTCCTTCCAGATTATGAAGGTATTATAACATGAGCGTTTTACAGAAGTTGTTTTTTGACAATTTGTGTAGTGAATGTTATCCTTTCTGCTAAAGAAGGCCGCGCATGACTTTCTTCTGTTTTCCGCAGTCCAATATCAATAATATTTAGCTTTGCCATGGTAACGTTGTGTGCTATAATATTCGACAACGAATATTGATAAATATTATTTTGTTATTCTTAAAAAATCTGCATATTTTAACCGGTCAGACGGTCTGACCAAAGCCGGAAACGATGAAGGGGGATGAATATGGGGAAAACGATTGTTGAGAAAATTATTGCAAGAAAGGTCGGGGTGCCGGAAGTAAAACCCGGTGAGTATGTCAAGTTCGGTATCGATACTGTGATTCAGGTCGGCAGCGACATCGGGGCATTAAACGCCAATGAATACAAAAATCTGGGATGGGACAAGCTATTCGACCCGAGCAAAGTGATGATTGCGCCGGAGCACTGCGGTTCCTGGTCCCGTCCGCAGGACAGCATTACCAACAGGGAATCCCACCGCCAGACCGTGGAATGGGCTAAAAGTCTGGGAGTTCCGGACGAAAATATCCTGGAACTGGGCAGAGTAGGCACTTGCCATCACATCCCGATTGAAATGGCGTGGGCACTGCCTGGCGGCGTTTACCTGCACATCGATACCCATTGCCCGACCGTGGGCGGCGTAGGATGCCTCGGCATTAACTTATCCGCCGCGGAAACGTCATTCCTGCGCCTCGGCTGGATGTGGTTCCGCGTGCCCAAGAGTATTAAATTCGAGATTAGCGGCAAGCTGCAGAACGGCGTCATGGGCAGAGATGTCTTTGAATATATCCTGGGTCAGATCGGCCCCGCCGGCGCAGTCTACCAGGCAATGGAATATACGGGATCTGTAGTAGAGAACATGAGTATGGACGGAAGACTGACGATGTGCTGCCTTTCCATCTTTACCGGCGCCAAGACCGGCATCGTTGCCCCCGACCAGAAAGTCATCGACTGGTTCAAAGCACGTACCAAAGTGCCGTTCGAGCCGCAATACAGCGATAAAGATGCAGAATACGCGAAAGTATATAAATACGATGGGTCCAAGATCGAGCCGCAGGTGGTTGTTCCACCCTACCGGCGCACAGTAGTACCTGTCTCACAGGCCGTGGGGACCAAGATCACTTCGGCATTCATCGGATCCTGCGCCAGCGGCCGTGACGAAGACCTCAGAGTAGCCGCGAAGATCCTGAAGGGCAAGAAAGTTGCGCCCGGCGTCATGTTCAACGTAACTCCCGGTTCCAGCGACACGATGCTCCGCTCCGACAAAGAGGGTGTTATCGCCACTTTGCTGGAGGCCGGCGCCTTTGTGTGCGCGCCGAGCTGCAGTATGTGCCCCGGTTTCTATACCCCGCTGGCCAAGAATGAGGTCTGCATCGGCTCCAGTACTACCAACGTACCGGGACGCATGGGCGACGAAAGCGCGCAGGTCTACCTCGGCAGTCCGGCAACAGTTGCAGCTTCCGCCCTGGAAGGCAAAATTGCCGACCCGCGAAAATACATGTAGGAGAATGATAATGGCATTGAACTTTAAAGGTAAAGCATGGGTTTTCGGCGACAATCTGGACGCCGATTTAGAGCTTATCCCATTTCGTGAACGGGAAATGGGGCATATGAAAGACGGTAATTACGGACGCTGGATTTTAACCCCGGTAGACCCCGATTTCCCGAAGAAGGTCAAAAAAGGCGATATCCTGGTAACGGGCACGAACATGGGCTGCGGCCACGGCCACCAGCAAGCTAATATCGGCCTGATGCAGGTGGGAATCTCCTGCGTCATCGCAGAATCCTTCGACCGCAACTTTTTTAAGAACTCGATCAACCTGGGTTTGCCGATCATCGAACTCGAGGGGATTAAAAAGTTCGTCAGGCAAGGTGATGAATTAGAGGTCGACCTGCACAAAGGTGAAATCAAGAACCTGACCACGAAAAAAGCCATGAAATTCACACCGCTGCCGGATTTCCTGCTGGAAATCGTCGAGGCCGGCGGACTGGAAGCTTACACCAATAAGCTGATTGCTGAGGGAAAAATTTAGTCATCCCGCTGATTGCTAATTTAATAAATAATGAGGTGTGTAAATGAAAAAGACGAAAATGCTGCGTAATTTTATGAACAAACCCGGGCTGCGGGTAATCCCCTGCGCCTACGACTGTATGTCTGCCCGCATGGCGGAATCAGTCGGTTTTAAAGCGCTGTTTATGACGGGATACGGTATCCGCGATGCCCAGCTCGGCATGCCGGATTTCGGGATTGCCACAGCCTCGGAAGTAGTAACTATCGTAAGAAACCTGGTGAACTCAGTCGATGTGCCGTTCATTGTCGATGCGGACGACGGCTACGGCGGCGCGCTGGCAGCCTACCGCACCACAACGGAGCTGATCCGCGCGGGCGCGGCCGGGATGTTCATTGACGACCAGAAACACCCAACCAAGTGTCCGGCCCTTGCTGCCCAGGAAGTGATCCCCATCGATGAATATGTGGGCAAATTAGGGGCAGTGATGGAAGCACGGGAGAAGGAAGACAAGGACTTCTTCATCTGCGCCAGAACCGATGCGCTGCGAGTGAACGGTGTGGACGATATGCTGTCACGGGCTAAAGCGGCGGTCGCAGCCGGTGTCGATATGTTATTACCCCAGGGTCTGGAGACCATCCCGCTGAAAAAAGGGCAAACCACCAAGGATGTCATGAAGGATATCTACTCGAAGATGGGCGCACCCAAGGTCTGGATCTGGGGCTCGGGGCCGGAAGAATTCACGACCAAAGACTACGAGGACGTCGGCGCTAAATTATGGGTACCGGGCAACCCGCTGCCGGGCATCGCCGGGACATTGATCAACATGTATAAAGGGCTTTACGAGACGGGTTCCACCAAGAGCTTTTTCCTGAAGGATATGCCCGCTGATGCTTATCTGAATCACCTGCGCCGGCTGGATTTCTGGACGGACCTGGAAAAGAAATACGTCAACGCCAAGAAGTGCTAAGCGAATAAACCCGAAATACGAACATCGAAGCACGAAATACCACCTCACTCTGACCCTTGTGTACATTTTGCCTGAGGCAAAAGTATTTCGACCTGCGGGTCTCAAGGAGAGGGAACTAACCGTGTCGGGAAAAGGTGGATTCCGGTTAATTGGAATCCACCTTTTTTGTGATTAAACGGACGTGACAATTTAAAGATAATGGGAGCCCAATTTTAATGCGGCGCGGTGAAACGCAAAGAAAAGTTCTATCAATCAGCAGGGTACAACATTACCCAATTCCTGACTAATCCGGTCTGGCTAACCCATCCACAGGCTCAACTCTGACACATTCGGGGATTAACAGTTTACCGGCTTTTACTGCATCGTCGAAGCGCGGCATATCAGCTTTGGTAACTCTAAATTCAGTATAATTATCCATTACATTCACACCAGATTCGAACTTAAAATTCAGTTTTCCAAGAGCCGCACCAAATTCCATTTGCGCCTGTTGGAGGGTACGATAGGAATATTTTACCGTACGAACCTCGATGGCATCTGTCAGTAAACCCTGGCGATATGGCTGGGCAGCTTCTTCTCCACCACTGGTAAAAGCAACCACAAAATGAAATTTAGGAGTATATACCACCCATAATCCACCGAAAGTGGCCGGATACATGGCGCTTAGTTCGGGCTCCAGCGACCTGCCGGCGTCTTCGATGGGGGCAGCAGATTTTTGAGTCTCCATAATTTTCAGAGCAAAATCACGAGCGGACGTATCGTCTGTAGTCACGGTTGTTGTAATCTTCGCACTACAAGAAGTAATTACGAGCGTGACAACAGTCAAACACATAAATATCACGCTGAAAAGCAAATGTTTTTTATTCATCTTTAATTTCATTTTATAACCATGCTAATCTTCGTATTAACATTTTGCATTACTGTATAACCTTAAAATGAAGAACGACCAGCGCGCCCCATTCATCCCCGGCAACAACGGTGTAAATCCCGGGTTCAAACCAGATTAACCGGTTATTAATCATATTACTGTCATGCCAATATCCTTCCAGGGCAATTTCCGATTTTATTTGCATTTCACTGATTAGTGTAACATCGGGAATGTTTATATTAGCGATATCACTTAAAGGTTTAAAAGAATAATATTTCGGGCCAACAACCGCAGCGCCAATATAAACAGCGGCAGGATCAAAAATAATAAGCGGCGTTACGGGAGAATAATTAGACACATTATAGTTTCCCTTGTAAATGGCAATTCCGAAGGGTAACATGGAAGGTACATGAGGACTATCTATCACTAAGTTTTTTGATGGTATTTTATCAGCCTCCGGCACTTTGTTTGTTTTGGATAGTGTGTTTTGCTCATCGATGATTATTTTAACGGGTCGGCCAGGTTGATAGGTTGATGAATCCAATGAAAGAGATATGCTCAAACCGTTCGCTGATTTAAATGATGCAGAGTTAACAGACGAAGTAGTCATCGTAGAAACGGAGGTTGGCAAAGAATTACCGCCGCAGCCGGGTAACACCGCTATTGTACTGAGCAGTAATAAAAATACAATTATTCCGGTACGATTTTTCATATCTAATTTGCGCTTGTAATATCAGAAGTATCAGTTATTCACAAAGTATTCAATAATCCCACCGTCCGCGAGGGAGATTCTGCCGATCCGGTTTCCGCCATATTCCATGAACCATAAATTGCCATCAGGCCCTGTTGCAATTCCTTCAGAAGAACTATGATCGGAAAGGCTGGCAGGAATATCGTACTCGGTAGCAGCGCCATTCTGCGGAGAGATTTTGCCGATTTTATTGCCCCATATTTCCGTAAACCACAGGTTACCATCAGGGCCAGCAACAATAACGGAGGGGCCGTAATAGTGATAGTCAACAGATTGTTGTGGTGTATTCCGGGGGGAATTACAGCTACACATATTAATAATTGTCAGATCTAAAGCTAATAATATTGAAACCATCGTTAATATTTTATTCATATACATGCCTTCGGCATTATTGGATATTTATTCTATTTTGATTCTTTCTTTTATTAACCAGTTGTAATATATAGCTCATATTGTTAATTGTAAAGTATACTTAAGTACTATATTATTTATTATAGTACTAATTTATGTCGCCAAACATTAATTTTTGATGTATAAATAATTAAATTTTATTCATTTTTGTCTGACAATGGGTCTTGTTTCAGGCAAGAAAATAGTAGTATACTGGAGTCGATTTCGGAGGTGAAAAGTGAAATCTTTAATAGTATATGATTCAACCTATGGGAACACGGAGAAGATCGCCAGGGCGATCGGAGCCGCGCTGACGGGCGATGTCAAAGTTCAGAAAGCAGGAGAAGTGAATATCGCTGAACTGGCTTCTTACGACCTGCTGGTGATCGGATCACCGACTTACGGCGGCAGGCCGATGCCGACGGTAGCAGATTTCCTGGGGAAAATCCCGGACGACGCGGTTAAAGGAAAAAATGTTGCGGCTTTCGATACCAGGATACCGACCAAATTCGCAAAACTTTTTGGTTATGCCGCGGACAGAATCGCAAAGAGTCTGAAAGATAAAGGCGCGAACCTGATGGTACCCGCCGAGGGTTTCTTTGTTAACGGGAAATCAGGGCCATTGAAAGATGGTGAAGAGGCACGCGCGGCGACATGGGCGAAGGGATTGGGGAAATAATCCGGGTAATATAGCTATACGAATAAATCCCGCTGTATCTCTCCCGTTCGTGCCTCCGGGACCTAACGGCCTTTCGCGAAAGGGAGGGAGGCTTCCAGGTTAGCCGTTTTTCGAAAGGGGAAAGACCAGCTGGGCGAAGTGGCTTGATCAAAAGTACTTCGGCTTGCAAGCCTCAGGGGGCGAGGAAATTAATTAAAACGAGAGGGAGTGCAGTTCAAAGCACTCCCTCTTCTGAATTGTCTGTTTAGACACATTTAAAAGCTGATAGCTGACCGCTGAAGGCTTAATGCTATTTTTTATTATGCTTGAGCAGCCAGTATTCGAGGCCGTCGGCGAGAGCCAGCCAACTGGCTTCGATGATATCGGTAGAACTGCCGACGGTGCGCCATTCTTCGTTGCCGTCAGTGGATTCGATAAGCACG
>Ga0182017_10002477_pt1 | contig 14028 bp, 12 predicted proteins | sample 712E3DmetaG_FD_120492 | JGI IMG/M metagenome (GOLD analysis project Ga0182017, IMG submission 120492) | Permafrost microbial communities from Stordalen Mire, Sweden - 712E3D metaG | ecosystem: Environmental > Terrestrial > Soil > Wetlands > Permafrost | place: Sweden: Stordalen | collected... | reverse complement strand
TAAGGATTAACATACTTCTTCTCTTTACGCCACTGAGGTAATACTGCCGGGTATTTATTACGCCAATCTTGACAATAATTAATCCAAGCACCAGTATCCAAAACCTTTTTCTTAAGCTCTTTGTTCAATGCAGGAAGAAAATCTTTGAGATTTGCCTGGACAAGAATGTCCGCTTTTAGATTAAGATGTTTTAGCTGCAGGGGGTCGATATCCACAACCACTTTTTTTGCTCCGCGGGCAAACCACTCTGTTTGATAGCCAATAGTAGTAAACGCCAGGCGCGAGCCAAGCACTAAAACCAAATCTGCATTCTGTACGGCAAAATTACCCGCCCGCTGGCCATAGGTACCGATTCTACCGGCAAGCAGTTTATGTTGATCATAAATAAGATCAAAACCCAGCTTAGTCGTCACCACAGGGATTTGATGGGTTTGAATAAACTTAATAAATTCATTCTGCAATCCGGCAAGCCTAATCCCGTTTCCGGCAACAATAATCGGACGTTTTGCTTTTAATAAAAGTTTGGAAATTTGTGCGATTTTATTTTTTTCTATTTTAACAATATTTGACAGGCCCTCTTTGGCTGGGTAAAAAGAGGCTAACCTGGTTTCATCAATCAAAGCTGCCTGGACATCCAGCGGGATATCCAGCCATACCGGGCCTGGCCGTCCATGACGCGCCAAATATACCGCTTTTTCCAAATGATAACGGATTAAGCGCGCATCGGTAATCGTCACTGCATATTTGGTTACGGATTCTACGATTTTGGTAATATTGGCTTCATGTGTGCCTCTTTGCCGCAAGCCGGTATCGCCAATTAAAAACTTGGAAGCTACCTGCCCGGAGATAATTACAACCGGAATAGAATCATTCCATGAACAAAGCAACCCCGTAATCACATTTGTCCCCGCCGGCCCGGTTGTTACTAAAGCTACGCCTAAATTACCGCTGATGCGCTGATAACCCTCTGCGCTCATCGCGCAAGCCTGCTCATGATGATTGCAGACATATTGCACGTCTTTACTGCGGCCCAGAGAATCAATCAAAAACATCCCTCCTCCTCCGGAAACCATAAAGACATGCTTTACTTTTTCTTTAGCCAAAAAACTAATCACATATTCAGAAAGCCTGACCATGATAAAATTTATCTCCGAAAATTGTCAAGTACAGTTTTAAACGCACCATACAAAACATCCGCATCAACACGATAACATAAAAATTGCACCCCGATGGATTTAAAAAGCTTTAATTCCTGTTCCGAGTGGAATAAAGCTCCTGCGGCTTTTTTCTTGGCGCGGATCTTCTTCACGCATTCTTTGAGGATCTTGATGACCTTAGGACTACTGACCTGTCCGGGAACCCCTAAGGCAACTGAAAGATCATAAACCCCGATATAAACTAAATCCAGGCGCGGGTCATCAATAATGCAATCTATATCTGAAATACTTTGTAGCCCTTCAATAATTATTCCTGATAACGAGCGATTATTTTCTTTTAGCGTATATCCTTTTGCCGGGGCATAGCCACCAGCCCGTACATAAGGAGAAAACCCTCTTACACCTAAAGGCGGATACTTAATAAATGCCAGCGCGTTTTTACAATCCTCTTCTGTTTCAATATGCGGAACAATTACTCCGGAGGCTGCGATATCCAAGGCTTTGGCTATTTCTGATTCATTATTCGCAGAAACGCGAATAACTGCCTGGGCTCCATCAGCTTCAGCCGCCATAACCATACGCAAAGCACATTCCGGGCTGATTGCGCCGTGCTCTTGATCAATAAGCACAAAATCCAGGCCGGCCTTAGCAATTACATTTACTACTGCTTCAGAAGGCAGAAGACACCAGGTCCCCAGGATATTTTTACCGGCCTTCAAACGTTCTTTTAAAGTCTGATCAATACTCTTCATCTGATTGCCTCCTTAACTTAACCTAAGATATCTTGATAATACCTTTTATGCGATGTCGGAGTAATAATGGAAAAAGATGTTCCCTGCTCATGCAAAAAATCCGCTACTCTCTTAAGCTCAATTGCCAAATTTTCATAACGCACGGACGCCGTGATTTTATCATCCGGGATATCTTTTTCATTATAAAAATAAACTACTTTTCCGGGCTCCTGGCTCTGATAGCCATCCATACCCACAGCCATAATCTCCTGTGCGCCCATCTGAAAAGCCGTTAAGATGGCGCTGGTTGCTACATTAAGATACACGGTTTGCTGACTAATTCCTTTTACCGGTAAAACTTTAAGGGTATTTTCCGGGTTAATCTGAATATACTCAAGGCCACCTTTATAGTTTTCTTTTACCAAATGTTTACCAAAAAAACTAGGCACAATTAGCGTACTTTTCTCTGACACAGCAGAAACATATTTAAGAAACCTGGACTTATTCACAAATAAATGATAATCCGGTTCATAAATTTTATTTAAAAAATTACAACCAATGGTAATTAAATTTTTCTTTTTAATCAAAGCATTAATTTTATCTTTGTATTTAACGATTGAAGGGCCGTTAGCGATAATCAGGAAACTCTTGCCCCGATGTTTGTCTTTAATCGGAAGCTTGCGTAATAAAAAGCTATCCTTGGCCGGGATAATCTTTAATTCTTTTTCTACCTGCTGAATTGTACTGCGTGTCTGGGGAATATTGGGAACATAGAACCTTTGGCCTAAGGCATTTTTGAGCTTCTCACCCGAAAAAGAAATCGGGCATTTTTCTTTAATCACCCCTAAAATATTCCAAATCTCTTCAATGGTATAATTATGCGAGCCAAAAAGCTCATCGATGTAATAAGGATGCACATTGCTGATCCCCCCTAAGAGAGAATTTAAGGAATACCCCCAACGGAATTCTTCAAAAAGAGAAAGAAAAAACCTCTGGATCACATCCAGATAAGGCACAACATTATATTTATTTTCTTGGCCAGCTTTATTTAAATAGCTCAAAAGTATCTCTACCGGCAGGTTTCCGGAACCTCTACCCATACCGTAAACTGAAGCATCGACATAAGTAGCTCCCTGGCCAATCGCATGCATGGTATTGGCAAATGCCATTTGTAAATTATTATGGGCATGGAATCCAATTTGAGCAAACCCGAGTTTCTTTAATTTTCGGATAAATGCGGATATTTCTGCCGGACCATATGCGCCAAAACTGTCCGCAAAGTAAATCGCCTTAAGTAATTTTTTATGCTTCCATTTTTTAAGTACAAAAAGATCCTTATCCGTCCATTCGGCGCTGGCCATAAGATTAAGAAAAACCTCATAACCTTGCTTATGCAGTTTTTCTACTAAGCCAATCGCTACCTGTGCCTCATAAGGATAAGCGGCAATTCGTACTCCTGAAAAAGGAGTTTTTGCACTTTTGCAATCAGGAATCGGATAGCCGGTATATTTGCCTGCATCCAGCATAAAAAGAAGTTTGCAGCCGGCAGAGCATTTAAAAAGCGCGCTAATCTTTTCTTCATCACAATACCCATAAGCACCCAGCCCGCTCTTTGCAGGATCATTCTTATAACCAATCTCAAAATAATCCACTCCGCCTTTTTGCGCCGCAAAATAAGCCGACCTTACCAGGCGGTCCGCAAACTGCCATTTATTTAAATGGCCGCCGTCTCTAATTGTACAATCGATTATTTTTATTTTCATATGCATAATTAAGCTACGCTTAATTCATTATAGTTATTTACCACATAAGCTGTTTCTTTTTTTAGTGTTTCAAAAGAAACCTGGCCCAAAGCTACTGCCACCCCTGCCTTCAGGTGGCTTTCTTTGGCCATCGTCATATCCATGGCAGTGTCACCAATGGCGATTGTTTTATCCGGCTCAATATCCAGCTGCTTTAAAGCGATTCGCGCAGGCTCACCGCTAGTCTTAGGCAGCAGCGTTGCCTCTTTACCTAAAAGCAAATCAAAATATTTATCTATCTCTAAAAATTTCACAATCTCCCTGGTATTTTTGATACCATCAGTAGTCACTACCGCTGTTTTAATTTTTCTGGACTTAATCTTCTCCAGGAATTCTTTGACACCGGGAAGTATCTTAATATAGGCGTTAATTTCCTTAAGAAAATCCGAGTGAACTTCCATAAACAAATTATCAATCTGGTTAAAAGTAACTGCTGCTCCCTGCGCAATCAAAAAATCCAGGATGATATCAATTACCCTTTCACGGCTGACCAAGGCAATCGGGCCTTGCGGCAGGAGTATTTTTCTTTCCAGGGAAAATCCCATTTTCTGACAAAGAGCAGGATACAATTCATCTTTAAGATTAAACGCCTTAAGCAAAGCCCGGCTTCTCTTTTGAATGATCCTGCCCCAGTATATATGGCTATCAATTAATGTGCCATCCTTATCAAAAAGCACAGCGGCAATTGACTCAATCTCCCAGGCGGATGTAAATAATTTAATCATAGATATCTTAAAGATTTATCGACAAGCTGCTTGGCAACCTTGGCAGCTTGATTAAATACCTTTTTATTTTCTAAAAAATCCTCCCGCCGGACATATTGGCTGATAATCTTACGGGCGAATGACCCGATTGCCACGCCATGTGCATTAATTTCAAATAATCGCCCCATGCAGGTGGTCTTACTGTTAGTCCCTCCGGAAATAAGCAACCAAACCGGTAACCTGGCTTTATTTACGACATCAGCAGTAGCTAATGCCTGCAAGGTAGTATTATAACGGTCATCACCGCCGCTCATCGGCGCTCCATCTGCCTGGATAATTGTAGTAAAACCTTTTCTAAAATCAGTAAAACGCCTGATCCGCCCGATTAATTGCTTATCCCCCAAATGGAAACGATCAAGACAGAGGCTTAAAATTCCCGGAAAAACCCTGTTCATTACCAACCATTGGGCATAAGCAGTTTCTTCATCATCGGTTACGGCGTGCAGCTCTAAAGAATCCAGCCCCAGTTTTACCAATGGCGGCAATACTAAACTAAGATCCTTGTTCTCGGTAATAAATACGATTGCTTTCGGCCGGCAAACCTTAGCGCAGGCACCGCAACCGATACAGCGAGTTTTTAGTACCGTAAATATATTTTTTTTATGTTCAATGGCCTTCTGCGGGCAAGCCTTTGCGCAAAGTCCGCAAACTTTACACTTTTGCCCAATAATTACAGCCTTGCGCACATGCGGATCCCCGGGAATTCCCACGCTCACATTGAAAAAATAATTTTTTAACTTACTCTTGGACACTACTCTTTCTAAACCGCGTTTAGCAGCGCAAACTACATCTTGCCGGGCTGAAAGATCAAAGTAATTAGCTCCGGCTTTGGCGTACACAGCAACCAATTTTTCAACTTCGGCAGCATCTTCGTTACCGGCGCCGCAAACTAATTTAAAACAACTTCTTTTCTTTAAAATATCCGCTAAATTCATCCTAAGTTAACCTCTAAATTATCCCTACCGACTAAAGTAGGTTTAAATATTTTTGCCGCCACAATCCCGGCTTTGAGACGTTGTGCATAATTTAAATATAAAGCCGCGTCAAAATGAATTAAAACCATTTTCTTGGCTTTTGATTCTTTAGCGACCTTGCATGCGCTTTCCGGGTTAAGATGCGGCCAAGCTAAATTTTCCTGCCCCTGTTTAAAAGAACACTCCGTAATTAAAAGATCAGCTTCTTTAGCTAAAAATAAAAGATTCTTACATACACCGGTATCGGTACAATAGGAAACAATTTTACCTTCTGCCGAAATCCGGTATCCATAACAAGTCGAAGAATGTTTCAGCTGCTTATATTCAATATCTAAAGGCAAGCGGCTATGGTTATTTATTTCATGCAATCTTACCGGCATTTTCAAACGCGAAATAGGAATCGTATATGGAACATTAATTACTTTTTTAAATAACGCATTTAATCCCGGTGGCCCATAGACATCTATCCCCTGTTTAAAATTAAACTTAGCCAGAGCATGCAAACCAATTACATGATCAAAATGAAAATGGCTTAAGAATAAATATATGGGCTTGCCGGTTTTTATATAACGGTCAATTTTATAAAAACCGTTACCAGCATCAAAAATTATATAACGCCCTTTTGTTTCTAGTAATACGCAAACAGTGTTTCCGGTATCAGTATCATACCAACCATTAGTTCCTAAGAAATATGCTTTCATTGTTTATTAAAATATTCTCGGTACCATTTAACCGTTTGTTTAAGGCCTGCGCCCAGGCTAAATGCCGGCTTCCAGCTTAAAATACGCCTGGCTTTCGCCGAAGACAAATATTGTTCTTTTATCTCGTATTTAGCGGTATTCATAATTTTGTAGTTTAATTTAGATTTACCGGGATTATTTTTTTCAATTTCTTTTAATAATTCAATCACCGATAGCGGGTTTTCATCACTTAAATTAAAGGCTTCTCCGGTAAGCTTGTGTTTGCCGATTAACTCAGTAATACGAATATACCCGGCAACAATATCATCCACATAAACATAATCGCGTACAAAATTTCCGTCGCTGCGTATTTTCAATTGTTTATTTAGAGCTAAACATCTTAAGGCATCCGGTATCAGCCGGCTGAAATTAAAGTCACCGGGGCCATAGATATTACCGCAACGGGTAATGGCAACCGGTAAGCCATAAGTATGAAAATAGGTATTGGCGATTAAATCCGCGCAACTCTTAGAAACATCATAAGGATGGTCCGCAATCAAAGGGGCATCTTCACGATAAGGAAGTTTTTTATGCCTGCCGTAAGCTTTATCACTGGAGGCAACGATAATCGCCATCAGATTGCCTTGCCGTCGGGCTGATTCCAAAACCTCCCAGGTCCCAGCGATATTGGAAGCAAATGCCTTCAGGGGATTTTTTTGGCTACGGCCAACAATGGCTTCAGCAGCTAAATGAAAAATTATATCAACGGAATGTTTACCCAGGATATCCCTAACCAAATTTCGGTTAGTGACGCTACCTTTATAAACCGCTATTTTTTTATAATCCTGAGGGCCAAGAATAGTTTCTTTGCGGAAAATTTTGATATCCAGCCCGATAACTTTTGCTTTAGCCTCAAGCATTGCCTTGGTTAAATGGGAACCCAAAAATCCTTCAAATCCAGTCACCAGGACCCTTTTGTTCTGCCAGAATTTTTTATTTTTGGCGATCATTTCCACACCTTCCAAGGAGCGTTGCCGGATTGCCAGATTCCCTCAAAGCTTAGCTTATCTCTTAAAGTATCCATGCACCCCCAGAAACCGTCATGCTTATAAGCGTTTAATTTCCCCTGTTTTGCCAGGTTCTCTAACGGCTCTTTCTCCCAGACCGTGCCGTCATTTTTTATGAAATTAAATATCCCCTGTTCAAGGACAAAAAACCCGCCGTTAATCCAACCACTCTCCCCTTTTGGTTTTTCCAGAAAAGATGAAATCTTATTTCCTGAATCTATATTTAATACGCCGAATCTTCCGGCATTCTGAATCGCGGTTAAAGTCGCAAGCCTTTTACTCTTCTTATGAAATTCAACTAATTTTTTAATGTTCACATCCGCAAGGCCATCACCATAAGTTAACAGAAAAGGCTGGTTACCAACATATTTCTTTACTCTTTTAAGCCTGCCCCCGGTCATCGTCTCTAAGCCGGTATCCACCAAAGTAATCTTCCAGGGCTCAGAAGCAGTAGTATGAATTTTTGTCTCATTTTTTGATAAATCAATCGTCACATCGCTCATATGCATAAAATAGTGCGAAAAATATTCTTTGATCATATACCCACGGTAACCCAGACAGATAATAAAATCATTGAAGCCATAATGCGAGTACAGCTTCATGATATGCCAAATAATCGGCTTGCCTCCGATATCAATCATGGGCTTAGGTAAAACCTCTGTTTCTTCGCTAATTCTTGTGCCTCTGCCGCCTGCCAGAATTACTACTTTCATATTTATCTCCTTAGAATAAAAAAGTTAAGTTAACCAGCTTGCCCCCCGACTGCTTCTTCGGCTTCAAGATTATTCATAATCGCAACGCCAAAACTCATAATTAACCAAAAAAGCAGGCCTAAATCTAGGGAATAAAGTATGGTTTCTACCGCCATATGTATGCAATAACCCAATAAAGAAGCCAGAGAAGCTAACAGTAAATACCAGCTTAATGTTTTCTGGGCAGAAATTAATAACTTAATTCCCCGAAAAAAGAAAAATATCAGTATAAGTAAGAATGAAAATAGGCCGATAATACCGGTCTCAGCAATAATTTGTAAGTAGCAGTTATGCGCATAAGCAATATAGAATGATTTGTCAGTAACAAACTCTTTGAAATTAAACATAAAGGTGCCTAAACCTAACCCAAACCACGGGTTGGCCTTAAACATATTCCATCCCGCCTGCCAGATGACCCTGCGATCCATGGCACCGGCATCCTTAAAAATAAAAAAGTTCCTTAACCGTTCATTTACTAAAGAATTATAAAACTGCAGCACAAAGATGGTAAATAACAACAATACTGCTACAGTAATCCCCAGGTAAGGTAGCCAGATGCTCATAAATAATATCGCGCCGATAAAAGCAAACCAGGCGCCCCGGGAAACCGCTAGAATTAAACAAACAAGCAGTAAAGAAAACAAAACTGCAGACATAAACTTAAACTTCTTATTGTTAAATTTGATAAACACCTGCACTAAAGAATAAGGGATCATGCAGACTAAAAAACAACCAAAGGCATTAGGGCTGGTAAAAGAAGCAGTCAGGCGCTTATCGAAAATTGGCGGACGGTGGCGCAAAAAATCCTGATGCTTAAAGAACTGAAAAATGCCATCCAATCCTAAAAGCGCCGAAGATACTAATAAAATATAAAGCATATTTTTTATTCTAGTTTTACTATTTAAGGTATCCACAACCACCAAAACAAAGATTACATGCTCCAGATGCTTAAAAGTAAACGCCATTATGCTGATTTTAAAGTTAGTACTTATGAAAACTGAAACCAAACAGACAGTAACATAAATAAGCAGGGACAAATTAAACCAATTCAGCAAAAAACATTCTTTGTTTATAATTTTTTTAAATAGATAGAATAAAAATGCCAAAATCATAAAAGACTCGATTAAAGCCTTAGAAATAGGCAGAAAAAAAGTTATCGCGTATATAGCAAACAAAACAACGTTATCGCAAAAATAAACCAACTTGGTTTTATTTATCTTCATTTAATTTACCTGAATTATCCTGCCCAAAACCCCATTTGGGACGTAAAGTTGAATAGTTAAATTTACCCGTAATTAAATCTTTACCTTTTACTTTTTAGACAGTGATTATCTCGCGTAATTTTTTAATTATTTTTGGCACGTCCATCACATTGGCTATTGCCTCCAATTCTTTTATTTTACGCCTTAATATGCGCGGGTCAAAATAATCTGATTGAGCTATATAAATCTTATCCGCCTTAGTCGTTTTATCTTTTTCACTATTTAACAGGGTCTCCTCAGCAAGTTTTTCACCCGGACGCAAACCAATATATTTTATCTTTATATCTTTCTCAAGGTCTAACCCATAAAGAGCAATCAGTTCTTTAGCCAAATCCAGTATTTTAATCTGCTCCCCCATATCCAAAATAAATATCTCACCGGACTTACCCATGCCTCCCGCCTGAAGGACAAGCTGGCTTGCTTCATTGACGCTCATAAAATATCTTTTTACATCCGGGTGGGTTATGGTTACCGGACCGCCTTCGGCAATTTGTTTTTTAAATAACGGGACAACACTGCCATCGGAACCTAGGACATTGCCAAACCTGACTGCCATAAATTTGGTCTTACTCATTTTGGCCTTAGTTTGCAAAATCATTTCCGCGATTCTTTTGGTAATTCCCATCACGCTTGTCGGGTTGACCGCTTTATCGGTAGAAATAAGAATAAACCTTTCGGCTTTATAGTGGCTGGAAGCATAAATAATATTCCGGCTGCCGATAACATTATTCTTTACCGCTGCTACGGGGTTCTCTTCCATCAACGGAACATGCTTATGGGCGGCTGCATGAAATATAACCTGCGGGCTGTAAAGTGAAAAAATATTCTTTAACAAACCCACATCTTTGATGTCCCCGATAATTGTCTTGAATTTAATTTGCGGATGCTTGGTCAAAAACTCAATCCCTAAATAATAAACATCGTTCTCGTTGTGGTCAAACAACAAAACCTCTTTAGGACCAAAATTAACTATTTGCCTGCATAAAGCCGAACCGATTGATCCGCCTGCTCCCGTGATTAAAACAACCTTGCCAAACAAATATTCTTTAATTTCATTTTCGTTTATCCTTACCGTTTCCCTGCCTAAAAGATCCTCCGGTTTTATATCCCTGTGTTTAATCTCTAAATCCCCGCTAAGTATTTTTTGTAAACCCGGAACGATGCGAATCTTTACGGGGCATTTTTGACAGTGGGAAACAATGTTCCGGATCACTTCACCTGTAGCCGAGGGAATAGCAATAATCGCTTCATCCACTCCATAATTATTAACCACCGCAGCGATATCCTGACAAGTCCCCAGAATCTTTATGCCCTGAATGCATGAACCTCTTTTATTCCGGTCATCATCAATAAAACCGATTATCTCAATGTTTGCCTTAGGGTTTCCCTTGGATTCTCTTAATATCATAACTCCGGCTTCTCCTGCCCCTATGATAATAGCCCTTTTGCGCTTATTTCCTATAGTCGGAAGAAATATTTCCCTCAATAAACGGGTAACAAAACGAATCCCGGATACAAAACAAAAACTCAAAATACAATCTAAAACAAAGATTGAACGCGGAAAACCGTCTAAAGAATGAGTAAAAGCAACTGCGGCAATAAAACACATCATCGCTAAAACATGCGCTTTAATTATTCTCCAGATATCATCGATACTAGCATATCTCCATAAACCGGAATAAAGACCAAAACTCCCCAGAATGATCATTTTAATGCAGACTATGAGAGGAAGGGTCTTTATAATTACCTGCCACTGGCTGCTTCCAATTTTAAAATCAAAACGCAGATAAAAAGCAAGTATATAGGCGCAGATCACCAGAACCAAATGGCTGGCTACAATGATTAAACGGCGAGACTTAAGAAGCAGGTCTTTAAAGTTCATAACCTAATATTATATACCAAAATGTAGTTTTAGCAATTGGTTGATACGGTTTTTTGAATAGATTGCTAATGCAAAACGCCCTCTCTTTTTATTACCTTTAGCACGGTCAGAAAGAGAATATAGAGATCAAAAGCAAAAGAACGATGGTTAAGATAGTACTCATCAAAGGAAACCTTAATAGGGATCGCTAAATCGTCTCTTCCGTTTACCTGCGCCCAGCCCGTAACTCCGGGAACAAGCTGATGAATATTCTTCTTAGTACGCAACTCTACAAGGTCATCCTGGTTAAACAGTGCCGGACGCGGCCCGACAAAACTCATTTGGCCTTTTAAGATATTAAATAACTGCGGCAATTCGTCAAGGCTGTATTTACGCAGGAATTCTCCACAGGGAATTAAATAGTTTCCGGGATTTTTCATTAAATGCGTAGCTAATTGAGGAGTGTTTAATTTCATTGTCCTGAATTTGGCCATTTTGAAAATAGCATTATTCAGTCCCACCCGGTCAGTCCAGAAAATCGCCGGCCCTCTAGACACTAATTTAATCAAAACAGCGATGGCCAGCATCGGAATGCTAAGTAAAACTACCAAAACAAAAGCTAAAATTATATCGAAAATTCGTTTTATCATGCCCGATAACGGCTAACGGTTTCCCGGATACCCTGCTCAAGGGTAAATGGCGGCTTCCACCCAAGCCGGTTTTTGATTTTACTGCTGTCCACAAAAAGCGAACCGGTTAACCTGTTTAGCTCTTCGGTCTTTCCTGAAATTTTACACAGTGCCTCAAGGATACCGGAAGGTAAATAAAATAGAGCCGCTTTTTTATTCATCGCCGAAGCGATCATTTTTATTAAATCCGCCGTAGAGATATCTTGCCCGTCGCTTACCAAAAAAGTTTCCCCTGCCGCCGCCGGATGGTTGATACAGGTAACGATAACGTCCAGCAGGTTACCCAGGTAAAGAAAGCTGCGCCGGTTATTAATTTTCTTAAATGGCAAAGGCAGGCCGATTCTTACTATTTTAATCAAATTATGAAAATTAGCTTTCACCCCCGGACCATAAACCAAAGGAAGCCGTAAAATTACCGTGGCCAGGCCCGTCTGATTAGCTACGCGGCCCAATGAATCTTCAGCTTCTTTTTTGCTGATGCCATAAGCATCCTGAGGCGCAGGTGTATCTTTTTCAGTATACGGACTTAAAGCCCCCTCACCGTTAACCTTGCTGGAACTGATAAAAATAAATTTCTTAATTCCTGCCTGAGCAGCCATTCGCGCCAGGCGTTCAGTTCCCAGCACATTAATTTTTCGGAACAGTTCAAGCGGATCAGGACCAGGCTTTTTAAGAACGTGGACCCGGGCAGCCAGGTGAACAACAATATCCACTCCGCTTAAGGCTTGAGTCCAATCGGTTTCAGGTCCGACTTCGTTGACTATGACATACTCATCAACTCCGGCAATGTCGGACGATTGCGCGCGCACCGCCACCCGGACATGGCAGCCATTCTTTTTTAGGAAAGCACAAAGATTGCGGCCGATAAATCCGTTGGCCCCGGTAATTAAAATATTCATTCTGCAAGGATCCTTTGATAAAGGGTTAATGTCTCAAGAACAACTTTTTGCTCGGAGAACTCATCCAGAACTATTTTACGCCCACAAGACCCCATCTGCAGGCGAAGCCCCTTATTGTCTATCAGTTTAATCAGGGCTTCCGCCAGAGCGGCGCTGTTTCTTGCCGGAACAAGAAAACCGTTAAGGCCTTCCCGGACAATTTCACGGCAACCCGGCACATCTGTTGCCACGATCGGTTTTCCGCAAGCAGCAGCCTCAAGCAAGGCCTTGGGGAGGCCTTCACGGTATGAAGGCAAACAAACAATATGCGCCTTAGCCAGAACTGCCGGCATATCCGCCTGAAACCCCCAAAATTCCACAACCTTCTCCTCTTGCCATTGCCGGATCTGCTCCGGCAAGACAACGGCCGGATTCTCGGGATCAGGATCACCGACCAGAACGCAACGAGCTTTGTAATTTTTCCTTATTAAAATCCTGGCCGCATCGACAAATTCCGCCACGCCTTTATCATATAACAGGCGGGCCGGCAAAATCACAACCACCGGTTCCGGGGGTTCCGGCGCCGGAGCGAACATTGTGACATCGACACCTGAACCTTTAATTAAACATATCTGGTTTCGCCGGGCAATCCCGGAGCTAACCAGTATCTGCGAATCTTCCGGATTCTGTAAAATAAGATACACTCTCTTCCGTCGAAAAATAAGTTTAAGCAAACAACTGACCACTCTACGCATTATGCCGGCCTTAAAACCCTTAGCGATAAACAAATAGCCCATGCCTGCCAGTGCATTAATCACCCGCGGTATTCCGGCAATAAAGGCGGCAATGCTGCCATAGAGCACCGGCTTCATCGCCACCTGGTGCACGATATCCGGCCGTTCAGAGCGATAAACGTTGATCACCTTAAAAATTGTTTTTATTTCCCGAACCGGATTAACGCTGCGTCTTTGCAAAGGAATATCGATAACCTTTATCCCTTGGCTTCTGAAAAGATCACCATAGGTCTTGACGTTAGTTAATAGCGAAACCTTAAAACCGGCTTTAATTGCCGCGCGGGCAATGGGCAGCCGATGCGAATAAAAATACCAGTCTTCGGTAACAAAGAAAATGATTTTTGGCATTATCAACAAAACATTAGAAATCGCTAGCTGCTAGTGAAATATCAATCGGATCACTTATATCGGATTGATCTTTCCACGTGGTTAAAAAAAACGGGAATGTCCGGTTAACCGGCAGCTTCCAGCAACGTTTCTTGACTTCTTCCGAATTCTCTCCTGCGACAGCGTGCATCAGCAATGTCGGTCTTTGCACGCCCGTGAATATTTTTCTCCGGGAAAAATCAGGGGCAACAAGATCAACCATAAGATCTACCGACCCCTTAAAATGCCGG
>Ga0182017_10002476_pt1 | contig 14031 bp, 11 predicted proteins | sample 712E3DmetaG_FD_120492 | JGI IMG/M metagenome (GOLD analysis project Ga0182017, IMG submission 120492) | Permafrost microbial communities from Stordalen Mire, Sweden - 712E3D metaG | ecosystem: Environmental > Terrestrial > Soil > Wetlands > Permafrost | place: Sweden: Stordalen | collected... | reverse complement strand
GCTCTCTTAATTAGTGTGGTGGACAATCCCCTCACCCCCTGGAAATCGGGTGTCCGGCTTTGACTTTTTCCTCTCGGCCGCACCTCTTCACCTGTCTCTTCCGATGCCGATATCCTACCACGAACTGAGCCTTACTGGCACGGTTTTTCGGCGTTTTCCCCTTACAAGAAACATCGAAATGACCGGAAAAGGTCAGGGGCAGGTTGGGCTCGAGCGCCCGTTCGACGGGCAAGCGGGCAGGCCTCCGGCAAACCTCCGTGCCGGGGGCCCGTCGTGGTTCTCCGACGGCGCGAGAATATGAGAGCGCCTTTGCCCGGTCGCTGAATCTACTTTATGTTAGGGTTGGAAATTGCAGTTCCGGCCCGCGCTTCTTGGAGATCAACAGGGAGCTGAGAGTTTTGGCGAGCCCACCGGACAAAAAACATCGCGCGTTCTGGCCGCCCGTTTACTTCGCGGCGATCTCGGTCGCGGTCTGGGCGCCCGCCCTTTTCAGGAACGGATACGTGCTGCTGGGCGACATGGTCTTCACGCCCGCGATGAACCCAGGGTGGTCGCTGCTCGGCCCCCCGCGCGGCACGATGAACGTCGGGCTCGTATACAACCTGGCATGGCTGGTGTCCCGCGTGATCGGCGCGGTGCTCCTCGAGAAGCTAGTCCTGTTCCTCATGGTGTTCCTGCCCGGCTATCTCATGTACCGCAACGTCCCGAGCCGCAACAAGTGGGCGCGCTACTTCGCCGGTACCCTCTACGCGATCAACCCTTTTACATATACCCGGATGCTGATGGGTCACTGGGGTTTCCTCCTCGCCTACGCACTGCTGCCGGTGGTGGTCGCCTCGACGCTGAAGACGGTGCGGGCGCCCAGCCCGGGGCGGTGCGCGAGGACTGCCCTGTGGCTGGCGGCCACCGCGATCCTCAGCCTTCACCCGGGGGTCTTCGCCGTACTCATCTGCGTGCTCGTCGCGTTCTTCGAGCTGGCCAGAAAGTACAGCAATAAACGGGCGCTGGCGGTGGCAGGCCTGGTATTCGTCATCGTACTTTTCTGCGTCCTGTCCGCTTTCTGGCTGGTGCCTGGGGAAGGGGGTCCGGTCTCCTCCATAACCAGGGCCGATCTGAAAGCATTCGAAACGCGGTCCACCTCGAAGGCTGGCGTACTCATGTCCGTAGCGGGCATGTACGGGTTCTGGAAGACACAGCTCGACCCCCTGCTCCCGAGGAACGACGTTCCACTCTGGCCGGCCTTCGCGCTCGGCTTCCTGGCGCTCGCCGTCTACGGGTTCTGGAGTTATCGCAGTGAACCCACGAGAGGCGGGCTGGTAAAAGCGCTGGCCGTCATAGGGATAATCGGGTTTTTCCTCGCGCTCGGCACCAGGGCGCCGATAACGGGACCCGTCTTCTCGTATCTGTTCGACCACTTTACTTTCTTCCGGTTGTTCCGGGAACCGCAGAAGTTCGCCTCTATGCTGGTGCTCGCCTACGCGATGCTGGGAGCTCTCGGCGTCGAGCGGCTCGCGGCGCGCCGGGCTCGTCGCGACAAGGACCCGCGCATCTGGAAAGCAATTGCCGTCCTGTTGCTGGTCGTGGTCTTCTTCTACAGCTTCCGCGCCTTCGGAGGGCTCTGGGGCGAGGCCAGGGCAGTTTCTTACCCACGCTCGTGGGCCGAGGCACAGAACGTAATGGAGAGTGACCCTGGAGACTGGAAAGCGCTCTACCTGCCTCCGTACTGGTACATGAGGTTCGACTTCCTCCACAGCGACTACACGGTCAACTCGCCGATGCCCCTCTACTTCAAGAACAGGAACGTGCAGCTCTACTCGATAAACGTGGGAGGGACCGAGCTGAACGCGAGCGCAGTCGACCGCTACGTGTCGGCCTCGCTGGACTCGGGCAGGGAGCGCGGGAACATGGGCGCCATGCTGGCTCCGTTGAACGTCAAGTACGTGGTCCTCGCCCTGAACCCGGCCAGTGTTAATTTCACTTACGTGCTGAAGCAGAAGGACCTTGAGATCGTCAGGCGCTGGAAGGACCTCGTGCTGCTCAGGAATCGCGTGTCGGTGAGCAGGCTTGTCGCCGTCGACATGAAAGGCTCTTATAGATCGCTGGACCAACTCGGTGAGGTCGCGTCGGGAGACAACCTCCTCGGTTCCAATATTTCCAAAGGTGACAAGACGAACATCCCCGATTCGCATGGCACGCCCGTGGCACACCTGGACAAGGGACCTGCGACGGTGACAGCGTTCATACGTCCCGCCGAAGGAAAGAAACAGACACTGCTCTTCGCGGAGCCGTACGACGTCAACTGGCGGCTCGGGGGCGAGCCGGCGGCTCAGAACCTCGGTGTCACTTCCGCGTTCTCGCTGGGGACGCAATGGGGCAAGGTGACGATAACCTATCGCAACACCAGGCTGCTGGCGGGCTACGCTGTAAGTGGTCTGGGTCTGATTCTGTGTGTAATACTACTGGCGTTGGACGCCCTGAAGAGCCGTCAGGGGAAGGATCCCGTATAGACGAGAGGCGCATCAGATGGTCGAAACGACCGGGAGCAGAACATTCAGGATACTGCTCCTTTCCTATCACTCTCCGACCAATGTGATCTCCGCAGGCGGCTTCAGAAGGACCTTCGAGATACTGAAGCGGACGCCCGACGACGTCGAGGTGTTCGTCGTTGACAACAGTCCCTCGTTCCTGTCGACTCTCGACAATGGCGCCGTCCACGTCAAGGAGTACCGCGTCCCCGGTGTTATCAAGGGGCTCGAGGACAGGTTCTTCATATTCGAGAGGCTCCTCGAGTGGTTGTTCTCCTTCATCCTGATGGTCGTCAACTGCATTGAACTGAAACGAGCCGGCGGTTACTTCGACCTTGTGTACGTCCCAAGCTCGGAGATATTCCCTTCACTCTTCGCCGGGCTCGTCGCGAAATACATCTTCAAGAATGAGCTCGTCTTATGCAATATGAACATCGACATCTATTCTTACCTGTTCATGAGACTACTGGTGAGGCTGCACAACCGTGCCGACAGGGTCATAGCGCTGTCGGAGGATCTCAGGGACAAACTGAGACACCTGGGCGCTGAGGGAACGATCGAGGTGAACGGGGCCGGCATCGACAACGAATACATCGCGAAGGTTCTCGAGGGTCGCGCGTCGGACAAGCAGTATGACGCGGTATTCGTGGGGCGCACGACCGTTCACAAAGGATCGCTGGATCTGGTCAAGATCTGGAGCATTGTCACAGGGGTGTTCGCCCAGGCCAGGCTTCTGATGATTGGCAGCCTGGACCCGGTGAACCATTCAATGTTGCGAACGTCGATAAAGAAACACAACATGGAAAAGAATATCGTGGTAAAGGGAACGGTACTCGAGGATGCGAAGTTCGGCCTGATGAAGGACAGCAAGCTGTGCGTCTTCCCAAGTTACGTGGAGGAATGGGGGATCGTGCCGCAAGAGGCGCTCGCGTGCGGACTGCCCGTGGTGCTCTACGACCTCCCGGTCTACAAGGAGAACATCAGATCCTGCGAAGCGGTCTTCGCGGTCGAGGTCGGAGACTACATGGGGATTGCCCGGAAGACCATTGAGCTTCTTTCTGACGACGCGTTCCGAGAGTACGCGGCGATCGGTCCCGCTTTCGTGGCGAGGTACAACTGGGATGTGGTCTCACAGGCCGAGTTCAGGATACTCACGAAGGCCGGTTGAAATCGTGGAAGAAGATTACACGCGGCCCGGCTGGCTGCCAAGGGCGACCGGATACATCCCCGCTCCGGTCAAGGACGTGCTGGCAAGGGTGGCTATTGCGATCGCGCGAAGATCGCGGGCCGAGATGTTCCGTTTCGATGGCCGCACGTACTCCTACTTCTTCCACCCTTATAACCTGGCGTGGAAAAACGAGCGAACGGTCGAGATACCGATCGTATCGGCAATGCTGAGCGAATACCACGGAGAGGTACTGGAAGTAGGCAACGTGCTGTCACATTACATCGAGGTGGACCACGACATTGTTGACAAGTATGAGGTTGCCCCCGGCGTTGTCAACCAAGATATCACCATATTTAACCCCGGAAAGCTTTACGATCTGATAATCAGCGTGTCGACGGTGGAGCACATCGGCGTGAGCGAGCGTCCCCGCAATCCCGGCAAAGCCGCTGACGCGGTGGCCCACCTGGGGTCGCTGCTCGCTCCGGGGGGCAGGCTCGTTGTCACGATTCCGGTGGGATTGAACGAAGAGCTGGACGGTATGATACTGCGGCAGGAAACCCCTTTTACGGAACTCAAGGCAATGCGAAGGGTCTCGCACCGTAATGAATGGGAAGAGATCGACAGCGGCTGCGCCTGGAGTTCGGGCTACTGCGGTAAAGGATACAGGGCGAACGCGGTCGTTATCTGCTACTGCGACAGGAGCGTAGAAGAGCTGGCATGAATAAAAATCCAGAGGGGGGCTCCGCGCTCGATCAAGAGAACCGCCGAACCGAACCGGGAAGCAACAGGCGCTGGCATATCCTGTGCGTTACGATTATCGTCGCGGTTTCGACACTGCTGTTCTTCAAGCACTTCTATACTCCAGGCATTCTCATTCACGTGGACATGACATTTCCTCTCACGATCGGGAGGAACTTCAACCTTTACTCGAATACCTGGTGGCAGTACGGAAGCGTCCAGAACATTTGGAACGTACAGCGCGTGTTCTGGGCTTACCCGCTGCTTGCCTTCGCCAGGCTGACGCGGCTATCGCAGTCCCAGTACCTCTACCTTCTTTTCTGGGGGACCTTCTGCTTTGCCGGCATCGCGATGTACGCGTTCTTCTTCCACGTGTCAAAATTCGTCAACGTCAGGGTGACCAACAAGTACGCGATCTTCGTCGGAGCCGTCGTGGCCTCGGTGTTCTACATGTACAACCCCTGGTCACTCAGCCACCTCTGGCCTTACTTCGGGTATCCCGCTTACGCGGTCATGCCCCTGGTGCTGTTGCTGCTGATAAAGACCGTCCGATCGCCGAGGCCCGTCTACATCGTTGCCTTCGCCGTCCTCATCTCGGTCGCCAGTACTGGCCCGATATGTGTCGCCTGGTTCTGGTTGTTGATAGTCACTTACATCGTGTTCCATCTTCTGGTGAACAGGGCGAGCCGGGAGAGCCTGGTGGCGTCAGCCAAGGTGCTAGTGGGGACCATCGTGCTATACGGCCTGTTGAACGTGAACTGGATATGGCCTTACGTGAAATCCGTTTTCATCAACAAGCCGTTCGTCCCGTCCTACGCGCCTGCCCTGTCACAATCTATGCTCGATACGCTGTCAGCCAACAATGGCATCGTGAACAACCTGCGACTGATCTCGGGGTGGGGGATGCCCGTAAGCTCCAACCCGAGTGGCACCTTCATGCTCTTCTTGAGCTTTCTGGTCCCTGTGCTCGCCCTCTGCGCCCTTCTCGCGCTGCGAAAGACGACTCGGAAGAACAAGTACATTGACTATACCGCGGCGCTCTTCGTCATATCGGTCCTGCTGGCCACGGGCACTTCCTTCATTCTGAGGCGCCCCTACAGTTACATGACCCTCCGGGCCCCGGGCTCCTCATTCCTTGGCTGGATGCTCCGGGCGCCGGATCGCTGGCTTTTCTTCGTCCCGGTCTTCTACGGCCTCATGCTGGGTCTGCTGATGGCGATCCTTCTGGGAAGGGAGTCACAGCTCAAGAAGAGCCTGGCAGTCTGCGCGGCGGGCCTGGTGTTGATATCGCTGATCCCGCTTACCGTCTCATACGCGAAAAAAGTCTACAACCCAACGGCAATCCCGGCGGACTACCAGAAGGCCAATGACTATGTAACCGCGCACGGTGGAGACGCCCGAGTGGCATGGATGCCGTTCTCGCGAGACGGTTTTCACTACGACTGGGCGCCGGAAAAGAGGATCGGCGCGTTCAATGTCTACTCCTCCAACGCGGGTCTGAACAATCTACAGAACCTCTATGCGCCTTTCTCGCTGTACTACTGGCTGGAGGGCGTTCTGTCGCCGGTCCCGCAAGGAGCGGTACACCTGGACAGCAAGGAACTGATGCTCCGCGATGACATCGTCGCCAGGCTGCTCATCCCCTTCTCGGCGCAGTACCTCCTTTTCGATACGTCTGTGCCGGACATCAGGTACGGGGCCGTGCTCGAACGCGATCGAAGCCTCAGGAAGACCTACAAGACGGACATACTGAAGATCTACCGGCTCCTGCCAGGCACGCAGCACATCAGGGCGGCCCCGGTGACTATCGGCATCGACTCCTACTACGACGAACTCGCACTGGCGCAGCGACTGGATGCTCCGACCCTGCAGAGGACCTCCGTCATCGAGAAGGATGTCCCGCTCGCCGGCAGGTACGGTAGGATCGACCTGGACGATTACGCGCGCGAAGTCAACTTAAATTCCGGATTCGACGAGTGGAGCGGCAAGGGACTCCCCCTTCACTGGAGCGTTTCCGGGCGCGATTTCAGCGTGCAGGCGTCAAGCGACGTGCCTTCAGGCGGCAAGGGGAAGAGCCTGGAGGTGACAAACAGGTCCCGCAAACCGCTTGATTACACGACGCTTACCGGTGACGAGGTGCCCGCCACCGGAGGGGAGATCTACACCTTCAGCGCTAAGGTCAAGTACAGGAACGTGACCTGGACACGGGTTGTAATGGAAGGTTATAAAGCCGACACGGCCGAGTGGGTGCCCATGGCGGATTGCCCGTCCATGAGGTCGGGCACCTGGCACTGGACGGACTACGCCTGCTCCTTCGACACGCCTCCAGGGATAACAAAGATAAGGCCGGTCCTCTACGCGGGGTGGGTCAATAAGGCCAGGAAGGGCGCCGCGTTGAGCTTCTTCGATGACGTAAAGATATCTAGAGTCTCTGAAGACCTCTATTCCACGCTCTCGGATACGAAAGCACCGGCGACCGACAGCACCCGGCTGAATCCTCAGAAGTACACGGTGCGTGTCACCGGCGCCGCGAAGCCTTTCGTACTCGTGTTCGGAGAAGCGTTCGACCCGATGTGGGTCGCCAGGGTGGGAGGCAAGGAAATCGACGGGGTACCCCTGTACTCGACGATTACCGGGTTCCCGATAGACAAGACCGGAACCTTCGAAGTCACGATCGAGTACCGGGCACAGAAATGGTTCGTGCAGGGCCTGGTCGTGGCCGTGTCCGCGCTGGCGCTTTGTCTCCTGTACATACTGATCGTTATCGCCATGCACCTGCTGAGGCGAAAACGGACTGATGGCAAACCCGCGGAGAACTGAGTTCCCGCTCCGCAAGTCAACGGATTTCGCTCGAGCCCGCCTGGCGCGGCCCCACCGATTGGCGGCTCGTCGCCAGAAAGTAAAAGCCGCTCACGGCGAATTCGCACGTCTTCATGAACAGGGTCCCCACCGCCAGTACCGGATGGGAAAGGAGCAGGACCCGGTTCTCGAAAAACAGGGCGTACCTGTTCCGCATGCTTGCTCTCCACTTTATCTCATCCGGGTAGTAGCGTGCGGCTATTACCGCGGACCTCGCGTAGTCGACCCTTTTCCTGAGGATGCTCCTGAGAGACAGATGGCCTTCGTTGTGATAGATGATCTCCGTGGTCCGCCCGAGACTGCAACCGCGATCCTGGACCCGGAGGTCAAAGTCCTTGTCCTCGAAATAGATCATCTCCGGGTTATGCCCGCCTATCTCGGAGTAGATCTCGCTCCTCACGCACCTGAGTGCCTCGAGAGGTTCGACACCCTCGTAGCACTTCCTCTCCAGCCATCGACACCTGGCCCAGAAGGTGGAGCCGAAGGACACCTCGGGAACCACCAGGGCATCGCATCCGGACCGGACCAGGTCGGCGCACTCGGCGAGGAGACCTCTCGAGACCTCCATGTCCGCGTCCAAGTGCAGGATGAGCTCGCCCTCCGCCACCTCGGCGCCCCTGCGTCTGCCCTGGGCCATGGAACTGTTTTCACGCAGGTACTTGATGCTCATCCCCCTGTCGCGCATCTCTCCTACCAGCTGCTCGGTACTGTCCGATGACCTCGGGTCGTCGTTCACTATCACCTCGAACTCACGGTAATCCTGGTTCTCGAGAGAGCGGAGGCACTCGTCGAGGAGCGGCCGCGCGTTGTAGGTGGGGATCACTATAGAAACAAGCACCGTCATCTGTCTCCAATCCGTTCAACATCTGTCACGCGACTCACTCCGCGGATCCCGGCTTCTCCCCGATCGCGATAAGGAAATGCCCGTGCCTGGGGTCTAATCTGCACATCAGGTCCGACGGCTCGCCCCAGAGCGGGAGGTAACCCCTTGAATCAAGGCGGACGTTCTCGAAGCCCACCTTGAGCAACAGTTCCTTCAGCCCCATGTACGCGAGCACCCGAACGTGTCCGACGGCCCCGCTGACCCCGGACTCTTGCCACTTCAACCGGAGAGCCTCGTCAGGGCGTTGCTGCTTGTTCCAGATCAGCGGGTTGCCGAGGTCCCACCCGTTGATATGCGTCGTCGAAAAAGGTAGCCAGCCCATCGCGAGCGCGAAGACGTTGCCCCAGGACGAGAGGTTCTCCGTCAGGACCAGCAACCGGCCCCCGGGCGCGAGACACCTGTAAGCTTCCTCGAGGTAGAGACGGGTGTTGTGGACGTGCTCGATATTCTGGCTCGACAGCACAAGGTCGAAGGAGCCGGAGGGGAACCCCCACCGCTCGTTCAGGTCGCCTTTCACGCACATGACGCCCTTCTCGCCGGCGAGCTCCCTCAATTCGTCGACGTACTCGATGCCGTGGACCTCTTTCGCCCCGACCGCCCCTGCGAAATCCATCGTCACAGAGCCGTCGCCGCAACCGACGTCGAGCACGCTGTCGACCGGTCGCCCGGAGAGGAGCTCCTTGCCAAGCTCGTTGCATCGGGCGACCCCGTCTTCCCAGCTCTTCGGCACAAGCCATCTGAGCAGTCGTCCCATTCGCGGCCTTTCGGTAGCGGATTCATAAACAGACTCAAGCGATTATACTCGACTCCATTCTGCCGCCCGAGTCTCATCTGTGCCAGAGCCGCAGTGACTTCAGCACGACGTCCAGGGCACGGAACTCGAACGCGAAACGGAAGAACCGGTGTCTCCAGCGGAACCTCGCGGAGGCGCTGAACGCCCGGTGCGCAAGCGCAATGAATTTTCTGTCCTTGAACAGCCTGTCGCTCTTGATCCGCGGAGCCTTGAAATCGAAAACGGAGACGAGCGCTATGGTCCTGAGCTCTCTCTTGCGCCTGGAGTCCAGCCAGGGGCAGTTGTCGACGATCCCGTACCCGTACCGGCTCCACGCCTCCAGGGAGCCGGGTTCCTTGAACCCAAGGGCGATTGCGTCCTCGTACATCGCCGTGCTCGGGAAGGGCGTAAAGATCGTTATCCGCGGCTGAAGCTCGGGGTCGATTCCGACCAGCTCGTCGATGAGGTCCATCGTGTCGTCGAGGTCGTGATCGGTCTCCGAAGGAAAACCCGCCATGAACATCACGGCGCATTCGAGCCCGTTGTCCCTGATCTTCTTCACGGATTTGCGCATCATGTCGGGCGTGATACCCTTGCATATCTTCTCGAGCACCCTCTCGGAGCCGGACTCGCCACCGAACGAAATGTGAGTGACCCCGGCTCGCTTCAAGAGCCCGAGGAACTCGTCATCGTAATCGACCGCGTAGTCGAAGCGGGAGTTGATGGGCCACTCGAAAACCCTGCCCCTCTCTATCATCCCACCGGCGATCTCTTCGACCCTGCTTCTGCTTACGCAGAAGTTATCGTCTATCGGCATCACGGAATCGGTGCCCATGGTATCCAGTATGTGCTCCAGCTCATCGAGAATCCGGGGGACGGACTTGGACCTCCACTTTCTCTTCTGAACCGTCTGGTTGTAGCAGAAGCCGCAGTTGTGGGGGCATCCCCTGCTGGTCTCGTAGAACATCCATGAAGGGTCGCCGGTGAAATGCGGGTAACGCTCTTTCTTAATCAGGTGATAAGGCAGAAAGGGCACCTCGTCCAGGTCGATGAGCGGCGTGTCCCCGGTGCCTATCACCCGACCGCCCTCGAGCAGGGTCAACCCTGTCACCTCACTCAAGGGAGTGCCTTTCTCGTGAGCCGCTACGAGGCCCAGGAGCGTGCGCTCCCCTTCGCCCCGGACGACCACGTCCACAAGCGGGTGCCTGACGGTCTCTTCAGGCGTCAGCGAAGGGTGGACGCCGCCCCAGACGAGGAGCGCGTCCGGCGCGCGCTCACGGACATAGGCGGCGGCCTTCAGGGCTCCCGCTATCTGGTAGCCGGTGAGTGTCGAGATGCCGACAACGTCAAAGCCTCGGGGGTCGACCTCGCGAAGGTCCTGGACCTGGGCATCGAGGATGGTGACATCGTGCCCCTCCTCCTGGAGGACCGCTGCAAGTGGCAGCATTGAATAAGGGAAAAGCGGAGACAGCATGCGCATGTGCGGATAGATCAAGAGGACGTCAGACATATCGCCTTCCTCTCGAACAAGTAGCCGGCGTTCATGTCCGGCCCCGATTCCCGAGGCCCAGGCCTTCCACGAAGAACTCCACCGCCTCGCGTTTGAGGTGGGTTCCGTCTTCGCAACTGTACTCCTGCCGGATGAAGCCCTCGCTGTCGACGACACGCGAGTAGACGTCTATGAAGTGGTAGCTTCGCCGCTCGCAATAGTCGGAGAGCTTCTCGTTGAACACCCTGTTGATGAGGCATCGCGCTTCCACCGGGGGATAGTTGGGCACGCCGTAAATGTTGCCCTCCCTTGCGGCCGGGGGGGCGCTGGCCACATAGAAGTCGACGCACCTCCCATACAGCCTGTCGAGGACGGCCCCATAAGAGGACACCGTGTCTCCGATGACGTCATCGAGTGTCAGGCTCCCTTTGCCCGTCACCCACTGGTTGTATATATGCACCCGGCAGTCAATCTCTCCGAAGACCATGAGAACCTTGTCATCCGGCCTCACCAGGTACCTGAGGATGCCCGTCAGCCTCTTGCCGGACTTCGTCGTGCTGTCGGGGTTCTTCAGGTTGTACGCCGTGGCTGGACCGAACCAGTGCGCAGCGAACGGCTTCCGCTTGAGAAAGATGCCCACGTGGCTGTCCCCCAGCACGTAGACCACCGGCCGGCGGAACAGCCGCGAGCGAAGGAGCGAGCGAAGGAAGACCGCCTTCATATAGAGCTCCCGCTTTGCAAGGCGGAACCTCCATGACAGTGTGTCAGTGTCCCCGATCTCCGGTTTGTCCGCGCTTACCGATTCGAACACGCCGCCCTTCAACGGCCCGGCCTCCCCGGGTCGCGGCGCTTTGCCGCCTCGGTGAACATAGTCGCGCTCGTTGACCGTGGACTCAGGCGCGGCGGCAGGTACTCCGCCCTGCGCTTCTTCTCCAGGAACGCCTCGAACGGCATCTCACGCGCGAAGACCCACTTGAAGACGTACAGCAATATCATCGAGAGGTGCTCCCACATGCCGCCACCGTACATCACGCGACGGACAGAAAAGCCGCCCTTCTCCAGAAGCGCGCTCAAGTTCGCCACCGTGTAGTGGCGATGGCCGAAATAGAACGCTGGGTCGAGGAGCGTGGACACCAGCCCGCGGTACGGAACCGACACGAGCAGGCGGCCCTCTTCATCGAGTGCCGCTGCCGCGTTCCTGAGCACCTCCGGCACGAGGTCGCGCGGCAGGTGCTCGAGGAAGTCGAACATGGCTATCACCTTGTACGACCCATCCACGGGCAGCGCCGTTGCGTCTCCTCTGATAAAAGAGGCGTCGGGCGCCTGCCGACGCGCGCACTCGAGGCGTACCTCGTCGGTATCCACCCCGACCACGCTTGCGCAGCCCCGCCCCAACGCATGTTCCTCGAACCATCCGAAGCCGCAGCCGAGGTCGAGCACTTTCTCTCCGGCCAGTGCGCCGGCCAGCTCGCACAGGAAAAGGTGCCTGCCCGTCAGACTGTTGCCAATGTCCTTTCTTGCTTTCACCTGACCGTCCCTCGCTTCACCCCTATCAGCTCCCAGTTGTAATACCCCGGAATCGGTATCTTTATCTTCCTCAACAGCGTGAGCAGCCTGTTCCGGTAAGCCCAGCCGGACACCTTCAGCTTGTGCAGCACGAAATCGAGTATCGAGTACCACGCCAGGCTCTTGCTGCTGTCCCTGACCTCCAGGCCGTTGCGCTCGAGGACATCCGTCAACTGGCGGTCTTCGGCATACTCCCTCAGGTGAGTCGGCTCGATCGTCCACTTCCCGTTGCTGCGATGGTAGTACCAGCCGTACCACTTCTTGAACACGGTGGATATGTAGAACGTGCCTCCCGCTCGGAGCACCCTGCTTACTTCACGCACCATGCGCTCGTCGTCGGGGACGTGTTCGATCACCTGGGTGCTGAGGAGCAGGTCGATGGATCCGTCGGGGACACTCGTCATTTCGCACGCGTCCTCCACGAGGTAACTGGCGTCGAGGCCAAGAAGCTTTACGCGCTCGATCCTTGTCGCGGCCGCGTCGAGCGCGCAAGTTTTCTTGCCGGCCAGGTATCCCCTCCTGTCGAGGGCGTAAAGCAGGCAACCATCGCCGCATCCGGCGTCCAGCAGGGTATGCCACTCCACCCGGTCGATGTGCCCCGCGAGCAGCGCGGGAATCTCCTCCGAGTAGAAATGGATATGGTCTTCACGGTATCCAGGATCGTTCATCGTCCACCGCATGGTTGTCGCGGGCGGGCCGCCGATTCAACGGAGTCGGTTGTTAGTATACTATCGGTGAATCGGCTACGACAGGAACATTGATGAAGCTCATCGGCAGAGACCTCGACCTGGAACTGGCATACTCCAGGCTCAGAAAACGCCCCCTCGCGTCGTGTATTCAAGGGGCCCAGAAGTTGCGCCAGATAACAGGTCTGGACAGGCGCCTGGCCCGGGACGGATGGAGCCTGTGCCCGCTCATCGTCACCTACGAAGTCACCCACAGGTGCAACCTGAGATGCAGGACCTGCTGGCTCTGGGGACCGCAGGGGAAATGCTCGCAGGGCTACGAGTCGGGCGAGATTACGCTCGCCGAGTCGCTGCGCTTCATCGATTCCATCTCGGCTTTCAGACCGTACCTGCTACTGACCGGCGGCGAGCCCCTGCTCCATGAGAAGATCGCCGACATCGTCGGGCACGCTTCGTCCAAAGGACTCTTCGTCGGCCTAATAACGAACGGCATGCTGGCCGAATGCGGACGGCTCGAGGCCGTCGTTCGGGCAGGCCTGGATTTCCTGACCGTCTCCATCGACAGCTCTGACAGGGACGTACACAACCTCATCAGGGGCAACCCGCGTTCCTACGACAACTGCGTCCTGACTCTCGAGCTCATCAAACGGCTCAAGCGCGGGAGGTCTCCCCTGGTGACGATCAATGTCACCGTATCGGACTACAACTATGAAGACCTGGCCGGCATGCTCGCGATTGCGGAAGACGGCGGGGCCGATGTGCTGCAGTTCCAGCACCAGTGGTTCTGCGATGATGCCGCCGCCAAAGCGTACGGCGCGTGGGCGGTAGAAACCCTTGGCATGCGCTCCGCGCATATGGAGGCATTCGAGACCAACTCCACTCAGCGGGTTGATGGCAGCCTGGTGCACAGGCAGTTGAAGCAGCTCAAGTCGGACTCCAGGGTCCAGGTACGGGTGGTCCCGGACCTGGCCGAGGAGGACACGGTAACCTACTACGCGGGCATGAGCCCGGTGGACGGCGACCGCTGTACAACCCCGTGGTGCGGGGCTATAGTGAAACCCAACGGGGACGTCGTGCCCTGCATCGACTACGTGGTCGGAAACGTCACCGAAACCCCTTTCAGGCAGATATGGAACTCGGAGAGAATGAGGCTATTCCGAAAGGTTGTAAGAGAACAGCGATACTTCCCCGGATGCACGAGATGCTGCGGGTTCTTCGGATGAGACGCGCGACAAAGGCTCACTCTTGATCGGCAAACTGGCGGGCGGGCTCGAGAGCGGGGAAACCGACCACGGTCCGGTCGCCTCAACGGGCGGGCCGGGCGCCTGGCTCAAGGCGAGGGAGT
>Ga0182017_10002475_pt1 | contig 14035 bp, 16 predicted proteins | sample 712E3DmetaG_FD_120492 | JGI IMG/M metagenome (GOLD analysis project Ga0182017, IMG submission 120492) | Permafrost microbial communities from Stordalen Mire, Sweden - 712E3D metaG | ecosystem: Environmental > Terrestrial > Soil > Wetlands > Permafrost | place: Sweden: Stordalen | collected... | reverse complement strand
CCTTTGCCGATGCAGACTGCCGCCACTTCAGCCGCGAGCCGGCCGGTGTACATCGCATTGTAGATGCCGCCGCCGGTGAGAGGGTCGACTACCCGGGCTGCGTCGCCGGTGATCATGAGGCCGTCAGCGACCGTGCAGGCCAGCGGGCGACAGACCGAGACACCACCGGGGATGTACTCGATGGTCTTGCCATCAGGGAAGGTCTTTTTGACAAACCTGTCAAGGTAATCCTTTGCCCGGTGGCCGCTCCCGCTCTTTTTACCGGAGATACCGATCCCGACATTTGCGGACCGTTTTCCTTTCGGGAATATCCAGAGGTAGCCTTCCGGCGCAACTTCGTTGCCAAGGTAAAATATGGTGGAGTGTTCATCGATATCGATGTCGGTCATGACATACTGGACCGAGCTCATGATCTCCCGGACGGGCACCGTGGTGTCGATGCCGCACCATTTCGAGAACTTGGATTCCACGCCGTCAGCTGCAATCACAATATCGGCTCTCACGTCCGTAGTCTTCCCGGCATGCTCGATCTTTGCTCCTTTGACCGCACCATTTTCCAGGATCGGGGCTGCCGCACGGGATTTGACGGTAACGTCAGCCCCGCCTTCCGTTGCTTTCCAGACCAGCTCGCGGTCGAAGATCTTACGGTCGAGGACGTACCCCACCTTGCTGCCCGCCATCTCGGACCCGAGTTTCATGATAAACCCGTCGGGGGCGACAATGCTGGCGCCGGTCATCTCGGCCGAGATCCAGCGCGGGTCCGGGTCGATGAACTCGTGGAGGGCTTCCTTACCGATGCCTTCCGCACAGCGGACTGGGGCACCGATAGCCGGGCGCTTCTCGACGATGAGGGCAGAGAGCCCTTTCTCTGCGGCAGTCTTTGCTGCGATCGCCCCAGCCGGACCCCCGCCGATGATGAGCACGTCGTACTTACTTTTCATCGACAACCTCCAGGGCGCCAAGGGGGCAGACCTTAGCGCAGACGCCGCAGCTCGTGCAGTTCTTCTCCACGGACAGGTACGCGTCGATCAGTTCGAGGGCACCTTCCGGGCAAACCGATACGCAGCAGCCGCAATATCCACAAATATCCCGACGTACGTTGAGCATTCAAGAGATCATGTTGGCCTTTTTCTTCATTAATAGTTACTATTAAACGGTTGATGAGAACACGGCCTCCGCTCATTCAGGAAGGTCAGGTTCGCCATTTCACTAAAGCGAGAATGTCCCATATTTCCCGCCGCCGCCCGGGTGGAGGATAACAGTTCCGTTCCGCAGGGACCTGATTGCATCGGCAATCTTCGGGTGAATGGCCCGGATCTCCTCAACCGGCACATCGATCAGCACCGCAATTTCGTTGCCGAACGTACTGATGAAGGAAGAATAGATCGTATTGCACTTCTTCGTGTTCGGCGATGATGCCCCTTCCATAGTCTGGATAATCTGGGCGAGCGGGAGGATGTGAACGTACGGCGGGCGGGGCCGGGCCGTACCTCCCTCGGACAACTCTTTCGCCCGATCGGATACACCCTTCTTGATGATCCCGCCATCGGCCGGGCACCGCCACCCGTGCTGGATCGCATCTTCGAGCGAATACTGCTCGTAGCACCGGGTACAGGCCGTGCGGTTGTACTTCCCCTCCTCCGGAAAGAACCCGGCATTCATCTCGATTGCCCCTTCCTTCACGCTCTCCAGCACATCCCTGGCTGACTGGTGATCGAGCCGAAGCCGGTTGAACTCCCGGCCGAGCTTGTCGGGATACGGGCTGTGGGCATCCGAGTTGGTAAGGAATGGGATGTCATAGAGGTCGGGAATTGCCGCACCATAGGAGCTGTCGGCAGAGAGGCCGAGTTCGAGAAAGTCAATCCTCTCGTTCCCGTAACATGCGGGCACGGTATCGAAATAGGCGTACATCGCCGTCCACGGGGTAAAGGCATGGGCCGGGCCAATCAGCGCCCCCACGTCATGGGCTGCATGCACAATCTCCTCGCCACTCAGGTACACGTGCGGTCTTCCGCTTGTTACAAAGCTCTTGCAGGTCCCCTTGAGTAGGTCGCGGAGCTGGTCGAACTGGGCGAGTTCTTCTGCTAGGATGACGTGATGAACCCTTTTTTTGTCCTCGACCTCGGCCTGCGGGACGATTACGATGCCGGAATCGTTCTCAAGAAACGGTTTCCACCCGTTCTGCCAGTCCGGCTGGAGGGCATCGCCCGTTCCGAGCACCTGGATGCCCTTTGTGGCGCACCCGTTGATCAGCTGCTCCGGCTGCATAAAGCGGGAAACCGCAATCGAGTACGGGGAATGGATGTGCAGGTCAGCTGTGGCGAGCATGGGTATGTACCGGATTGGATTTCACGGAATATAAGATCAGGGATGGTTCAAAGGAGATGGTCGGTCAGGAATGATTGCCCGGCCCGGAAACATTTTATCACACAATCCCTGAAACTCCGGTCATGGAGATCATACCGGGAATCCACCAGGTAGACGGGGTCAATGGCAACGCCTACATTATCATCCGCAACGGGCTCGTCGTTATCGATACGGGCATCCCGGGGAGCGGGAATGCAATACTCTCGTATATCAGGGACATCCTGCACCGCGAACCCACCGAGATCACGACAATCATCATCACGCATTTCCATACCGACCACATCGGGGGAGTGCGGGAACTCAAAAAAGCAGCGCCCGGCCTGAAGGTCGCTATTCACGAGGCCGATGCCGGTTATGCTTCCGGGCAGGTACCGCTCCCGCGATATAAAAGCCTCACGGGTCTGCTCCTGCGACTCTTTGTCACCATGAGGCCCTCGAGCTTCACGCCCGATATCATCCTCCGTAACGGAGATCCCGTTGCCGGCCTCACCTGCGTCCATCTCCCCGGCCATACTGCCGGCAGTTCGGGGTTTCTCGATACCGAATTAAAGACGTTCTTTTCCGGTGATACTATCCGCTCTGACGGGAGATCCCTTTTTGAAGGGCCGACCGGGTTCACGTTGGACGTGCCCGGATCAAGGGATTCCATCCGGAAGATTGCCATGCTGGATTTTGATACCTTACTCACCGGCCACGGCAAACCCCTCCGGCCGGATGCTGCGGTAAAAGTCCGGGAGTTTGCCAAGACGCTACCGGTGCAGCGCTAAAAAAAGAGAAGTCCTGAGATCCCTGCACACCATTTTCGATCAGGTACCTGGTACGACTTACGGGGAGTTCCCGGTCCGATCATTCCATATTAGTGAGCCGCCCCTTCAGTTCCGGTGCTCCCTCTTTCTTTGCTTCCATCAACGCCGAGATGACCGCATCGGAGAAGACGAGGGCAAGGGTCTCGAACAGCGTGCCCAGAGGGGCAAACGCAGATGCAACCGACCGGTACTGCCCGGTCATCTGCCGCACCTCGAACGTGGACGTGTCTCTCCGGTAATACCCGGTCAGGTCCCCGAGGTTCACTACGCAGTCTGCAATCCTGCTCATCGTCGAGTCCGGCGATGCGGTGATGAGGCAGACACTCCCCCCAAGATCACTGACCGTGCTGCAGAACGTTGCCATCGAGTGGGTCTCGCCCGATCCCGAGAAAACGACGAGGGCATCGCCCGGCTGCAGTGCCGGCGTGACCGTCTCCCCGACAACATACACGTCAAAGCTCAGGTGCAAAAGGCGCATGGCAAATGCCCGGGCAATGAGGCCGGACCGGCCTGCGCCGGCCACGTAGACGCGTTTTGCCACGAGCATCCGCTGGAAGAACACGGAGGCCTGGGCCTTGTCAAGCTGGGCGGTTGACTTCTGGATTGACTCCGCCATCTCCTCCATGAAGAGCGGGATATCGGAAAATTCTTCGGTCATTGTATCACTGGCATGTTTCGTACCGTCCGATATGAGGGTATCGGTGGGGAGGGTGCACCACGGGTATCCGGAGATTGCAGGAACCATGGGGGGTCGGGCGGTGTACTTTGTTTTCTGCCCCGGGCCGGCAGGTATCAGGGATTATCACCGGAAAAATTCACATTTTTAAAACCGGAAAAGCCGATTTGGATCCAAAGTGCACCGTCCGACCCCCTACATCATCTTTTTTTTTTCGCGGATTTTCCACAATTTCACGACGAATAATTTTATTCATCGATCAATAGGGGATGTGGGGGATCGGGTAGGGGAAAAGTGTACGTGGGATATTCCGAAACAAGACCCTGTCTGCATCCAAACCCTCATCACGTCCGGTACCAGAACAGCAGTATAGGAGATCCTATGATACAGGCAACCATGGTACAATCCGGCGATCCGGCACGGAACTTCTCATTGAAAGACTCAAACGACAAGACCTTCGACCTCTATGAACAGGCAGGAAAACGCGTGCTCCTCTCCTTCCACCCGCTCGCATGGACGGAGTACTGTGCAGCCCAGATGGTATCGCTCGAAGAGAACCGGGAGATGCTTGCATCGCTGAACTGCATCCCTGTCGGCATCAGCGTCGACTCCCGGCCCTGCAAGCAGGCATGGGCAACGTCGCTTGGAATTACCAAGACTCCGCTCCTCTGCGACTTCTGGCCGCACGGTGCCGTGGCGCAGAAGTACGGGATCTTCCGGGATGAGAACGGTTTCTCCGAGCGGGCGAACGTGATCGTGGACGAGAAGCAGAGGGTGGTCTTCGTGAAGATCTACCCGGTGCATTCGGTGCCGGATATCGGGGAGATTATTACGTTCCTGCAAAAGAAGTGATCTGTATTGCAACAAGACGGGAAAAATTTTAGATAATCTCTCTCTTTCAGAATTGGTTTGAAATTTCAACGAGGTTCCCCGTCTCAGGGCCTCTCCGAGGTATCTCATTCGGCAGGAATGAGACGGGAGAAGAACCATCAGGTTCTGCGAGGCACGGCGGGGCAAGGATGTTAAAAGAAAACCGGTAATTGATCCGGCGCCGGAGGCGCCCCGCAGGGGGCGGCGGGGCAATCCTTTCAGGGATATGGTGGGGTGCAAATTAATTTCAAAAAACTCGCACATTCAATCGTGGATTGATTGTCACCCGATATAGCTCAGTTCCTCGTCCTTTGACTTCCCGTCCTCAACCATGCTCTCAATGACCTTCTCCATCTCGGCTGCCCGGTCATTGAGCCGGGTCGGATCGACCGGTACGCCGGCCAGCTTCGAGAGTACCGTGAGCACGCTTGCTGCCGCCATCGGGTCCACGATATACCCGCTCGTCTCGCCCATCAGGCAGACCGCATCGATACCCCGCTGGGCGGAGAGGCCGAGCATAAGACCGGCCGCCCCGATGATCCCTCCGCCCGGCTCGTCGCGGTTGAAAGTGACGCCCGCTGCTTCGATCTCCCCGCGGAGTCCTTCCCGGTTTATCGCACCCAGCACCCGTGGCTCGTTCACGAGATGGCCGACACCGAACCCGCCGAGCGTGTAGATGCGTTTAACATGAAGTTCCTCAGCGATCTCGCAGTACTGGTCGGCAAGGATATAGTGCCCTTCGTTGGATGTGCTCTGGTGGTCACCGACAAGGAAAATAATGTCCTTTTCCTCGGTATGGTACAGGAAGAGCTCGTTTCTTGCCAGCCTCGCGAGCCCATTCTCGTCGAGGATGACCTGTGGGGGGAAGTAGAGGGAATGGATCTCACCGATCTTCTCTGCGCCGAGCTGGTGGATCATGTACTCGGCCACAAGCTTTCCTACCTGACCGATACCGGGAAGCCCCTCGATCAGGATCGGCTCTTTCGGCTGCTTGTCCTTAAAACTCTCGAGATACCGGACCGTGATATCCTCAATCATGTTTTGCCAGCCTGCGATATCTGCCATACTTATCTTCAGGTGAGAAGCGTGCGGGGTGGGCTACCGAGGTGGGCCTGTCACAAACCGGACAGGTCAGAGAAAGAGTATAGGTATTGTCTGCTGTGCAGCGACGGATGCGCCCGCTCATTGGCTCTTCCCGGACTTCGGTTTCTTGACGAGCTTACCCTCGCCCCCGGACTTTTCAACCACTGCGATGGCTGCATTCGCCGCCTTCTCGATCGCCTTTTCTGCCTTCTTGTAATCCGGTGCGGTCACCTTGATCCGGTAGGTGGGCGCACCAAGGTAGAGCAGCTCGATATCGACACCGGAACCCTTCTGTTCGGCACCGGCTTTCTTGAGTGCGTTCTTGATCACGGTGATACCGTCGGGTTCCGTGGAGGTCAGGAGCAGGTGGCCGGTCACTTCCACGCTCGGAACCTTGACACTCTCCTGCGCAACTTTCAGGAGGGTTTCTGAGACCTTCTTGGAAAAACCGAGCTTTTTCAGCGTAGTCTCAGAGTCTATGACAAGGTCTTCAAAGACCGGGTAAAACGCCCCGTATTTCTTAAAGAGGAGATCCTCGATCTCGATAAGGGGAGTACCGGTCTGTTCCGCAACAAAACCGAGCCATTTTTTTGCCTTGGACTCGTTTTTCCACTCGCGAATCTTTTCCCGGCGCTGGTGCTCGTTGACATCCTTTAAGGAAAGATCGATGTGGCCACGGTTCCGGTCAACGTTGAGGACCTTGCAGACAATCTTCTGGCCCTCGCGAATATGGTCACGGATATATTTGATCCAGCCGGTTGCAATTTCAGAGATGGGGATGAGTCCCTGGCGGCCACCGTATTCATCAAGTGAGACGAAGGCAACGAAGTCCTTGACGTTCTCTACGGTGCAGACAACCAGTTCCGCTTCCTGTGGCCACTCTCTGTCTTGCATGGCAGGTATCACTTGAGCTCTTGGACGATCTCGGCCTTAAAGATGGCCTTGCCGCCGGTGGGGGTGGCAAGATCATGCCCGCAGACAACACATTTGACAACCGTGCTGGCCTTCTCAAAGACCGTCTGCTCATTCTCACAGTCCGGACACTTTACCTTGTAGAATTTGCTCCGGTTTTCCCGAATCTGGCTTACCATAACGCTCTCACTCCATCAGCTCAAACTTTGCGACACGGTAACCCTTACGCAGGTGCGCCTTCTTGCAGACAACACAGCGGTACCGGACATTGATCTTCTTCGTCGGCTTGTCGCCGCCGGGCACTTTGGAGAACTTGCCCATGTTGCCGACCTTGCCCCTGCGGGCTTTCTGGCGGTCAATCCAGTGGAGGCCGGTGGTCTTGCCTTTCTTGACCTTCTCGACCTCGTGTACCTGGTGAGTCCTGCAGAAGGGGCAGTACGTGGTAAATTTTGCTGGCATTTTCATGAAATTTTCACCGATAATCCTGATAACGAATACCTATATTATTTGCAGAGATTGATATTTAAGACTATGTTGCGCTCGGACAGGACCGCAGCATTCCGCTCGGGAAGCGTCACTATATCTCCCTTTGCGAGGGTATAAATCCTCCCGTCAACGCCCATGAACGAGTCCATGTCCTCGAGCACATGAACGAGGACGCAGGGGTGTACCAGAGGATTGGCTGGTGTTTGCAGCGCAACCGGCCCCTCGTCCGGCTCCTCCTCTTCAAACGGTTCTGGTCCGGAGGAGCCGGCATCAGCAACGGGTACGGCATGACGGGGAGCGTTCAGACTATGCGGGATATTATGCAACAGGATTCCCTGGCATTGTTCGATGCTCGCTGTCATCTGCCCAAACATCTCCTTCTCTGCCGGGATCATCCGTTTGACCTCCTCACGATCATAATAGCTCCCTTCCGCATGCATGATCGTAAGCGCAAGAATCTTCCGTGAACGGATCGCAAACAGGTCCTGAATCGTCTCCCTTATCGATAGGGTCTCGTCAATAAGGGCGCGGGCTTCATCAGAAAACGGGTCCTCGGAAGCATAGACCTTCTTGGTGATCGTCGCAAGTTCCGCATGCCCTTTTTCAAAAATGTCCGGGGCTACTGCGGTGAGCCGGCCTGTCTCCCGCTCCGATAACAGGATGCTGCGCAGGTCGTCAAGCTTCATACAGGTGCTCCAGACTTCAGGTTATTTCTGCCATGCCACGGCAGCAGAGGAATACTGCCACCGCTTCCGGTACTGTATTGATGCCTTTTTGGAGTTCATAAGTACTTCCGAGCATCGGCATCCTGATTGGGAATTTCTGGTCAACCTTCACATGCCGGGTGCCGAACACGACGGCGTCCGTGAGGGGATCGAAGTCGTGCAGGTCGCGGAGCTCGAGCGGCTGGACCCGCATCCCGCTCCCGCCGTGCAGGGAGGTTGGCATCCGGATCAGGCGCTTGGTGTCAGTTGTGACCGGCTCGTCCGCAAGGGCTGCGCGGGAGAGGAGCCGTTTCGTAAACTCGCCTTCCTGCTGCCCGACGATGATGCCAAGCACGCGGTTCTTGAGGATCATACTGGTCGGGTGGTGCTCGATCCCGCTGATAATCTCGTCGCGTTTTTTCAGGAACGACGCTGCGGACTCCTTTCCTATCCCCTCCATCGCGGTCAGGTGGGCCATCGCCTCTTCTTCTGACAGCCCCCCGATCCACCGGAAATATTCGAGGAGTGCTTCCCGATACCGCTGCTGCCAGCCGGGACCGGGCGTGATTTTTCCGGAGAGCATCGCTGCAGGATCGATGCCGATCCCGCAGACATAATCGATCAGCTCCCGGCGCTCGGCACTCCCCCACCCGCGGAACGCGAGGTCCCGTACATGGACATGGTATCCGCGTCCGCCGGAGAAGACGAGCGCGATGCTCTTTTTGTCCACGCCGAACTCATCCGTAAGCATGGCAATAAGTTTTTCCGTCTCCTCCTTTACGCGGGCAAGCATCTGGTCGTAGGGTCCCCGAACGATATGGTCGGCGTCGAGGTCGAAGATCAGGTCTGCTCCGGACCAGCCCTTGTCCGCCATGATCCCGGCGTCCGGCTTCTCGTAATAGGCGGTCGAGTAATAGGTGTGTTGCGGCACGACATTCCTGATATACTCGACAAGTTCCTCGCGGCCGGAGAACCCTACGTGCCGGCGCATGCGCATATCGGTCGAGCCGGGGTTGAAGAGGACAAAACCCCACTCACGCTGCACGAGCGAGGGGGGCGGAACGAGCACGGTCTTCCGGTAATATTCGCAGAACCGCTGCCGGAGGAACTCTGTTGTCGCCGGGTTCATGACAACTCCCTGATCATATAGGGACCTCTGCGTTCATAGCCCTGCCGCCGGTAATATGGCCGTACGCCAATCCCGCTCATGATCGCAAGCCGCCGGAACCCTGCGCTGCGTGCGATCTCCTCGGACCGTGCGAGGAGCTCTTTGCCATAATTCCGGTGCTGCCATTCCTCGGACTCGGCATCCTTTCCCACCGGCACAAGACTGCCATAGACATGGAGCTCCCGCAGGAGCACTGCCGATTCGAGTTCCGGGCAATAGATCATAGAGGGAAAGCGGAGGCGGGCAAAGCCGATGAGGGAGTCATCAGAGACTGCGGAGATGAAATGCTCTGTTCCCCCACAGCAGTCATACTCCAGCACCTGGATTTCTGATTCGGCAAGCGACGGTAGCCGGCCGATCTCCCGGCAGCGGATGCACCGGCAGCGTTTCCCGGACTCCTCCAGCCGGTTCTTTGCCAGCTGCCGGAAGTTGGAGTGCTTCGAGCCGGCCACGATCAGCTTTGCGGGGATATCGCGCTGTATCCGCTGGAGCCGGGTATACTCGGGGATGAGGGATTTCGCGTACGCGATGAGATCGACCAGCTCATCCTCGTCATAGGGGGAATACTTCCCCTCTTTCCAGAGTTCTTCGATCTCGGAACCGGGAGTGACGAGCGTGGGGTAGATCTTGAGGAAGTCCGGTTTGAATCGAGAATCGGCAAAGATGGTTTCGAACATCTTTTTATCGGATTCAATACCTGACCCGGGCAGGTTGGGCATCATGTGGAACCCAACTTTCATACCTGCATCGCGGAGGAGAGTGTTTGCTTCCACGGTGTCCGCAACCGTGCAGCCCCTCCGGTTATACCAGAGGATTGCATCGTCAACGTGCTGCACCCCCAGTTCGACCTTGGTCACGCCATACTCCAGCATCCGGTTTATGTGCTCCCGTTTGCACCAGTCCGGGCGGGTCTCAAACGTGATCGCCACACAGCGAATGGAGGATGTCTCGTTGGCGTCCTCAACCTTGCGGATATCCGTGACCTCCGGTACCGGGCTCCCGCCGGGATAGGTGTTCATCGCCTCGATACAGCGGGCGACGAATTCCTGCTGGTACTTCACCGGGCGGGCGGTCATGGTCCCGCCCATCACGATCAGTTCCACCTTCTCCACCCGGTGCCCGAGGACCTCGAACTGCCCGAGCCGGGCCTGTACCTGCCGGAACGGATCGAAGTCATGCTCGCGAGCCCTTTTCGCCGCCGGCTCCTCACCCGTATAGCTCTGAGGGGAGTGGAACGGGTGGTCGGGACCGCCCGGGCAGGGCAGGCACTTACCGTGCGGGCAGGGGTAGGGAGAAGTCATCACGGCAACCGGGGCAACCCCGGAGAGTGTACGGGAGGGCTTGACCATTAAAATCCTGCGGAGGGTCTCATGCTCCTCCGGCAGGGCAGCGGCTAAGATGGCAGAGTTTTTCGGGACCACCGACAGCCCGTACTTCCGGCAGACATCGATCTTAGCCGTCCTGAGGGTCGCTTCGTCGCCGGGGGGAAGGGAGAGGAGGAGGGAGATGATCTCCCGGTATGCTTTTACCTCATCCATAACAGGTTAATGTTCGGCTGCAACTTTCTGGGATGCAGTCTCAGTAGAATAGTTCACCACAGGCATCTGCTGGTGGTGGATATGGTTAACGATCTCATCCCCAAGCGTGAGGAGAGCATCCTTGTGGGCTTTTTTGTCTTTGTGGATATGGACAGGAGAGATTTCAAGGGAGTTATAACGGTCGGTGTGAATTTCTTCGTGGGAAATTCCTTCGTAGTATTTCTTGATGTGAATCATCAGCATATGGAGATGGAGTAACTCTTCCTTTTGCACACTATCACCTTTTCCAAAAGGATTCTATTTTTTGTTGTGCACATATACCTTATTGGTGAGATTTATATCAGGTACCATGCGGCACGTGGGATCGCTTGTTGCGCTTGCAATTGGGGATGCATTGGGTGCGCCTTTGGAGGGATCTCGACAGCCTGAAGTCTGGCTGGCAGAATACCGCTCCGGGGGTCGTCATTTACGGAAAAAGGGAGAATTTACCGACGATACCCTGCAGGCAATAGCCGTCGCGGAATCGCTGGTTGCATGCAGGGGCTTTAGTGAAAATGACCTTGTGGAAAAATTATCTGAAGCCTATATAATACGGCCGGAATGGTTCGGTCCTACATCAACTTTGTTCTTTGATCTTGTCAGATCCGGAACCGTGCCGCACCATGCCGCACTGCTCGTGCACAAACGCAACCATGGCAGCCGGACGAACGGCAGCGTCATGCGGGGGTTCCCGCTCGGGATCTTCTACCCTGCCCCGGAAGTCTATGAAGTGAGCCTTGCCTGTTCGCGGATCACACACTACGACCCGGTCTGCGGGCACTGCTCCGCGTTTCTGAACGTAATGGTGAGCGACCTGTGCCGGGGGTCGTCCCGGGCTGCTGCGTTCCGGCATGCACGTTCGCTCTGTAAAAATACTGAGGTGCATGCGGTACTCGGCAGTTATGATCAGTATGATCCGGATCCTTCCTTAGATGCGGTTCTCTGCTCGCATGCGGCCCTACATTCTTTTATGTATGCGAAGTCGCCAGAGATGGCCATCCTCTCTGCGGTCAACCTTGGCGGGGATGCGGATACCGTGGGGGCGTGTACCGGTGCACTGGCCGGGGCGTACTGGGGACTCGAAGCGATTCCTCTGCGGTGGCGGCAGGGGCTGGAGCGGTATGATGAACTGGTGCAGCTGGCGGAACAACTCTGGTCAATAAAAGAAGACTAGCGAGAAGAGAATCCCTTACGCCGGCCGTATCTCAACCAGCTTCAGCGACCGGCCCTTCTCACAGATATCCGAGGCATTGCCGATAACATCAGCGACGATATACTTCTCGCCCTCAACCACACCATCCGGACGACAGAGCGAAAAACTCCGGCAGTCGCTCTTGTTGCAGGAGATCTCGGGCTTGATCTTGGAATTGACGATCGCCATCTCGGGGCTTATGAGCATGGTGATCGGGGCATCCGTTACCTCGACTGCGGTCGCCCCGTTGAGGTGCACGGCACACTCGTGGTGCGTTGTCCGCACCGAGACGATGCGGTACTTCCTCCCCTTCTGGAGGTTGTTGCAGGCCTTTTTCACCTTGCAGGAGTCGCAGGCAGCGATTTCCCCCTCGTAGATGAACTCAACACCCTGCTTTGCGAGTACCGTTCCGACCAGCGTCACTTTCGTCTTTGCATCTGCCATGAAACCCTCACTCCTCATACAGCATATGCACGAGTTTCTCTGCCGATTCCCGTGTCAGTCCCATATCGAATATGGTAAAGCGCTCGGGACGGATAGTCTTTGCCATCAGGAGTGCCTCGACCGCAACAGCGTCCTCAATCCCGACATCGGCAGGGGTAACCGGTGCACCGATGGTTTTTAAGGAGGAGCGGATACCCCGCCAGTCGCCGCCGTGGAGGTACATCGAGATGATCGTCCCGATCCCACAGCTCTCCCCGTGGAGTGCTTTGCCGGGCGCCAACTTGTCCAGCGCATGGGAGAACTTATGCTCCCCGCCGCTTGCCGGCCGGGACGAGCCGGCGATGCTCATCGCAACCCCGCTCGATACCAGGGCTTTCACGACCAACCATGCCGACTCTTCCTGGTGCGGCTTGATCAGGTGGGCGTCCTTCACCAGGATTTCGGCGGTCATCTTCGAGAGGGTGATGGCGTATTCGCTTATAGGTTCGCCTTTCACCCGGTGAGCGAGCTCCCAGTCGAGGATTGCCGTGTAATTGGAGATTACATCCGCACAGCCGGCCGCGAGGAGGCGGTGCGGGGCAGAGGCGATGATCCCGGTATCGGCAACGATCGCAACCGGGGGCTGAGCTTCGAGCGAGGAATGGCCCCCCTCCACGGCAACCGAGGCACGGGCGGAGGCGATCCCATCATGCGACGCGGCTGTAGGGACCGAGATGAACGGGAGGTCGAGGTTAAACGAGACGATCTTCGCGGTATCGATCACCCGCCCGCCCCCGACGCCGATCAGGAAATCTGCTCCTTTTGCCGCCTTCTCGCCTTTCTTGATGACCGGCGCGGTGATCTCCTCGGCAATGAACGTTTTCACCGTGTACCCCCCCGACAGGAACTTTTTCACGGTAGTACCGGCCAGTTTCATGGTCCCCCTGCCGGAGACGAGGAGCGCAGAAGGGCCGAGCTTGAGGTCTTCGCATACCGCCGGCAGCTGCCCGAGCACGTCATGGCCGATCACGACATCGCGGGGGAGCTGCATCCACTTGGACTTGTCAAAAACCCGGGGTTTGAGTAATTTTATTGCATCTGCGCTCATTGTGATCATGGATGATTAGTGATTTCTTCTACAGGATGATTAGTGAGTTCATCTACAAATATTACATCGATCCCATACGATACGAACAGCCCTATAATGCGGTCGAGACAATCACGTACGCCCTCATCCTCGTAGCTGCGCTCTACCTCATCTATCGCTGGTTCAACAGTTCGAACTTCAGAGTCGATGGACGGTTCGTGCTCGCCACCATCCCTTACGTGATCTTCGGGGGTGTCCTCAGGGTAGTCCAAGACACCCACATGATCCAGTCCGACGCCCAGTTTGCGATAGTCACACCGTTCATTTACTTTGTTATCTTTGCCTACACGTTTGGCATCCTCCTCTTCTCCCGGTACTTGGAGAGGCAGCGTATTATCGATGATTACCTGAAGGTCTATGCAGGTGCCGGTATCTTTTCGACCTTCATTGCCGCCCTCATCCTGCTTGCCTGGAGCCAGACACACAATGGCGTTGACCTGTTCATACTGGCGATAATCCCGCTTATGGCAGTCACCGCCACGGTGATCGTCTGGGCGGTCATGCGGTACGCGCTCTCGTGGAAGTATGTGAACGACCCGCTTTACCTCACCCTTCTCTTCGGCCAGCTGCTGGACGCCAGTGCGACCAGCTATGGTATCGACTTCCACCCCCATGTCCAGTATG
>Ga0182017_10002472_pt1 | contig 14038 bp, 11 predicted proteins | sample 712E3DmetaG_FD_120492 | JGI IMG/M metagenome (GOLD analysis project Ga0182017, IMG submission 120492) | Permafrost microbial communities from Stordalen Mire, Sweden - 712E3D metaG | ecosystem: Environmental > Terrestrial > Soil > Wetlands > Permafrost | place: Sweden: Stordalen | collected... | reverse complement strand
CTCGAAAATGCCCGCGCCCTGGTGCGCCACCTCGGACGGCTTGCCATGCATCGGGTAGTCCAGCACGCCGAGGGTGCCGCCGAAGGCCTCCACCATCCCCTGTAACCCCAGGCAAACGCCGAACACCGGGATTCCGGCGCGCGCGGCAAACCGCACCAGGTCCGGCACGCCGAAGTCGTCCGGCCGGCCCGGTCCGGGCGAGATCAGAACGATCGAGGGCGCGACCTTCTCGATCAGCTCCAGCGGGAACCCGGCGCGGTAGGTGACTACCTCGGCTCCGGTCTGGCGCGCGTAATTGGCCAGCGTGTGGATGAAGCAGTCGTCGTTGTCCACCAGCAGCAGGCGCACGCCGTCGCCCACGCGCGGCCCTTCAACCGGGGCGGCCTGCGCCTGAGGCCGCCCGTGCAGGGCGCGGAAGAAGCCCGTCGCCTTGATGCGCGTCTCCTGCTCTTCTAGCTCCGGGACCGAATCGTAGAGAAGCGTCGCGCCCACCGGAAAGCGGGCGATGCCGTCGCGCAGGTGGACCGTCCGGATCAGGATGCCGGTATTGATGTCGCCGTTGAGCGCGAGCATGCCGACCGCGCCTCCGTACCAACCGCGGGCGTCCTTCTCCAGGTTCTCGATGGTCTGGGCCGCCGCCTTCTTGGGCGCGCCGATGACGGTGACGGCCCACATGTGGCTGAGAAACGCGTCGAGCGAATCGAAACCCGGCTTGATCCGCCCTTCCACGTGGTCCACCGTGTGGAACAGCCCGGCGTAGGATTCGATGAGCCGCCGGCCCAGCACCTTCACCGAACCCGGCACGGAAATGCGCGACTTGTCGTTGCGGTCCACGTCCGTGCACATGGTCAGCTCGGACTCTTCCTTCTTCGAGTTGAGCAGTTCGCGGATGCTCTCTGCGTCGCGGATCGGATCGCCGCTGCGCCGCGCGGTGCCGGAAATGGGGCAGGTCTCGACGCGGTCGCCCTCGATGCGGACGAACATCTCGATCGAGGCGCCCACCAGTTGCTCATCGCCGAATTGCAGAAGGAACTCGTAGGGGCTGGGGCTGTGCAACTGCATGCGCCGGAACAGCTCGGACGGCGCGCCGGGGTACGGCGTGCGGAAGGTGCGGCGGAGAACGACCTCGAAATAGTCGCCGCGGCGCATGCCCTGGCGCACCGTCTCCACCTTGGCCGCGTATTCTTCGGCGGTGTGGTCCGAGACCGGTTCGCCGGTCTCGCCCCGGTTGGGCGGAGGCGGGACCGGAACGCCCGTGCGGGCCAGGCCGGCCGTGTTCAGGTCTTGGAACTCGAAATCGTACTCGTAGCGCTCGATCTGCTCCTTCTTGCGGTCCATGTAATAGATGTCGTCGCAGAGGAACAGGTGCAGGTCCTTGACGCCGTCGCGCGGCAGCTTGAGCCGGATCGGATCGAACTGGAACAGCAGGTCGTAGCCGAACGCGCCTACCAGGGCGAGGCGGCTGTCCTTTTCGTTGCGGAACTCTTCGGTGAGCGCGCGCAGGATGGAAAACGCCGAGGGCTGCTTGCTGCGTTCCTCTTCCGGAAACAGCGCTGGCAGGGGTTTCAGACGCCCGCGCAGCGTGCCCGCGTCGAGCGCCAGCGACTCCCAGTGAGGGTGCGGCGCCAGCACTCCGAGCAGCATCCGATTCAGCACTTCGCCGCGCTGGTTCAGCGGCCGGAATTCCATCGCGCTCCCGAACGCGACGATCTCGAGCAGCGGGCGCACCGACCCGATGTCCCAGCGCGAATACCGTCCCGGATACTCGTACCCGGAGGAGAGATAGAAGCCGCGCTGGCTGTCGAGTTCGTGCAGCAAGTGCTTCAGCCCCCTCTTGTACGGGGCCTTCGAGAGGGTTCGGGTAACCGCTATGCCACTCCGTGTGTGATATCTGAGTTGACGCATGCCGGCCTGGGGTAATGTTCAGGATAGCGCGCCGCAGCCTGCGGCGCACGCTTCGGCGCGCGAAACGCCATCGGCCTCAGCCCCGGTACGTCCCCACCACCATCGGCGCGATGGGCCGGCCGGGAATCGCAAGCCCGGCTCACCCTCGCACTGACTCGCAAGGCCGACTCGCCCTCGCACTCACCCAGTTCGACAAGTTGTATAGTTGAGCCGTGCAAGCGCCGACGCGGATCGAAACGGCTCGGCTGGTGCTGCGGAAGCCCACGCTCGCAGATGCCGAGGCTGTGTTCTCGCGCTACGCGAGCGATCCGGAAGTCACCAGGTACTTGGGTTGGCCGAGGCACCGTTCCGTCAGCGATACTAAGTCATTCCTCGCTTTCAGCGATGCTGAATGGGACCGATGGCCAGCCGGCCCTTACTTGATCGAGTCTCGGGCAGATGGGTGTCTCCTGGGCAGTACGGGCTTGGCCTTCGAGACACCCTCCAACGCCGCCACGGGCTACGTGCTGGCCCGGGACGTTTGGGGACTCGGCTACGCCACGGAATCCCTGGGCGCGGTGGTTGGAGTGGCTCGCGAGTTGGGGGTTCGCCATCTGCATGCGCTGTGCCACCCCCGCCATGCGGCTTCCCACCGTGTCCTCGAGAAGTGCGGCTTTGTCCGGGAGAGTACCTTGCCGCAGCCTGTGGAGTTTCCGAACCTCGGCTCGGGCAGCCCTGAGGGTTGCTTGCGCTACGCTCGAGTGCTTGATTGAGGACGCATGGGAATCCAGACAGGGGTGTTTTTCTTGGCGTTGCTGTCGGCCTCCGGGGCGACGGCCCGGCATCAGGCGGCTCCCTGTTCGCCGGAACAGGCGGAGTTCAGTGCTGAAGACAGCAAGGTCGAGCGCCCGGTCGGTATCCCTGACGACGTACTGGCGATCCTCCGAAACGACGAGGATGTCCGGAGAACCCTTGAGAACGAGCCTTGGCCTGTCGAGCGGGTGTTCCCGACCTGGTTCTCGGCCTCGGTAGTTCACCTGGATGGGCCCGGCGAGAAGGACATCGTGGTGATGGCGACAGGGCAGCTCAGAGGCGCGAACATCACAACGTTCTGGGTTTTTCGGCCGACGAGCCGCGGGCATGAACTGATATTGAAAGTAGCTGAGCATGATCTGATCGTCACAAACAAGCGCTGGAAGGGGCACAGGATCATCGAGACAGGCCGCGTGACGGGGACCCTCCTCCGCACCGCGCGGTATCGGTTCGACGGCGGGCAGTACCAGGGCTTCAGCGATACAGGCTGGAAGGAAATCAGGTAGCCAGCGGGCAGCCACCCAAACACTTCGCCATCATCCTGTTTTATTCAAGCCTTATCCACAGCCGTCAGGCCGTAACCCGAACTAACAACTAGGCTTAAAGCTGTTGAAAACGCGTGGAAGGGCTGGCCTCGGGCGGGGAATCCTGCTAAAAAGTAAGAGCCTCTTGCGAGCCCGGTCCGGAACAAATATCTCGGGGGAGGTGGTTGTCCGGACCGAGCTCCCAGGGTATTGCTACCGTCCCGCCTCGACAGGCGCGTTGACCGCCGTCAGCCATCCGTAGCGGTCGGGCTTCGATCCGTCGATAATCGCGAAGAACTCCTTCTGCAGCCGTTCCGTCACCGGGCCGCGCCGGCCCGCGCCCACCTGGATGTGGTCCACCGAGCGTATGGGCGTAATCTCGGCCGCCGTACCGCTGAAAAAAACCTCGTCGGCAATGTACAGCATCTCGCGCGGGATCGGCGTCTCGACCACCGGAATCCCCAGGTCGCCCGCCAGCCGCAGTACCGAGTCGCGCGTGACGCCCAGCAGGATCGAGGCCGACAGCGGCGGGGTCAGAATCCTGCCATCCCGCACCACGAAGATGTTCTCGCCCGAGCCTTCGCTTACATGGCCCGCCGTGTCGAGTGCGATGCCTTCGTCGTACCCGTCCGCAAGCGCCTCCATCTTGATGAGCTGTGAGTTCATGTAGTTGGCGCCGGATTTCGAGAGGGCGGGCAGGGTATTGGGCGCCATCCGGCTCCAACTGGAAACACAAACGTCCACGCCCTGGGAAAGCGCCTCCTCGCCCAGGTAGCGGCCCCACTCCCAGCACGCCAGATAGACTTCGACCGGGTTGGCGCCGCCGTAAACCCCCATGTTGCCGTACCCCCGCATCACGATCGGCCGCAGGTAGCACGCGGTCATCCGATTGACGCGGACCAGTTCGCCCAGCGCCCCGCAAAGCTGATCGATGGTGTAGGGCACCTCGATCCGATAGATCTTCGAGGAATCTACGATCCGGCGGACATGGTCGCGCAGGCGGAAGATGGCCGGGCCGGACGCCGTGGAATAGCACCGTATGCCTTCAAACAGCGAACTTCCATAGCTGACTACGTGCGAAAGCACGTGGATCTTCGCGTCGTTCCAAGGGATGAATCGGCCGTTGTGCCAGATCTGTTCAGTGGGGACTAACATGGTGTCATTATAAGGCTATTGGAGGGCGGGCTTCATCCCGCGCAGATCCGTTGCCCTACGACGCCATTCTTTTCGACTTCGACGGCGTGCTCGCGGACACCGAGCCCGTCCACTTCGCCTGCTGGACTGAGATCCTCGGTTGCTACGGCATCAAGCTCGACTGGGATACCTACCTGCAGCATGGTATGGGCCTGTCGGATCTGACGCTGCTTGCCTCGCTCGGTGACTTGGCCGACCCGCCCGTGAGCGTCGAAGTCCTGGCTTCGCGGCTTCCCGAGAAGCGCCGCCGCTTCGTCGATCTGGCCCTGGAGCGCCAGCCCATGTCCGATGTTATCGTGGAGTTCATCAAGTCTTTATTCTCCTATCAGCTTGCAGTTGTTACCTCAAGCAACAGACTGGAGATCGAGCCGTTACTGGTCCACGCCGGCGTTCGGAGCTGTTTCGGCGCCCTGGTCTGCGGCCGGGAGGCGACTCATTCGAAGCCCGCGCCCGATCCGTATCTGCTTGCCGCCGGGCGGTTGGGAGCAACGCGGCCGCTGGTGGTCGAAGACTCCGAGGCCGGCATTGCCAGCGCCCGGTCTGCCGGATTTGACTTCGTTCGGATTCGCCATCCGGTCGAGACGCCCGACGCCGTACGTGCGGTCTTGGGTTCGCCGTGAGGCCTGCCGTGAGGCTTCCGGTGTTTGGCTGGGCGGCCTGGGCGCCTTCCGATAACGGATATTATGTCAATAGAAGCACACACCCCGCCTGCGACCCGTCCGCCGTCCTGCCTTCGTCACCCGCCCCCGGCCATTCGACCGCCCGCGAAGCCCCCGCAATCGCGTCCCTGGTGCAACTCAGCTCTGTCGATCGGAGCTCGTTACAGCCGTACGGATCTCCGCGATCTGTTTCGCGTGTCGAACCGGATGAACGGCGATGATCAAGAGCATCTCGTAACAGTTTACGGGGCCCGATACCAACGGATGATCCGTGAGCCACAACCTGAGGTCATCCCGGAAATCCTCCACAAAGCAAACGGTTTCCGTTCGCACTAAGTCGAAACACGAGAGGGCCTGGTTCAGGTTCTGGAAGCGGCCGTTTGGTCGCCCCACTTCCGGAGACTCCGCCGGGCGCGTGCGATCTGCACCTCGATCCAGGATCGTCGTCTCCCTCAGGCGACTCCCGTGCGGATGATCGGACCTGCGGGCCTCTCTCAGCCGTGACATAAGGAACTTCTCGGACACGGCCAAGTGCTCGACACACTCCAAAATCGACCAGCGACCGGGGCTCGGCTTCCAGATCGCCAAATCCTCGTCGACTCCGGCCAAAGCCTCGCGGAGCGCGTCGCTCCCCCTCTTCAACGCTTGGAGTATTTCCTGTCTGTCAGACTCCACCATATGGTGTGTCAGCATACCATTTGCCTTGAGGTACCGCGCCCCCCTTGACTTCCCTGCCCTCCGCGTGCTTAAATATTCATCTTGTCGCATCTTTATTCACAACCCGAAAAAGGAGACGCCACAATGCCCGCCGGCCCTCCCACCGCTCCTATCCTGAAGGCCTCCGCCCAAGACTTCACCTGCGACCTCGACCTGTCCCGCGAAGAGGTTGCCTACCTCCTCGACCTCGCCACGCAGGTAAAGGCCTTCCCTGCCCCCTATGCCGACGCCCTTCGTGGCCGTTCCCTCAGCCTCTTGTTCGAGAAGCCCTCTCTCAGGACCCGGCTCACGTTCGAGCTGGCCATGAAACAGTTGGGCGGCGACTCGATTCTGAACAATGGCATCATCGGCGAGCGCGAGCCGCTCCAGGACGTCGCCCGGAACCTCGACCGCTGGACCCAGGGCATCGTCGCCCGCGTCTTCTCCCAGGCCACCGTTGACGGCCTTGCCCGCTGGTCCAGGGTCCCGGTCATCAACGCCCTGAGCGACCTGTACCACCCCTGCCAGGCGCTGGCCGACATGCTGACCCTGCGGGAGCACTTCGGCGGGCTGGCCGGCCTCAACCTTACCTTTGTCGGCGACGGCAACAATGTTGCGCACTCGCTCATGCTCTCCGCGGTGCGCCTGGGAGTCAACTTCACCCTGGCGACTCCTCCCGGCTATCTCGCCAGTCCGGACGTTGTGGCCCAAGCCGCAGCGTTGGCAGAGACTTCCGGAGCAAAGCTCAAGCTCACCACGAGTCCAGAAGAGGCCGTCGCCGGCGCCAACGCGGTCTATACCGATGTCTGGGCCAGCATGGGCACCGAGCACGAGGCCGACGCGCGCCGCAAGGCCTTCCGGGCCTACCAGGTCACCGAGACCCTGTTCGCCCTGGCCGCGCCGGATGCCATCTTCATGCACTGCCTCCCGGCGCACCGGGGCGAAGAGGTCACCGACGAAGTCATCGAATCGCCCCAATCGGCGGTCTTCGATCAGGCCGAGAATCGACTTCACACTCAGAAGGCTTTGTTATTGATGTTGCTAGACTAAGAACTCTATGACCCAACCCAAGAAAGTCGCGCTCGCATACTCCGGCGGGCTTGATACGTCCATCATCATACCCTGGCTCAAGGAGAACTACGGCTGCCAGGTCGTCGCCGTCTGCGGCAACATCGGCCAGGGCGACGACGAACTGGCCGGCCTCGAAGAGAAGGCCCTCAGAACCGGCGCGGCAGAGGTCTACGTGTCGGACATGCGCGAGGAATTCGTCACGGAGTACCTGTGGCGGCTGGTCCGCGCCGGCTCGGTCTACGAGGACAAGTACCTGCTTGGCACCTCGATCGCCCGCCCGCTGCTGGCCAAGAAGCAGGTCGAGGTGGCGCTCAAGACCGGCTGCGACGCTCTGGCCCACGGATGCACCGGCAAAGGTAACGACCAGGTCCGCTTCGAGCTGACCTACAAGGCCCTCGCCCCGCACCTTCCCGTCATCGCGCCCTGGCGCGAGTGGGACATCCATTCCCGCGAGGACGCCATCGACTACGCTGCCGGACACAACGTCCCCATTTCCGCCAGCACGAAGAAAATCTACAGTCGTGACCGCAACATCTGGCACATTTCTCATGAAGGAGGTGCGCTCGAAGACCCGGCCAACCGAGCGCCCGAAGAGATCTGGATGCTGACCCGCAGTCCCCAGGACGCCCCGTCTACGCCCGGCCAGGTCACCATCGGCTTCGAGAAGGGCGTGCCCGTCTCGCTGGACGGCCGCGAGATGTCCGCCGTGGCGCTGCTCGAAGAGCTGAACCGCATCGGCGGCGAGCACTCGATCGGCCGCATCGATCTGGTTGAGAACCGTTTCGTCGGCATGAAGTCCCGCGGCTGCTATGAGACCCCCGGCGGCACGCTCATCATGGCCGCCCACCGCGAGCTCGAATCCCTGACGCTCGATAAGAGCCTGCTGCACTATAAGCAGCGGCTGGCGCTCGATTACGCCGAAATCGTCTATAACGGGCTGTGGTTCACCCCGCTGCGGGAGTCGCTCGACGCTTTCTTCGAGACCGCCAACCAGAACACCACCGGCGAAGTCACCCTGCGCATGTACAAAGGCAACCTCGACCCGGTGAGCCGCAAGTCGCCCTATTCTCTCTACTCGCTCGACATCGCCAGCTTCACCATGGGTGCCACCTACGACCAGAAGGACGCCCAGGGCTTTATCAACCTGATAGGACTTCCCATCAAGGTCCGCGCCGCCGTGACCCGAAAGCCATGACGCCGCCCAACGTCTTCGTGGGGCAGGCTTCAGCCTGCCAGAGTGGCGCCCGCTTCGGCGTGCCGCCGTGGGCTTTGGCCCATCGTGCCGTGGGGCAGGCTTCAGCCTGCCACCGCCCGGAGCACCACTCATGAAACTCTGGGGAGGAAGATTCGAAACGCCGCCCTCCGAGGTCTTCGAGCGCTTCTCCGGCTCGCTCGACTTCGACCGGCGCCTGCTCGACGCCGATATCGCGGGCTCGAAGGCCTGGGCCGGTGCGCTCGAACGTGTCGGGATCCTGACCGCTGACGAGCGCAAAACCCTCATCGCCGCCTTCGACGCCATCGCCGCCGAAGCCACCGGCCCCGATTTCTTCGATGGCGCCACTGACGAGGACGTCCATACGCTCGTCATCCGCAAGCTGACCGAACGGGCCGGTGCCGTGGCCGAGAAGATCCACACCGGCCGCAGCCGCAACGAGCAGGTCTCGCTCGATACCCGTCTCTGGCTGCGCGCTGAAATCGACCAGGCGGCAGCCCGCCTGCGCGACCTGCTGGGGGCGCTTCTCGACTGCGCCGCCCGCTACCCGGACGCCGTCATTCCCGGCTATACGCACCTGCGGCGCGCCCAGGCCGTGCTGTGGCCGCATTACCTGCTGGCCTACTTTGAGATGTTTGCCCGAGACCACGAGCGGCTGCTCGATGCCCGCCGTCGGACCAACCTCATGCCCTTGGGCTCCGGCGCCCTGGCCGGCAGCGGCTTCCCGTTCGACCGCACCGCCCTGGCCCGCGATCTCGGCTTCGAAGGAGTCACCCGCAACAGCATGGACGTTTCGGCCGACCGCGATTTCGTCCTCGACTTCCTCTACGCGGCTTCGACCGTCATGCTGCACCTCAGCCGTCTGGCCGAAGACTGGATTCTCTATTCGGGCGAGGAGTACGGATGGCTGGAGCTGAGCGACGCCGTCACCAGCGGCTCCAGCCTGATGCCGCAGAAGAAGAACCCCGATTCGCTCGAGCTCATCCGCGGCAAGTGCGGACGCGTTTTCGGCGCCCTCACTTCCCTGCTCGTCACCATGAAGGGTCTGCCCCTCACGTACAACCGCGACATGCAGGAAGACAAGGTGCCGCTGTTCGAGGCCGCCGCCCAGGTGCAAGGCGCGCTCGAAATGGCGCAAATCGTGGTGGCATCGGCAAAACTGAACCCGGGCCGGCCCGCCGCCGCGGCGGAGGAAAGCTGGGTGGTCGCCACCGACCTCGCCGAGGAGCTGGCTCGCGCCGGCACGCCCTTCCACCGCGCCCACCAGATTGTCGGGCGCCTGGTGCTGGAGAGCGTCCGCCAGGCGAAGAAGCCGGCCGATTGGACGGCGGCGGAGCTGGCCGCCTTCGCCCCCGAATTCACCCCGGAAATGGTTGGCCTGCTGAACCCACGCCAGGGCATGAAGACCCGCGAGATTCCCGGCGGCACCGGTCCCCAGGCGGTCTCCAACGCACTCACCGAAGCTCGCGAGCGGTTGGGTAAACTGTCAGTAGGACAGGCCTCCGGCCTGTCGTTTGAGAGGCGGCTCGTCACATGAACAAATCATACCGGCAGGGACAGATCCTGAACCTGATCCACACGCGGCCCATACACACCCAGGACGAACTGGCCGCCGCCCTCAGCGAGATGGGCATCCAGGCCACCCAAGTGACGCTTTCGCGCGACATCCGCGACCTCAGCCTGGTTAAGACATCCGACGGCTACCGCCAGCTCACGCCCGAGCGCGGCGGCCCGGGCCTGGCGGCGCTCGCCGCCGACTTCCTCCAGGACATCAGGCAAGCCCAGAACCTGCTGGTGCTGAAGACCTCGCCCGGCCACGCCAATTCCGTCGCCGTCGCCCTGGACCGCGAGAACTGGCCCGAAATCCTCGGCACCGTCGCCGGCGACGACACCATGCTGGTCATCACCGCCGACACCCCTACGGCCGAATCCATCCGCGTCCGCCTGCTGGCGCTGCTGGCGGAATAGGCCGGCGAGCCCGGCCGCATCCGGCTCAGGCCATCGAGATGCCCAAGGCCCTGGCCACGCCTTCGCCGTACGCCGGATCGGCCTTCCTGCAAGTGCCGATGTGGCGAAGCTTGACTTCCTCGGGGGCATCGCCCATGGCACGGACAGCGTTCTCGAAGAGCGCCTTCCGCTGTTCGGCCGTCATCAGGCGGAAGAGAAGCCCGGGCTGCGAGTAGCAGTTTTGGTTGGCTTCGCCTGCCGCCTCCAGCCTTGCGTGAGTCATTTCTCCTTCCGGTGTCGCTATAGCCCATGAGAGCCGCTTGTGCCGGCAAGGACGCCAGACGAGTTCAACAACCTGCGATCCGGAACGCGCATCCCGGAGAGCATACAGCGCTTCGGCAGTGCGCACTTCGTCCAGCGCTTTGTTCATCTTGGCGACGATGTGGAACGGGCCCGGGATGGAGATCCCGGCTCCCCGCGATGTTCGCAGTTTACAGTGAGAGCGGTTCCGCTCTCGGAAAGGTCAGGTTCCTCTCGCGATGCTCACATTGAGGCGATTTACCGTGTTGGTTGGGTTGTTCACGGTTTGGATCCCCGCCGTCAGGGCGACTCCGCCGCCCACCCCAGTGACGAATCTCACAGCTCCACAAGGGGGTAAGATCCTCTACGGCACTGTGGATGGCGCGACGACCCAGGCGGCAGCCATGAGCAAGATCCTGGGCATTGTGGGGAAGAACTGCGGCGAGAAACCGCAGATTGGAAGAGTCTTCCGGTTCAAGGGGACGAAAACCGTAGGCGTCTTCTTCACCGTGACCAACCATCCGGCCGGCAACGTTAGGGTGTCCGGTCTGGTGCTCTCCGCCGCATCCGGCCCCACGCAGGTGGAGGCGGCGCTGGTCTCCGACGAGATCTCGCGCTTCGGCCAGTCGGTGAACCCCATGCTCCAACGACTGTTGAGCGTGTGGCATCCGGACGGCCCGCCGGCAGCCTCCGACACCTGGGCGGGCGCGCAACCGGCTCAGGCAAGCGTACGCCCGGCCGGGCCCGCGCCGCTGCGGATGGTCTCCTTCCCGGATGGCTCGGCCCAGGTTGGCGTTCCCGATGGGTGGCAACTTGTCCCCCCATGCGCAGGCGGGACCGGTGGGGTCCAAAAGGCAACAAACAACCATGATCTGGAAGTTGTGGGACTCGGCATGACCCGTTTGGCATCCGTTCCGAATCCGTATCAGCGCCAGGGCTACGGCGGCTTTGCCAACAACACCGGCACGATTGTTTTTCCGGCCAACGTGGATCTGACCAGGGCCTTCCCGGCTATCTTCAATCAGTTTTGGCGATTGAACAACGTGCCCGATACCCAACTTACAGTGGACCATGCCGAAATGGTGCAGGCTCCTCCGGGCCAGCGCTGCGTCCATGTGACAGGCCATGCAAAGATCTTCGCGCAAACCTACGCGAAAACTCCTGGGGAGCTGAACGCGCTGTTATGCACCACGATGCCCTCTCCGGCCGCGGGTAGTTATTTGGTTATACTTTCCTACTACGCTCTCCCGGTCGAGTTCGCCGACCGGGATCGCGCCACCGCGGGCGCGATCATGGCCAGCTTTCAGCCCAATCAGGCGGTTATCAATCGGATGTCCGCTCAGATGGCCGCTCCCGCCATCGCCGCCATTCACGCCATCGGCCGGCAGGCTGCAGAGCGCATGAAGACCGCCGAAGAGAACAACGAAACCCAACACGCCGGCTACTGGGCGCAGCAGGACAAAAACGCCCTCCGGAACAGCGAATGGGAAAATGGCCAGATCAACCACGCCCGGAACGACCAAGGCTTCGATAACTACATCCTCGACCGGTCGGTCATACAGGTTAACGATGGGTACGGCAATGGCGGGGTTGGGCACGCCACGGTCTCGGACAACTTCGCCGACGCGCTGGTTAAGACCGATCCGAACCGCTTCGAGATCGTGGATACTCCTAATTACTGGCTGGGCACGGATTTCCACCGTTGAACCACGGCGCGAAGAACCGAGGCGCAGTCACTGCGCGCGGTTCAAGCCGCAGGTCCGCACTGGCTGTCCCCCGGCGCTGGATGATGGCCGGCGTGCAGCGGCACTCGCGCGTCGAGTCGCCGCAGTAGCCGCAGGGACATGCGTGCAGACAGTGACTGCAACTCCAGCATGAACCACGACGGGTGTTAGATTCTGTGCGTGGCTGCCACGCCTAGGCGGAGGCAGGCACGCGTTCGCCGCCACGTACGCCACGGTTGGCGCAGGGGGCGCGCGTGTGGCGTCCGTGCCGCGAGTCTGGAGGGTTGCACCAGTACCGTGCCACCCGCCGCCACGCGCGGCCCAAGTTGCAGCCCGCCGGTTGCGTCCAACTCCACCGAGCCCGTCAGGCCACGCACGGAACCCGCGCGTCTGGCGCACCCGGACGTACCAGTACCCGGCCGCGCCGATTCGGGCGCCCTCCTCGCCCTTCGGCCTTAAAATAGAGACCCAGGAGTCTTTCAGATGTACCGGGTCCTCGTTTGCTCTCGCTGTGCGGTTCTGTTTACCCTGCTGGCTCTCGCAACTCCGAGCCGCGCTAACTTCGATGCCGGGTGGGATGCCTACGCGAAGGGTGATTTCCCGACTGCGTTTCGGGAGTGGCAAGCGTCGGCGGAGCAAGGTGACGCCAGGGCGGAGGCGAATCTCGCCCTGCTGTACGCAGACGGTCACGGCGTTCCACAAAACTGCCAGCAGGCGCTCTCTTGGTTTGGGAAGGCTGCCGCACAGGGAAATGACCAAGCGCGCTATGACCTCGGCGTCCTGTACTACCAGGGCCAGTGTGTTCAGCGGGATCTCGTCACGGCGAACATGTGGTTCAATCTGGCCGCTGCCTCGGGTGCACTACCCCAGGCGGAGCAATCCCGCGAGTCGGTCGCCACAGGAATGACTAAGGGCCAGCTCGCGGAGGCGCAACAACTAGCGCGCGATGCCTGGCGGATGGCACCAGCACACTCTGCGACCGCTCCCGTCGTCACCGCTGCGGCTTCGCCTCCGGCGGTCTACGCTCCCGACCTATCGGCAGGGACGCGTCCGGCAGCTCCAGCTTCAACCGCCGAGGTGCCGACGAGGCCGTCGATAACTGCCGACATTCGAGCACCTGCCGGAACAGCGCAAACGCCGGTGGCTAAACCCGCGCTTGCCGACTACTCTCTTTCCGACGTCGTCACAAAAGCCGAAGAGATTGCGCTTCGATACGCGCCCCCTGCGCAGCCGCCAGCCTCACCAGCACCGGACAGAAGAGCGTCTGATTTGGGGCCGACGAGTTCTCCGCCGAAAGAGCTGACTAAGCAAGCGGCTACCGTGCCAGCGCCCCTCCCGACGCACCAGGCGGCGTCAGCCATCTCTCCAGGCGTCTCACCCCGCTTGGCGCAGGCTGGAGAACCTTTCACCGGGCGAGCGTACAAGGTCACGTATGGTGGTGGGTCGATTCCCGACACCAAAGCCGGCACCGACTTGAAGCTGTACATCGACCAGAACCAGGTTCGGTTCGTCAAGGACAAGATAGACATAATAGTCCTGCCGGCCTCTGCGATCACGGAGATCAGCTACGGACAGGACGTCCACCGACGTGTTGGGACGGCCGTCGCCGTTGGCGCGGTCACTCTGGGTCTAGGGGCGTTGACGGCGTTGAGCAAGTCCAAGAGGCATTTCGTTGGGCTGACATGGGCGAACGGCAGTCAAAAGGGAGGTCTGGCGATGCAGTGCGACAAGAACGACTATCGGGGTGTTCTGGCGGGCTTGGAAGGGATCACGGGGAAGAAGACCGTCAATTCAGACACGATGACAGTGAAGAACTGAACCTGGCGAAGCCCGGCCTCCGTAGCCGTTCGGCAGAAAACAGGCACAAGACGTTGCCAATGTGGATGTACAATGAGCTAGCGAAATAGAGAGAGAACTCTGTGTTGTTCTTCGGAATCTCTGTTCGGAGGTCATCATGAGATGTTTGCTCGCTTCCGTCCTTTGCCTTGCCTTTCCGATATCTGTGCTGGCCGG
>Ga0182017_10002471_pt1 | contig 14041 bp, 12 predicted proteins | sample 712E3DmetaG_FD_120492 | JGI IMG/M metagenome (GOLD analysis project Ga0182017, IMG submission 120492) | Permafrost microbial communities from Stordalen Mire, Sweden - 712E3D metaG | ecosystem: Environmental > Terrestrial > Soil > Wetlands > Permafrost | place: Sweden: Stordalen | collected... | reverse complement strand
TTGTGCCTGTGATCGACGGGCCTTACGAGTTTGGTCAGGCGCGCGAGGCCTTCCGCCATTTTGGGGCGGCGAGGCACAAAGGCAAGATCGTCGTCACGATCGATTGAGAGGGCCAACGAAGCGAAAGCAATCGTGCAAGAGAAGTACGGCGCACCCGACGAGCGGGCGTCACGCAGTCCCGCCGGAAACCCACGGTATCCGGGCTCAGCGCCCCGGGGCGAGGGATGGCTTCCCGGCATCGGGTAGTTCTTGACACCCGCCACACCGCGCCTGGCAGGGGCGAAGGTGCCTCCCACAGCTAACTCGATGCCACGCGCATCGTCCCAGGATGGCGCCTGGGGTATACTGAACGGGACCCGGGAGTCCAGAATAAAGATCCGGTCGGCCAGAGGTTCGGCCGATTTGGAGTGGAGATGCCCATGAAACTACGGAGCTTGTTTGCCTGCGCTCTCGTTTGCAGTCTCGCCCCGGTCGCGACTCAATGCGCCACCGGTTCGGGTTCGACGGCACCTGCATGGCCGGAGATTCCTCACTTGCGGAAGCAGGGAACGGCCACCCAACTGATCGTAGACGGCAAGCCTTTCCTGGCGCGGGCGGGGGAATTGAGCAACAACGGCGCCACCAGTGTCGAGTACATGGCGCCGATCTGGCGCAATTTCGTCGAGGCCAAACTCAACACCGTTCTGGCAGGCGTTTCCTGGGCCCAGATCGAACCCCAAGAGGGCAGATTCGACTTCAGTGTGCTCGACGGCATCCTCCGGGACGCACGGAGTCACAAGCTGCGCCTGGTGCTGTTGTGGTTCGCAAGCTACAAGAACGGTTCGTCCAGCTACCCGCCCGACTGGCTCAAGAGGGATTTCGAGCGGTTCCCGCGCGTCCAGGTCGCAGGGGGTAAGAGTATCGAAATGCTCAGCCCCTTCAGCGATGAGAACCGGGACGCCGATGCGCGCGCTTTTGCGGCCCTGATGCGGCACGTGAAGGAAGTGGATAGCCGCGAGCACACGGTCATCATGATCCAGGTGGAGAACGAAGTGGGAATGCCGTCGGACTCCCGCGACCGCTCGCCGGTGGCCAACCGGGCGTTCGAAGGGCCAGTGCCCAAGGAGTTGATGGACTACCTCCAGGCGCACAAGGATGCCCTGATTCCTGAGCTTCGCCAGGTGTGGGGGGCGGCCGGGTACAAGACCGCCGGGACCTGGGAAGAGGTGTTCGGCAAGGGTGTCGCGACGGATGAAATCTTCATGGGCTGGAAACTGGCGCGCTATGTGGGCAGGGTGGCCGAGGCGGGCAAAGCGGAATACCCGCTACCCATGTACATGAACGTGTGGACGTACGGATTTGAACCCGTGCGCGCGAGCGGCGCCCCTATGCCCGACCTGATGGACGTCTGGAGAGCCGGGGCGCCGCGGATCGACATGTACTCGCCCGACAATGCGATCAACTTCGTGGTGATGTTGGAAAAGTACACTCAATCCGGGAACCCTCTGTTTATACCCGAGGAGGCGCCTGGGGTGGAAGGCGCGGCCCGGTCGCTCTACGCCTTCGGCCGCCACGATGCGATCGGCTACTCGCGCATGAGCGGCGGAGTCGACAGACTGGAGACTCCCGACGTGGATCTGATCGGCAGCTACGACCTGATCGAGCAATTGGCGCCCCTGATTCTGGAACACCAGGGCAACGGCACGATGTCGGCGGCTCTGCTGGGCCCGAACGACCCGCCGCAGAAGGTCCGGGTGGGGAATTACACCATCGAGGCCACGTTCCTGGGGTCCAATCGAGTCGGTCCCAGCGCGACGGCGCCGGAAACCCCGGCTCGCGCGGGGGCGATCTTCATTGCCGTGGGGCCCGACGAGTACTACGCGGCCGGCAACGGCGTAACCGTCACCTTTTCTCCGAACACACCGGGACCCCCGCTCGCCGGACTGGCTACCGTGGAAGAAGGCACGTTTGTCGACGGCCGCTGGGTTCCACGCCGTCGGCTGGCTGGCGACGACACCATAGAGGGGGATTGCCTGCAACTGCGTTGGCCATTGGGGAGCAAGGTGCCCTTATGGGCACAACGCAGGAGTGGAGAGGGCATCCAGAGGTTCACGCTGTACCGCTACCGCTGAGCGCGCACAGGCAGAGCCGAGCGGCCACTCCGGCCCCTCTGGCCCCTCTGCCAACCAGGGCGTGGTGTCGTTCTACCGGGTGACTCCGTGCCGGGTAGCGGATGCGCGGAACTCCGCGGGCGCCATCGGCGGGCCGGAGAGGGCGGCGGGGGAGGCGCTTGCCGCCCGCCCGGCACAGAGGTATCGCCGCGGCCCCCGCTCCTGCTATCGTGAAGATTCTGTGTCGCAGTCACCGCTGAACGTCCACCTGGATAAATACGACGGGCCGCTGGACCTCCTCCTGGATCTGATCCGCAAGCAGCAGATCGACATCTGGGACATCCCCATCGCCCGGATCACGGCCCAGTACCTCGAATACCTGGACCGCGCCGCGGCGCTCGACATGGAACTGAGTTCCGAGTTCATCTTCATGGCGGCGACCCTGATTCACATCAAATCGCGGATGCTGCTGCCCAAGGATCCGGAGCTCGAAAAGCTCTCGCCCGAACAGGACCCCAGGCGGGAGCTGGTCGACCGGCTCATCGAGCACGAGCGTTACAAGAACGCAGCCGAGATGCTCCAGCAGAAGCGCATGATCGAGGAAAACGTCTGGTCTTCGGCGCAGATCCAGCAGTTCTTGTCGGACCAGGACGAGCCGGCCCTGGCGGTTTCCCTCATCGATCTGGTGAAGACCTTCGAGCAGGTGCTCGAACGGGCCAAGACCCGCCCCGTGCTGCAGGTGAATCACGACGATGTCAGCGTGCCGGACATGGTGCTGTATCTGACGTCTCTGCTCAAGGGCAAGCCGCGGGGAGAGAAGGTGGGCGTGGCCAAGCTGTTCGAGCACCAGCGCAGCCGGCGCGCCATGATCTGCCTGTTCCTCGCTATGCTGGAAATGGTGAAGATGCAGGCGATCGTGCTGGTGCAGACGGACGCCTTCGGAGAGATCGCGCTCCGTTCCCACAAGCGCTTCGACGAGGTTTTTGCATCTGACGACGCGATGACGGATATCGAAAAGGACTATCAGTAGGGCAGGATGGAGCTAGAGGACCAGAAACGGGAGATAGCGGAAGACGACGAGCCCGAGCAGTTGATCCTGGAGGCGCCGGTCGACGACACCGACCTCAAGGCCGCGATCGAGGCCATCGTCTATGTCTGCGAGGAGCCGGCCACCGCCGCGCAGATCGCCCTTGCGCTCGAGCAGCCCGAGGAGCGTGTCAACCGGCTGATCGTGGAGTTGGCCGCCGAATACGCCGGCGCGGCGCACGGGCTGATGATCCGGGAAGTCGCGGGCGGCTACAAGATGGCCACCAAGCCCGAGCACCACGAGGCGGTCCGTGCCTTCGCCAAGATCTTGAAGCCGCCGCTGAAGCTCTCGCTCGCCGCCCTGGAGACGCTGGCCACCATCGCATACAAGCAGCCCATCACGGCGCCGGAGATCATGGAGATCCGCGGCGTCCAGGGCGCCGGCGTGCTCAAGACCCTGCTCGATCGAAAGCTGATCCAGACCGCGGGGCGCAAGAACGTGGTAGGCCGCCCCATCCTCTACAAGACCTCGAAGGAATTCCTCCTCCAATTCGGGCTGAAGGACTTGGCCGAACTCCCGACGTTGAAGGAATTCGAGGAACTGAGACGCCTCGCCACGGGCGACGAACCCGAGGCGGCGGAGCCAGCCGTGGGGCAAGCGGTTCCGCCTGCCACGTCGGATCAGGCGACTCCAGAGCCGGCGGGCGACACACCGCAAGAGCCAGCCGTGGGGCAGGCAGTTCCGCCTGCCGAGGCGGATCAGGCGACTCCAGAACCGGCGGACGGCGCGCCCGAAGAGCCAGCCGTGGGGCAAGCGGTTCCGCCTGCCACGTCGGATCAGGCGACTCCAGAGCCGGCGGGCGACACACCGCAAGAGCCAGCGAACGACACGGCTCCAGAGCAGGCAGACGACGTGCTCCCAGAGCCGGTTGACATCGCCGCTCCAGAGACCGACGAAAGCTGAGAAGGCGACCATGTCCGAAGAGCGGTTGCAGAAGATTCTTTCGCGCGCGGGGGTGGCGAGCCGCCGCAAATCCGAAGAACTGATCCTCGAGGGCCGCGTGGTGGTCAACGGGCAGGTGGTGGTCGAACTCGGCACCAAGGCCGACCTGGAGCGCGACCACATCAAGGTGGATGGCAAAGCGCTCCGCAAACCCAGCCGCCCGGTGTGCCTGGCGCTGAACAAGCCCAAGGGCGTCGTCACCACGGTTTCGGACCCCGAGGGGCGGCCCACGGTCATGCAGTTTATCCACATCAAGGAGCGCGTTTTTCCCGTGGGACGGCTCGATTACGCCAGCGAGGGGCTGCTGCTGCTGACCAACGACGGCGAACTCGCCAACAGCATCATGTCCGCCTCGAAACACCTCCCCAAGACTTACCTGGTGAAGGTCAACGGCCCGCTCACCTTGGAGCAGGAAGGAGAGTTCCGGGGCGGCGTTCCGCTCGATGGACGGCGGACCGCGCCGGCCGGCTTGCGCCTGGTCCGCAGGGCCGCCAATCCGTGGTACGAGGTGCGGCTGACGGAAGGGCGCAACCACCAAATCCGCCAGATGTTCAAGTACTTCGGCAGGCTGGTGGAAAAGCTGCGGCGGGTGAAGATCGGCTTCGTCGAACTGGGTGCGTTGAAGCCCGGATACTACCGCCAGCTCACGGAGGTCGAGGTCGAGCGCTTGCGCAAGTCGCTGGGGCTGGGATGACGATTGAGGAGTTGCTGAGAACTTCGAGGACCATCGCGGTGGTCGGCCTCTCGAGCCGCCGCTCGCGGCCGAGCTACGGCGTCTCCGAATACATGCAAAGCGTGGGCTACCGCATCATCCCGGTGAATCCTCGGGAAAGCGAAGTGCTGGGCGAAAAGGCCTACCCGGATCTGGACTCTCTGCCCGTCCCGGTGGACATCGTGGACGTCTTCCGGCGGCCGGAATACGTGTCGGAAATCGTCGAGGCGGCGATCCGGATCGGAGCCAGGGCGGTGTGGATGCAGGAAGGCGTTGTGCATGAAGATGCCGCCGCGCGCGCTTTCGCCGCAGGCCTCACCGTAGTGATGGACCGGTGCATTCTGAAAGAGCACCGGAAGATGACGCGAGGCTGAGCGGCCTGCTTTGCCGCTACGGCTCGTACTTATCCCACTCCAGCCGGTCGCCCGCTGCCGTGCCCGTTTCCGCTGCCGTCCCCGCGGGCAATTCCAAAACGGAATGGGCCCGCAGGCACAGCGACATGCGGCGCGGCGCCATGCTGGCGCGGACTTTAAGCACTTTGCGGTCGCCGCTTAGGAACAGCGCGTCGAACGGGAACTTCATTCCGAAGGAGTGAATACCCTCGCAGGGAGCGATCAGCAAGCCCTCGCCGCGTTCGAGCGACTCGCGCTTGAGCAGGCCGGTGCGCCGCTTCTCCGACGTGTCGGCGATGTCGGCGGCGTCGGCCAGCAGCGTGTCGCGGGTTGCGTTCCGAATGCGGAGTTTCACTCCCGACGGTATAGCACAAATGGCGGCCCAGGGAGTACCGCGCGGGACGGGATGTTTTGCCCGTCCGGGCCGGCACGCGGAGGCGCCTGTTCCGCGGTCCGGCCCGTCAAGCAACGCGGACTCGCTATACTCGCCTCATGAGGCGTCGTGACTTTCTCAAAACTGGGATGCTGGCAGGAGTGGGGTGGCCGCTAGCGGCCTCGCCGCGCCGCGCCAGCGACGTCATCGCGCTCGGGCCTGATCGCGTCGGGCTGTCGCGAATGGCGATGGGTACGGGAACGGATGCACCGAACGGGAGCTCCAACCAGACCAGAAAACTGGGCCTGCAGGGTCTGGCGGACCTGCTCCACTACGGCTATGATCGGGGTTTGACTTTCTGGGATTCGGCGGACCAGTACGGCAGCCACCCCCACCTCAAAGCGGCGCTGGGTAGCGTGCCGCGCGAGAAGGTGGCCATCCTGACCAAGACGCACGCGCAAACGGCCGCCGAGATGCGCGCCGATCTGGACCGCTTCCGCCGCGAAATCGGAACGGACTACCTGGACATCGTTCTGCTCCACTGCATGATGGAGGGCGACTGGCCGGAGCGCAGAAAAGGAGCTATGGAGGTGCTCGAGGAGGCGCGCGACAGAAAGATCGTGCGTACGCACGGCGTTTCCTGCCACACGCTCGAAGCGCTGAAGACGGCCGCCAGAACGCCCTGGGTGCGCGTGGACCTGGCGCGGATCAACCCCGCCGGCGTCGCCATGGATGCGGACCCCCAGACCGTGCTGGCGGTTCTGCGCGAGATGAAGGCGGCGGGCAAGGGCGTCATCGGGATGAAGATCCTCGGTGCGGGCGAGTTGAGCGGAAGGCTTGACGAGATGCTGCGCTACGTCACGTCCCTCGATTGCGTAGACTGCTTTACCATCGGCTGCGAGAGCCGGGAACAATTGAACGGCGTCTTGCGGCGCCTGGCGTAGCGCGGACGGAAGGATGCGGAGAGAACCCGAATACTTCGGCGAGCGGGACCTGACCCTGATCTACGTCGCCAAGAAACTGAAGGAGGCGCTCGCGCTCGAATCCGTTCTGTCCGAGGCGGGAGTGGACTACCTGGCGGAGCCGGACCGTTACACCGGCGGGGTCATCTTTCGCACCGAACGCGTCGGCGTCTTCTTTTACGTGCTGCCCGAGGCGGAAGAGGCGGCCAGGCGGGTTCTCGAAGAACACGGATACCGGCTGCACGCGTCGCTCGGGAGGCCGGCGGGATGAGCACGCTCGGATGGATGGGCTCGCTCGCCTGTCTGTGGAGCGCGTTTGCCTGGTACCGTTGGCGCCGCGATGTGGTTCCGCAGCGGCGCGGACGGGCCCGCGAGCGGGGCCGCAAGGCGGCGGGACACCTCCCGCAGTTCGAGCCCGCCCGGAGGCGGCTGGTCCTGATCTGCCTGTGGGCCGCCGCCGTATACGCGGCTGTTTCCATCGAGAGTCCCTCGGGGCGCATCCGCGTGGCGTGGATTCTGGCGATCCTTCCGCCGGTCTTGTGGGGCGTGCTCGCGGGATTGGCGCGCCGGAGCCTGAGGCGCGGACACAACGCGACCGCCCTGCGGCTGAACGGCATTCTCCTCTGGCTGGCTCCGGACAGCGCCTCGCTTCTCTGCCAACGTGGCGGGATACTGTTCGCTGCGGGCCGCCTGGACGAGGCTGCCGCCGCGCTGAGAAAAGCGCTGGCGCAAGGACGCCGCGAGGCCGCCCAGGTTCCCGCCATGGAATCCCTCGGAAGGGTGCTGACCGCCCAGGGACGGCATGAAGAAGCTGGCCGGGCCATCACGGCTGCCATCAAGTTAATGTCCCGCCGCAGCCGCCTGCACAGCGCGATGGCGGAGACGTTTCTGTGGCCGCGAGAGGCCGGCGAGCCGCGTCCGGCGGAATTGGAGGAGGCGCTGGCCCTGACGAACTGCGCGCTCGACTACGAGGGAAAATCCACGGGCAGGTCGGGCCCGAACTGCTTTGCCGAGCTGTGGGCGGATCAGGCCTGGGCCTTCGCGCTGCTCGGCCGGCGCGACCCGGCGCTCCAGGCGGTCCGCCGCGCACTCGATGCCATTGACGACACCGGGCGTCCCCAGGCCGCAGGCGTCTACTGGCGTTTGGGAATGGCACTCCGCTCGGCGGCGCAGGACGAAGCGGCCGCCAAATACTTCAAGAAGGCCTGCGCCGCCGATCCCGAAGGCCTCTTCGGCACCCTCGCCTCGAAAGCGCTCGATCAGGCCGGCTGACCGGTGGCGCGCGAAGCGCGTGCGCCGCTCCGCGTCAACCTCCTCCCAGCAGCCGAGGCAGGCCTTCGGCGCCGGTTTGGCCGTTGCTCGCCGATTCGGCCGCGGCCTCTTCTTCGGGAACGCGGTCTCCTTCGCCGGGGGCCAGAAACAGGTTCGATTCCAGGTCGTGCTGCCGCGTGTACAGTTCCCAGTAGCGGCCGCGCAGCGCCAGCAACTCCTCGTGCTTCCCGCGCTCGACGATGCGCCCCGCCTCCACCACCAGGATCTGGTCGGCCCGGCGGATGGTCGATAGCCGGTGCGCGATCACGAACGTCGTCCGGCCCTGCATCAGGTAGGCCAATCCCCGCTGGATGGCAGCCTCCGACTCGGAATCGAGGCTCGATGTGGCCTCGTCGAGGATCAGGATGCGCGGGGCGGCCAGGATCGCACGGGCGATCGATACGCGCTGGCGCTGCCCGCCCGATAGCTTCACGCCGCGCTCTCCCACTACGGTGTCGTACTTGTTCTCGAACCCTTCGGCGAACTCGTCCACGCGCGCGATGCGGCAGGCTTCGAGGATCGCCTCCTCGCTTGCATGCGGGCGCGCGAAGGCCACGTTCTCGCGGATGGTGCCGTCGAACAGGAACGTATCCTGCAGCACCACGCCCAGCCGCGTGCGATACGAATCCAGACGCACCGTGGCGAGGTCGGTGCCGTCGATCAGGACCCTGCCCGTTGCCGGGCGGTAGAACGCCGCAATTAGGCCGATGATGGTGGACTTGCCCGATCCCGATGAACCCACCAGCGCGGTCACCGTTCCCGGATGCGCGTCGAAGGAGACGCCGGCCAACACCGGCTTGCCGGCGTCGTAGGCGAAGGAGACATCGTCGAACGCAACGTGGCCGCGAATCTCCTCCGGGGCCGCCGTGCGCGCCGGATCGTCGTCCTCGGGCCGCTCGCGCAGCACCTCGCGCGTGCGTTCCAGGCCGGCCACGGCTTCGGTGAGCTGTGTGCCGATCCCCACGATCTGGACGACCGGCGCCACCAGGAACGCCAGAAACGCGGTGAAGGTCACGAAGCTGCCCAGCGTGAGCGCGCCGGCCAGAATCTGCCGCGCGCCAACGTACATCACCAGCGCGCCCACAACGCCCAGCAGCGAGATCACCGAAAGGCTCATCAGCGAAGTGGCCGTGAGCGCCTTCATGACGTTGTCGAGCAGGCGCTGAACCCCCGAAGCAAACACCGCCGCCTCGCGCGCCTCGGCGTGATAGCCCTTCACCACGCGCACGCCGCCCAGCGATTCGGTCAGCCGGCCCGTGACTTCGGCGTTGATCTTGCCGCGCTCGCGGAAGATGGGCCGGATGGTGCGGAACGCGCGTTGCAGGAAGGCCATAAACACGCACAGAATCACCGTCGCCATGCCGGTGAGCGCGGGGCTGATGCGCAGCAGCACCACCAGCGCAATCACCGCCGTCACGATGCCGCCCAAAAAATCGATAAGGCCGGTGCCCACCAGGTTCCGCACGCCCTCGACATCGGTCATGATACGCGCGACCAGCGCGCCCGTCTTGTTGGCATCGAAGTAGGCGACCGGCAGGCGGCCCACGTGTACCTGGACCTTGCGGCGCAGTTCGGCAATCATGCGCTGCGCGGCCTTGGAAAGCAACTGCGTCAGCGTAAACGACGCGATGCCCTGCACCGCCGTGGCGCACAGTACCACCGCGACCAGCGGACCGAGCATGGCCGCCTGCCGCTTCCCGATCACGTCGTCGATGAGGTACTTGGTGGAGGCGGGCAGCACCAGCCCGGCCGCCCGGCTGATGGCGATCAGCACCAGCCCCAGCGCCAGGTGCCAGCGCCGTGGGCGCACCAGTTCCCAGATATCGGGGAGCAGCGCTCGCAGGCGTTCGGAGGGCACGTTTACCCTATGTTCGCACGCGCGCTATACTCTCCAGAACCGGACCGGAGCATCCGGTACAGCCAAGGAGGAAGCATGCCGCCCACCCCGCCTCCGCTTCCGAAGCCGGAGCCGCCGGCCTCCCGGCATCCCATGTTGGCGCCCGCAGTGGCCATCGCCGTCATCCTGGCCGCCAACATCGTGTCATTCAAATACCTGCGGTCGATGCCGGACACGGGCGAGTGCGCCGTGTTCCACCGGACCGAGGGCGGTTGGGAACGGATGTGGACCGCCCCGGGACTTCTGGACGAGATTCATGTTTCCGGCCGCGGCACGGTCTGGGTGCTCGCGCCGTTCAACGGTGGATTCGTGCGGTTGGCGGGCGCCCAATGGCGGAGCTACACGGCCGCGGACCTCGGCATGAAGACCGGCTACCTTGCCGGCGGCTTTGTCCTGGACGGCGAAGACGTCTGGGCCGCCACCCATGAGGGAGTCGTTCATTGGGACGGCCAGCGTTGGCGATGTTACCGTGAGGCCTTCCGAACGCCCGGCACAGAGCACTCGATTGCCGCCGGCGGCGGCCGTGCGTGGGCCATCGACCCCTCGGGCAGCCTCTCCCAGTTTGACGGAACCCGATGGACGACCTGGAGGCTGGAACTACCCGGCGTGAGCTGGGACAGGGCGGACCGAGGGCGGCCGAAGCTGGCGCGCACCGCGGACGGCTCGCTGTTTCTGGTTCGGGACGGTGTCTGGCGGCTCGATGGTTCCAAATGGGTAGCTCTGACGCCTGAAAGCCAGCCGCTGAGAGGCGCTTGGCTGGTCGGCACCACCGGGGACCGCGTCTGGCTGTGGGAGCAGGGAAAGCTGCGGTCGGTTTCCGCGAACGGGAAGACGTGGAGCGAGTACCCGCTGCCCTCGGCGGTGTACGCGGTGGCCTCGGACGGGAGGCGCACGTGGCTCGCCGCCTGGAACACCATCCTGCAATCCGACGGCGCCGCTTGGCGGACGCTGCCGCTTCCCGGCGGGCGCTTCAAGAATGTTGTGGCCATAGACGTGGGACCGGACGGCGGGCTCTGGATGGTCGGCCTGGATCCCAATCCCGCGTTGCGGCAGCAGTGGTACTGGCGCGTTGCGATCGCTTGGTTACCGCTTATTGCGCTGATCGCAGCGCTGGTGTGGCTGGCCAGGCGCTCCTCCCGGCTCCGTCGCCGGGAGCAGGAGCGCATCCGCCAGGCAGTCCAACACGCGACGGGCGAAGTGCCCTACGAGTTGGAGCAAGCCCAGCGCCAATCTCAGCCGTGGCTGGCAGGGCTGGCTCTGGGCGGAGCGATCGTGGGGGGCATAGTGGGATACTCCCTACTGCACCATCGCTGGCCGAAAACGCCGGCGTGGACGATTGTGGTCATCGCGCTGGCGATCCACCTGGCGTTCACGTTCCAGCAATCGCTGGCGAAACGCAAGCCTAGCCCGTCCGACCCGATCGGGCCCGGCGCACCGCCGCGCTACGACTGGGGCAAAACAGCGAAGGCGCTGGTAGCGGCACTGGTCATTCTCCTCGTGGTTAACCTGGAGTGGGTTCCGGTGCTGAGGTTTCTCCAAGGCTACTGGCTGGTCGTTCTGTTCCTGGCGCCGGTGGGATATCGGGCTCTGGCGATCCGTGCCATGTACAGCCCGTTGCGGCGCGCCGATTACGATGGCGCCCTCAGGGCGATTCGCCTGTACCACTTCTACAGTCCCGGAGGCGGGGTGGCGCTGCGGCAGTCCGGGGCCGTCCTGCTCGTGGCGGGGCGGCATCGCGAAGCCGAAGAAGTCCTCCGGCGCGCCGCCGCGCGTCAAGCCACCGGATTGGAGCAGGCGGGCACCCTCGATTACCTGGGCAACGTGCTGATGGAGCAGAGCCGCTATGACGAAGCCATGCGGAGCTTCCAGGCCGCCCGGCACGCGGCACCCGGCTCCCGCAGGCCCTACCGCGGAATGGCCGAGACGCTGCTGCGCCAGGGAAAGAACCCGGAACAGGCGCTCGAGTATGTCGAGGGCATTGTCGGCTCCTCGGGGCCTTCCGCGCGCGGCCGGTTGCTCAGCGACCGCGTGCAGGACGATTACTGGGCGCTCAAGGCATGGGCTCTCGGCCAGCTCGGTCGCTCTGCGGAAGTGGCCCCGGCGATTGAGAAGGCGCTGAAGGCCACGAGCCGGAAATCGCGCCCGGATCTGGCGGCGACCTATTACCGCGCCGGCATGGCCATGGAAGCCGTCGGCAACGCGTCCGCCGCCAGAGACTATTTCAAGCGCGCGGTGGAACTCGATCCAACGGGGCGCCGGGGAACCCTGGCGCAGGCCGCTCTCCGCCAGACCGGCATTCGCAGCAAATAGTTCGCACCGTACCGGGCGAATCCCCACCCGTCCTGACAGGTGGTCACGCGGGTGTGTCCCGAGCTGCGAACCGGTTTACCGCCCCGCAGGCGCGGAATTCAAAGCGGCATTGATCGCATCCGTCTGGAACTTCGCTTTGAACTCCAGGTTCTGGTTCAGCCTTGCCTCGAACGTGAGCGCCGGGGTGCCACTCTGCAGCAGCGGCCCGCGGATGCTCTTCTGGTCGAACGTCACCTTCCACAACCCGGCATAGCCCCCTACGAATTCCAGGTGCGTGGCGGGAACGATGGCTTTCGCTTTCTCGTCGGCCAGCGACGCGTCGAACGGCCGCATCAGCCGCTCCCCTTCGTTGGCGCCGATCAGCTTTCCGGAACCGACCTTGCCGCCGATCGAGACCATGATGTAATACTGGCTGCCATCCGCACTGAGCAGCATCGCGGCAAGCTTGTTGGTCTGCTCGGGAGTGAGGTCTTTGTCCAGCATTTCCAGACGCGCGAAAGCCCGCGCAAATTGACCATCGGCCCAGTAGACGTCGAGCGAGGCGTACTGGCGGTCGAACCATCCCATCAGGCTTCCCGTGATTCCCACCTTCCCGGTCCGGTCGGCCACGATCTTCTGGCAGTCTTCCTTCGGCCAGCTCAGAAACGCCGTGTCGCCCACGCTGGCGGGCGGCAGCGCTTGCAGGTAGTCCTTGAGCCCCATCTTGTCTTCCTTGCGGTCGATGGCGAAATCGTAGACATCCAGGATTTCTATATTCGAGGTCGACTTGCTGCCGGTGTTGCCTTCCACAAACCCGAACTCGCCGGATGGAACGTCTTCGCGCGGAAAGATGCGGTACAGATCCCTCACTGCCGTCGGGCCGATGTCGCAGGGCACTTCATCCTGGTTCTGTTCCGTGCTGAACAGAACGGAAGCGTTCGCCAGCGTGCGCTGATCGAACCTCTGGCCCGTGATCTTGCATTGCAGGAGTTTGAACTTGCTCACGTCGCGGCTGGGCGGGAAAAAGGCGAAAAAGGTCGGGCGCACCAGCTCGAACCGGCTGGTGGAGTGCGCGCCCGGGATGTCGATGTCGACCTTCTGCCTCACCAGCGGAATGCTCTTGAGCAAGGAGCGGAACTTGCTGATCTGCACTTTGGTTTGAACCCGGCCAAGCGGTTTTAAGCCCCCGTCCGCCCAGATGTATACGCCATAGTTAGCCGGCGCGGAGGAGACCGTCACGGGTCTCGCGGCAGCCGCTCTTCGTGCCGCTCCGGTGTCGGTAGGGGCGACCTGTTTCGGTCCGTTGGAAGCGGGCCAGGCTGGTTTGGGCGCGGGAGAAGAACGGGCGCCCGCGCTTGCCGGGGCCGCGGGTGGCGGGGCCGAAGGAGCGGGCGGGTTCATCATGATGGCGATCAGGCCGTCGCTTACGCCGGCTTCCTTGAGCGCAACCAGGCCGTCGACCGACATGTCGAACTTCGTCTTCGACTGTTTGATTTTGGCGACGATGAGGTCCTCGGCAACCTTGGCCTTGACCAGACGGATCACATCCCGGTTCGTCATCGGCCCCACCGCCGCCGGCTTCGCGGCCGGGCTCTTTTGAGTGGCTGCTGGCGCACTCTTGGACGGCGTGGCGTTTTGTGCCGGCTGCGCGCCCTGCTGCGCCGCCACGATCGCCGCTCCCGCCAGCATCGCGACACGCAAAACCCACGAACTCAGGCGTTTCATCGGTCCCCCCAAGTGTAAGGAGTGTCTCTGCCAGGCCCGTACAGGTGCTTCGATTCGGTTTTGGCCTCTTGCCATTAGCGATTGTACTCCCAACCGCCTTCACGGAGACTGTGGCCCCGTTTCTTCCGTCCCGAGTGCGGCGGTGGCGCCGCGCCTGGAGGCAAGCCCCATCGCCCGGCCCGCTCCGCGACACGTCGCTGGCCCGGCACGCCCCGTCGCCCCTCGCCCGCCTTGCCCGCCCGGCCTGTTCCGCGGCCATCC
>Ga0182017_10002470_pt1 | contig 14042 bp, 17 predicted proteins | sample 712E3DmetaG_FD_120492 | JGI IMG/M metagenome (GOLD analysis project Ga0182017, IMG submission 120492) | Permafrost microbial communities from Stordalen Mire, Sweden - 712E3D metaG | ecosystem: Environmental > Terrestrial > Soil > Wetlands > Permafrost | place: Sweden: Stordalen | collected... | reverse complement strand
CTTGTGCCACTTCTTGGCCATCAGTGTGATCCCTATAAGAAAAATTGCGCGAGATCATCGAGCAAAATCTCTTTTGATCCGCCCGATTTCATATCTTTGAGGCTCGCCTTTCCCGATTGTAGTTCCTGTTGACCGACGACCACTACTGTCGTTGCGCCTTGCCGGTCCGCGTCGCGCATCTGGGCCTTCAGGCTTCTCGCCAGGAGATCAGTCTCAGCCGATACTCCCTTGGCCCGAAGTTCCATCGACGTGGCAATAACCCAGTCACGCGAGGTCTCGTCCGCTGCCACGATGTACAGCAGCGGTTTTTCCCGGACAAACCCTGCGGCCTGGTTTTTCTCCAATACTAGGAGGAGCCGCTCTATACCGGCGGCGAAGCCAACGCCCGGCGTGGGTTTACCGCCCAATTCAGCGGTTAGTAAATCATATCGACCGCCCCCGGCGAGAGCATCTTGGGACCCCAGTTCACTACTCGTCAATTCGAACGCGGTTTTCGTGTAATAATCCAACCCTCGAACCAATCTTCCGTCAACCTGGAAGGGAATATGAAATGAGGTGAGATAATCCTTCAGTTTTTGGAAATGGTTCCTGCACTCCTCGCAGAGAAAATCCGTCATCAACGGAAGCGTAGCGGTCAATCTGCGGTCGTTTTCATCCTTGGAGTCGAGCACACGCATCGGATTTTCGGCGACGCGTCGCTGGCTGTCAGCAGAGAGCGTTGACGCTATTCGTTGAAGCTCGGTTCGCAGAACTTCTCTATAATGTGGACGACATTTTTCACAACCGACGGAATTGATTTTCAGATTATATTCTGTGATCGACAACTCTTTGTAAATCTGAATTGTCATGCCTATGATCTCGGCATCGGTCTCCGGGCGGGGCGAGCCGATCGCTTCGGCTCCGAATTGATGGAATTGGCGGAGCCGGCCCGCCTGTGGCCGCTCCTGGCGAAACATGGGACCGAAATAGTAGACTTTCACTAAAGGTTGCGCTTCGCCGAGATTGTTCTGGAGATAGGCACGAATAACCGACGCCGTTCCCTCTGGTCTGAGGGTGAGACTATCTTGGCTTCGATCCGTGAAGGTATACATCTCTTTTCCGACAATATCCGTCAGCGCGCCGATACTTCGTGAAAAAAGGGCAGTCTGTTCGAACAGAGGTGTCCGGATCTCTCTGTAGCTAAAGCGATGGAACACCCGCCGTACAGCCGATTCGACGAATTGCCACCGTTCCGTCTCACCGGGAAGAATGTCCTTCGTGCCACGTATCGACTTAAATATCACTGCGACCCCCGTTCAGGAGATACCAGAATGTTGAACACTGCCATTGCATGCAGATGCCTGCGCGAGAGAAAACCTGCGAACAAATCTGAAGTGAGGCACGAGGGTAGAATTGTGAGGGAGCGGGAAGAAACGCCCAACGAATATCTGGCCGGGGGACGTATGATGGTAATCTCGGTCGTATCAATTATCGAAGTACGTTGCTTCTTCTGCACGAAAGATCTCAAGGACTTCTTTCGAGGAAGCAGCGGATAGCAGCTTTTTTCGGAACTCCTCTTTGTTCATCAAGCGAGAGATGCGGCTGAGAAGTTTGATGTGCGGTCCCACCATGCTGTCCTTACCGACGAGAAGGAAGACAAGACGGACTGGCTGCTCATCGAGCGATTGATAATCAATCGGTTCAGCGGTCACTGCAAAGGCCGCCACAATATCGGAGACCGCGTCGGTCTTTCCGTGTGGGATCGCGAAACCGTTTCCAACTCCCGTCGACATTATTTTTTCCCGTTCGAAAATTGCCTCTTTCACCTTCTCTTTGTCGAGCACCTTTTTGGATGTGCCGACAATGTCGATCATCTGTGTAATGATCTCATCTTTCGTTTTTCCGGGCAAATTTGTCTTCACCAACGTTTCATCGAGGATGTCGCTAATTTTCATATTCCCAGCAATCTCCTAATTCGTAAAACTCGCCCGCTAATATACGGTTTTGAGGTTGAAATGTAAAGAGAGGGAAGCGGTTCGGGCCGGCGCGGCTCAGTACAATTTGAACGCAATGGTCGGCAATCGCGATTCACCGTCGGCCTATTGATCGGTCGAATCTCTCCAGCTCAGAATTTTTTCTTCGTATTGACCGAGAAGGGCCGAAGCGGTCTCCTTACGATTCGACTCGGCGTGAATATGGAAAAGCGGCTTTGCCTTGTCCGGCCACATAAGGACGGAAGTAGTGGGCGAATCATTATCAAAAAAGATTTTAATGCCGTCGACGAGCACTCGATGCATCCCCTCTGTCTCGTTCATCATGTGACGCATCACTCTCCCTTTTCGCTCCCAAGGGCAGTGGATGCTCCGCTTCAGAAGGTAGAGGTGAGGGACTTCCTTGTCCAAGATTCCGAATCTCTTTCCGGTAAGGGCCATCATCTCCAATATCTTTGCAACGCTGTACATCCCGTCGCTCGCGAATAGAAATTCCGGGAAGATGAACCCGCCTTTCGTTCCGCCGATAAATTGCACGTCTTTTGCCGAAGACGCTTCCATGAGGGCGAGGTGGCTGTCGCGCGTCTTAACGGTCTCTACGCCAACGCCTCGCGTGATCATGTCGACCTCGGCCGAGGCTGTGATGGGAACCGCGATCTTTTTCACATTTGGATTCACGGAAAGGTACAAATAGGTCACCAGAGTCAGCAGTCTATCGTTCTGGATGAAATTTCCATTTTCATCCACGACGAAAATCTTTTCTGCGCCCGCGTCGATGAGGAATCCGACATCGTACCCGAGCGAGGTCACAATATGCGAGAGCTGAACTACAGCCGCGTCGAATTCCGCTTTATCCCTTGTAAGCTTCTTCTGATCGAGATAGGCATTGAGCGCAAGCACCTGGCACTGGAGGGATCCAAGGATGTTCGGGAAGATCGTTGAGGCGATCCCGTTGGAATAGTCCACAACCAACTTGAATTTTGCCTGTGAAATCGCTTCGGTGTTGATGCTCGAAAGGAAACCCTCTACGTAGCTCTCCTGCGCACGTTCCGGAAAGCCTATCCCGCCGACGTTCTTGTAGCTCGCCCGCGGAAAATCTTCTCCGAAGAAAAGCCGTTCGACGGACTTTGTCTTATTCGAGGGGAGGTCTTTCCCGGTATGGTCGAAGAAAATAATATCGGTGAGGTTCTTATCGAACGGAGATTTCCGCACGTGAATTCCCCCCGCATCTTTTCCGCTGCGAAGCTCGTGCCGGAGAATCGGTATCGACGTCGCACGGAGATCGCTTGTGTTTACGCCTGCCGACATCAACCCACACATGAAGGATCGGTTGATCATCCGGGAAACGTTGTCGGAATCACGGCTGGTGAGCACGGTCTTTCCTTTCCCAATAAATGCGCCGAACGCCGCACCGAGCTTCGCCCCAAATTCAGGATTCATCTCGATGTTGGAGAGACCGGTAATGCGGGAATCGCTGAATAGTTCGCGAAGCCATTTGTCCTCCCACACGAGACTTCGCGTGAGCACGGCTCCTTCCTCGACGACCTTCTCAGGCCAGAGCTTAATGTTCGATGCGAGCCTGCTTTCCTTGCCGATCGCGCACTTGTCCCCGACGAACACGTTGTCTTCGATCCGGGCGTACTCGCCGACATTCGTTTGATTTCCCAGCACACACGACGACAGTTCGGCAAATCTTCCCACCCTGCTTTGCGACCAGACAATGGAATTCCGGATCACAGCGCCGTCCTCAATAACGCAATCGTCACCGATCACCGACCTGATCAACGTGACATCTTTGCCAACGCTGCAGTTTTTGCCGATCAAGACGATTCCCTGCATCTTTTCGGGCGACGTGAGGAGTTTGGTGTTGTCTCCGACGTAGCACCTCCCCGTTTTTTCGCCTTCGAATTGAATCTGAACCTGTCCGTCCAAGGCGTCAAGATGAGCTTCTTGGTATTCATTTAAGTTCCCCACGTCACGCCAGTAGCCGTCGGAGACGTAGCCATAGAGCCCCGCATCTCGCTCGAGCAGGAGCGGGAAGAGATTCTTGCTGAAGTCAAAATCCTGTTGATAAGGAATGAGCTGCAAGACCTCCGGCTCGATAATGTAGATGCCCGTGTTGATGGTGTCGCTGAACACTTCACCCCATGACGGCTTTTCAAGGAATCGAGTGATTTTTCCATCGCCGTTGGTAATAACAACTCCGAACTGAAGTGGATTTTTGGCATGAGTAAGGACGAGCGTCGCCTTTGCCTTTTTTTTCTCATGATACGCCACCGCTTTCGAGAGATCAAAATCTGTCAACACGTCGCCGCTGATCACGATGAATCTCTCGTTCAGGAAATCCGCCGCATTGCGGACGCTTCCTGCTGTGCCGTAGTCGGCTTCAGCTTTTCGATACTGCATCGCAACCCCGAAAGCCGTCCCATCGCCGAAATAAGCGCTGATGATCTCAGGCTGATAAAAAAGAGTTGAGACGATGTTAGTGATGCCATACTTCTTCAGAAGGCTGACGATGTGTTGCATCATCGGCTTGTTCATCATTGGCACCATCGGCTTTGGGAGATTGCACGTGAGAGGCCTCAACCTCGTCCCGAAACCGCCGGACATGATCACTGCTTTCATAGAAGAGGATTGTTAAGTGGAAAGAGGATGCAGCCGCGTCTGTAGCCATAGTACTAAAAAAAAACGACCCCATCAACCGGTATCGACTCAATTTTTACCCGATGTCATTTGCTTTCAGCCGAAGTCTGCAGAGCTCGGTTTTTTTGCTCTCCCCCACCTTCGAAGCCAGCCATTCAGCGAGAAGTGGTGGGGAGTCGGGTTGACGATGGTTTTTGGTCCTCCGCCATTCCAATGACGCTTGGCCCAACAATCAAAAGTACTTGGCAAATTCTGTCCTGCCAATCGAAGCTCTTGAAGATATCGCCACGACAATCCTTAGAAGAGTCCTTGTTTTCCCGATGAGGCTGAGGACTTGGCTGTGCGCTTGATGCGACGATCATCAAGGAAGCACGCGGTGCGCAGAAGCGGAGAAACGCCTCTCCAAGTTCTTCAAAACGGCGCCAGATTCGGCTAATTTCCTTGACTTTCGCGCTGGAATTGAATAAATTTATACACTTTACGCGATTTCTGTTACTTCGAGGACTCAGAATGCCGCAAAAATTGCAGGGAATCGCCTTTCAGAATGTTTTTTCCAGATTGTCGCTTCATGAAGGCGTAATTGCGGGCATCGGAGTCCTTCTGTTTTTTTTGGGATTGTGGTCAAGCTCTCTTCTCACAAAAGTCTTTTGTTTTGTCATCGCCGGAGTCGCGGCATTTTACCTGTTTGATTCCTTGCGGGGCAAGCCGAAGGTTAGTTCTCCGGAGGATGAAGGCCTTTCAGGGGAACTCAACGGTGAGAAGGAGGAGAGAAGCGAAGAGGGCGCTCCTGTCACGATTGAGGGCGAGGCGCGAGAGGAGGGAGTCGAATGGGAAAACAATCCCCTCGCTCCGGAGAGATCGCCAGCAATAGATGCCGAACAATTTGAGAGACAAGTCCGATTCGAAGAGCCTGCCCAACGGCCGGAAGAAATTATTACTTATTCCGCCTCTGATTTTGTCGACGATGAACAAGGCACAGCAGGAGACGGTCGGCAGGAAACAAAGACCGAGTTCAACTATCTTCTTCAGAAGGTGTTGGCAGTCGTCAAAGAGGTTCTCTTTGCTCACTCCGTCTCGTTCTATTGGATCAACCGCGAAGCGCGACAGCTTGTTCTTGAAGCCAAAGCGACGGAGAGCGAAGCTTTTTCGCCCTTGAGAAAATTGCCGGTTGCGAACGACATCGTCAGCCGGATTGCGATATCGGGAAAACCCGAAGTCATGACGCAAATAGCAACGAGCGCTGAAAGAGATATCGTTCCGTACTACACAAGCCTTCAAGAGATAAGATCGTTTATCGGAGTTCCCGTGTACTACCCGCGAACTGCGGACGGCCAGCTTCCGGTTGCAGTGCTTGCTGTCGACAGCAAGGCGGAAGACGCATACGGTCAAGAGTCATTTCTGCTGTTGGCAAAATTCACGAAGATGCTTTCCGCGGTGCTCAAAAGCTCGACAGAGAAGTATGATTTGATCAGCGAGAGCGGGAGGTTGAAAACGGAAACCCGCTTTCGGGAAAAAGCTTTCGGAGGGTCTGAGGTACCAGATATCGGGAACGCGCTCGCAGGGGAGGTATCCTCGCTCGTCCCATGGGATGCGCTGACTCTCACGCTCTTCGATGAAGCGCAGAAACAATGGATCATCGCGAACGTGCGAACGCGTCACAATCATCGCTATGTCGTTGCGAAACAGGTTCTCGATTTCCACGCAAGCATTGTCGGCAAGGCGATCAGGAATAATGTCGTAGAGGATATCGCCGATTTGTCGAAGACGACCGAGCCGAGGTTTCTGATCAACGAGCCATCGCTCGGAATCGCGCGTGTTGGTTCGTTCGTTGCCATTCCGATCGCTTCCGCGAACAAGTGCTACGGTGCCTTGACGCTCGAGTGCAGGGAAAAGAACGCGTACGGCTCGAAAGAGATTTCTTCGGTCTCGAACCTGGCATCGATGGCCGGAATAGCGCTCGAGCTGCACGAGGCGAACGAGATTATTAAGGAATTCGTCATCGTTGACGAAAGCAGTGGTACGGCGTCAAAAAAATACCTTATGCAGCAACTCTCCAGGGAGTTGCAGCGTGCTGACGACGACGGATCAGATATTTCGTTCTTGCTATTTGCGATCTCGTCGCTGGCCGATATCACGGCACGCTACGGCAAAGCCGGTGCTGATGCCGCAGTTGCGAGAGTGGCCTCCATCCTCCGTTCAAGCATTCGGGGGTATGATACTATCGGACGATTCGACCAGTCGATGTTTGGAGTCATCCTGGTGAAAACGCCGTCAAAGGACGCTTATCTTTGGGCGGAGAAGCTTCGTTCGGCGATCGGAAGCTCTGTGGTTACTTTCGAACAGAAAACGTTTTCCGCGTCGGTCACAGTAGGCATTTGCGGCGCAACAGAAGGGATGGATGTCGGGGAGTGCGTATTGAACGCAGGACAAGTTCTTGAGAAAGCAAAAGAGGATGGCGGGAATATTGTGCGGGTGTTCTAAGAAGAATCTATTTGTAGGACAATAACAATTATTCATACTACGTTGAGGAAACAATGGCAAAGCAACAGGATTTTGCTGAGAAAGTAAAGAAAGCCGGGCAGGAGAAGGGAACAAAATGTCCAAAGTGCGGGGCGTTGAAGATCTCTACCGCTTATATCAATTCTGTAAAGACGGAGATCGGTTCGTACCGCTTCAATCGTTCCCTGATACAGGTCTGCAAGTGCAACGAAAAGGAAGTCTACGCATAATTGAGTTCGCCCGGCAAAATTGTTTTCATCGTTCTGGACAGCATCGGCATCGGTGAAGCACCCGATGCCGGCGCTTACGGAGACAAGGGCGCGAACACGTTGGGCAACACCGCGAAAGCCGTGGGAGGACTACGACTTCCTTCACTGCAGAAGCTTGGACTCGGGAACATCGCTCCCATTCTCGGCGTCTCACCAGTACACTTGCCTGACGGATGCTACGGCAGGATGCGCGCAGTCTCCAAAGGGAAAGACAGCACGACGGGTCACTGGGAAATCGCAGGGGTTATCGTCGAAAAGGATTTTCCGTACTATCCGAAAGGCTTTCCGCCAGAGGTCATCGAGAAATTCATTTCAGCTACCGGCACTCATGGTGTTCTCGGCAATAGGCCTGCCTCCGGGACACAAATTATCGAAGAGTTTGGCGACGAACATGTGCGCACAGGTTTTCCTATCGTGTACACTTCGGGCGACTCTGTCTTTCAAATTGCTGCACATGAAGATGTCATTCCGCTGAGAGAGTTGTACCGGATATGTCAGGCGGCGCGCGATACGGTGTTGGTCGGCGAGCATGCCGTCGGCAGAGTGATCGCAAGGCCGTTCGTGGGGAAAAGCGGCAAGTATGAGCGTACAGCGAACCGGAGGGATTTTTCATTGCAGCCTCCGGGTACGACGGTGATCGACCTTCTGCATGCACATGGCGTTCCGACAGTCTCCATTGGGAAAATTGACGATCTGTTTTCCGGACGTGGGTTGAAGGAAAAAATCCACACGCACTCAAACGCTGAAGGGATCGAGGAAATCATCAGGCAATCTTCCGCGGCGAAACATAGTTTCATCATGACGAACCTTGTGGATTTTGATATGCTCTACGGTCATCGACAGGACCCGAAGGGCATGGCCGGGGCTCTGGAATATTTTGATACCGAACTCCCGCGAATCCTCGAGACCATTCGCGGTGATGACCTCTTGTTGATTACGGCCGACCACGGGAACGATCCGACCGACAAGAGCACAGACCACTCGCGGGAATACGTGCCTCTTCTGACCTATTGCCGGAACGGCAAGAAAGGAGTGAACCTGGGAGTTCGAAGGACCTTCGCCGATGCTGGAAAGACCGTTGCCCGATATTTTGGTGTTGACAAATCATCGCTGGCGGGGACGAGTTTCTTGAATTTGATACTGTAGCATCTGAATGGAAAAGGCGAAGCACAGCGTTGAGTTTGAAGCGGAAGTTGACGGTGAGGGGAAGGTCCAGTTCTCTCGTTTTGTGACAGACGATCTTTGGTTGAAGCGCGGAGCCAAGGTCACCGTGCGGATCGTAGGCGGCGTTCTTTCAAGCGAGTTGACGGCGCGTGACGTTTCCGATGAAGAAATCGAGCGCATCGGGAACCTGCAGCTCGAAGACAGAGATCAGGTTGTGAAATTCCTGCTGTCAGAAGGAACTCTCGCGAAAGACCGGGCATTCAAGGAACGAAGGAAGGGCTTTGCCGCGTGAGCGTGCAGAAAATTGTTGTCGATACAGACATTATTCTTGAGCATCTTGTCCGCCATGGCGGGCCTTCGTTATTGCGCGGAATTATGAACGAGTACTTTTGTTATACAACTGCCTTCAACGCCATCGAAGCGTTTTCTGCCGCTCGGACGCAAAAAGAAATTCGGGCAGTTGACGATGCAATGAGTACGATGAAAGTGCTGGGGTTAAACGCAAAAAGCGCAAAAGCTGTCGGTGCGATTTTTTCCCGTGCAAAGTCTCCGAGAAGAGGAGACTTGCCGTTTCTTATCGCCGGTGTTTGCACCGAAAGTAAATTGCCCATCGTGACGATGAATCCAAAACGATTTTCGGGCATCAAAGAATTGCAGGTCATTCCGATCTGGAAATTGGGCGGCAGCCTGCACAATGTGGTAGCACATTCCCGTTAACTCATCTCAGACAGGTCCATCATGATTCTTGGAAAAGTTGTCGGTACGGTCTGGGCGACGAGGAAGGATGAGGCTCTTGTTGGAGTCTCGCTTCAAATCGTCCGTCATGTCGACCTGGACTATACGCTGAAAGAAGCGTTCGTCGTGGCGGTCGACACGGTGCAGGCAGGAGTGGGCGATATTGTTCTCGTCGCCACAGGGAGTTCGGCGCGCCAAACAGCCGCGACGAAGAACAAACCGGTAGACGCTGTCATTATGGCGGTGGTCGACAAGCTTGACGTGACGGAAAAATGATAGGACATCGACGGGAGAATGCAGCATGTTTCTGGCGAAAGTGATCGGAACGATCTGGGCCACTCGAAAGGATGATCATCTGAAGGGCTTCACGCTCCAATTCATCCAGCCGATTGACGCTAAGCGAAGGAAGGCAGGCTCGCCGATCGTTGCAGTCGACACTGTGGGAGCAGGAGCGGGAGAAACGGTGTTCTATATTACGGCAGCGGAGGCGGTCATACCTCTTCCGGTAGAAATGGCGCCCGTCGACGCGAGTATCGTCGGCATCGTCGACAGGATTGACGTTGAGAACTAGATTTTGACTATGAGGTGAAGTTAGCATGGTGAAGATTACAAAACAGTATACAAATCGCGAGAGCCAGTCGCTCGACAAATACCTGCAGGAAATTGGCAAGGTCGACCTTCTTACTCCTGAACAGGAAATCGACCTTGCCCAGCGTATCAAGAAGGGAGACCAGAAATCTCTCGAGAAGCTGACGAAGGCAAACCTCCGGTTTGTCGTGAGTGTGGCGAAGCAGTACCAGAATCAAGGCCTGTCGCTCGGCGACTTAATCAACGAGGGAAACCTCGGATTGATCAAAGCCGCAAAACGTTTTGACGAGACGCGCGGATTCAAGTTCATTTCGTACGCCGTGTGGTGGATACGTCAGTCCATCCTGCAGGCTCTGGCTGAACAGTCTCGCATCGTCCGCCTGCCGCTGAATCGGGTAGGCGCACTCAATAAGATCGGCAAAGCCTTCAGCAGCCTTGAACAAGAATTCGAGCGGGAGCCGAGCGCGAGCGAACTGGCGGAAGAACTCGACATGTCGCTCTTCGAGGTCGCCGATACGCTGAAGATATCCGGCCGCCATCTCTCGATGGACGCACCTTTTGCCCAGGGAGAAGACAACAGACTGCTCGATGTTATCCAGGACGAACGCCAGCCGGCGCCCGACAGCATCCTCATGGACGAGTCGCTAAAGGAAGAAGTGCAGCGCGCGCTCGCAACTCTCAGCGACCGCGAGGCCGAGGTGATCCGTCTCTATTTTGGATTACAGCGTGAGCATTCGTTGACGCTGGAGGAGATTGGAGAGAAATTCAATCTTACGCGCGAAAGGGTGCGGCAGATCAAAGAAAAGGCGATTCGTCGGCTTCGGCATGCATCGCGCAGCAAAAATCTTCGCGCATATCTAGGGTGACCGGATATCGGAGATCGAGACAATCCAATGAAGCTCCTTTCCGAGGAGCTTTTTTGTTGTAAAGTACGTCTGCATGTTGCAAATAAGTCTGAATCACGTACATTTGTACGGACATGAAAGTCATCCTGTTTGCCATTTGCTGCATCCTCATCGCCGGCTGCGGAACCTCGTCGCCGAGGTTTGCCGGCAAAGAATCGCCGAAAAAAAGTGAATCGCACGAGAAGAAGAATAACGGTCCGCGTTTCAGTTCGAAACATGTCGAGGAAGAACGACGCGAGGACGACCGCAAAGTCGACGTGAAAGGATTTGCTGCGCGCTTTTCGAGCGCGAGCCCGTCTCCGACCCGGACGCTTTCACCTCGTTCCGAGTCACACGGTGAAGCTCCCGCGAATTCCACCAAGGCGAGACCGGAGAAAATCAGTGACCAGAAGATGATGGATGTCATTCTCAGTTACCTCGGAACTCCATATGTCTATGGGGGTGACTCCAAATCGGGCATAGACTGTTCGGCTTTTACAGGCGCCGTCTATGACCAGTCGGTGAATATGAAATTGCCCAGAACGACCGCCGACCAGGTGAAGCTCGGCGAACCAGTCTTGCGCGATGATCTGAAGTTCGGCGATTTGATGTTTTTCAACACGACCGGGTCAAACCCTTCACATGTCGGCATCTATATAGGAGACGACCTCTTTGCTCACGCGAGTGAAGCATTTGGGGTGACGATCTCATCGATCGAGAGTTCGTACTATAAGAAGCGCTACACAGAGGCGCGGCGGGTGCTCGAGTAGAATGATCGGGTAAAGAGAACAGAGGGGAGGGATGAGGGGAATGGAGGAATGGAAGCCGGAGTCAGAAGTCACGATACAGGAGGCCGGAGGCAGGAGACGTCAGTCTAAAGTCAGATGGCAGAAGATAGAATTCTGAGCCCTTTCTCTTCTATTCAGCCTCCGGCTTCCTGCCTCCGATTTTCCAACGCGATCACTAAGAATACGTCACGGACACTTAACCCTTAACACAAGACCCATGGCACTATTACCCATTTATGTCTATGGCACAGAAATCCTGAAAAAGAAGGCCAGGCCCGTGAAGGAGATCTCGAATGAGACCATCCAGCTGATTCAGGACATGTTCGAGACGATGCACACATCGAATGGAATAGGTCTGGCAGCGAACCAGGTGGGCGTGCTCGACCGGATCATCGTTATCGACGTTTCTGAGATGGAAGAATACAAAGAGGCGAAGCCGATGACGATGATCAATCCCGAGATCGTTGAAGAGGAAGGGGAGTGGGAATTGGAAGAAGGCTGTCTCAGTCTTCCCGAAATCCGCGACATTATTCCCCGGGCCGAATTGATAACTGTTAGGTTTCAGGATGCGAATTTACGCGAGCAGAGAATTGAAGCGACCGGAATGCTCGGCCGTGTCCTTCAACATGAAATCGATCATTTAAACGGCGTTCTCATCACCGACCACCTGAGTGCAACCAAAAGGGCTTTGCTCAGAAGTCGATTGAAAAAGATCTCGAAAGGGGATTTCGAGCATAAGTACGAAGTTGTTCTCCCGACCGATGAAAAGCCGAAGAAGAAGAAATGAATATCATCTTTATGGGGACGCCGCAGTTTGCCGTTCCAAGTCTCGAGATTCTTCTTAGAAGCGGCTATCGCATCGCTGCTGTTGTCACCGCACCCGACAAACCTCGGGGTCGCGGACAACTTGTTTCGTTCACGCCTGTCAAAGACGCGGCGCTGAAACATTCTCTTCCCCTCCTTCAGCCGGAGTCGTTAGACGACCCGAGCTTTGTTTCGGCGGTCAAGTCATACGACCCCGATCTCATTGTCATCGTCGCGTTTCGGATACTACCCCCGGGAGTATTCCTGATTCCGGCGAAAGGAACGTTCAACTTGCACGCTTCGCTCTTGCCGCGTTATCGAGGCGCCGCGCCGATCAATTGGGCGATCATCAACGGGGAGAAAGAATCGGGCGTGACGACGTTCTTTTTGAAGGAAAAGGTCGACGCCGGCAACATCATTCTCCAGGCTCGGGTCGCCATCCCCGACGCCATGACTGCGGGTGAATTGCACGACACGCTTGCCGATGTCGGAGCGGAAATCGTACTGCAAACAGTGCGTCTCATCGAGCTCGGAAAAGCTCAGCCGCGCGAGCAGGATCATCGCCTTTCGTCACCGGCGCCGAAAATTTTCAGGAACGATTGCCGGATTAATTGGGACAGGCCCTCGGCAATTGTTCACAACTTTATCCGGGGACTTACACCTACACCGACGGCGTGGACGACTCACCGTGGGCTGGTTCTCAAGGTTTACCGGAGCGAGAAGTTGGGAACGACGAAAGGGGGAATGAAGCCGGGGATCGTCAGGGTTGAGGGAGCTGCCTTATGTGTTGGCACACAGGACGGGATAATCTCGATTCTTGAGATTCAGCAGGAAGGGAAGAGGCGTATGAGTGCCGAGGAGTTTCTTAGGGGATACAAAATCGGCGATGGAGATGCGCTGGGGTAGCGCCGTCATTTTCCTGCCGAATACTTCCTTACATCCACCTTTTCCATCGTCATCATAACACCGCAATTTGCTTTTTCGATGACGGCATCAATTTCCGGGACCAGCGCCTCGACCTTCTCGCTCGTGTCGACGATCTCGATGAGGATCGGCAAGTCCTCGGAAAGCTCAAGAATGGCGGATTTGTGAATGCGGCTGTGCGCGCCGAAGCCCTCGATGCCCCGCAACACAGTTGCCCCGGCGATCCCCTTTGAGCGCGCCAGATGGACGATCGCTTCGAACAATTGCTGCCCATGTAACCGATCCGCCTCCCCCAAGAAGATTCTCAAGAGTTTTCCTTCACCCGATAATTTCATAGTAGCCTTTCTAAAGGAGTTTGCCGGCGATCGAGCCCGCCCAAGCGGCAACGAGGCATAGAATCATACTGCCAAAGACATTCACGAGACCGATTGAAATATTCCCGCCGCGGAATATCTCGATTGTCTCATAACTAAAAGTCGAAAACGTCGTAAAGCCCCCTAGTATCCCCACGGTCAGAAAAAGCCGAACGTTCGGCTGAACCAGCCAACGCTCTTCAAAGAGCATCATCAAGAGTCCAATCGTAAAACAGCCGAGTATGTTTACCGTCAGCGTCCCATACGGAAATCGGTCGCCCAGTACTCTGTGGATGAAGCCCGACAAACCATAGCGGCACACACTTCCGACGAATCCACCGAGTCCGATAAACAAATATTTTCCCATTGGTTTCCGATGTTTTGCCTTTAAGATAGGGATTCGCAGTTCTCGAAGCAATTG
>Ga0182017_10002468_pt1 | contig 14051 bp, 9 predicted proteins | sample 712E3DmetaG_FD_120492 | JGI IMG/M metagenome (GOLD analysis project Ga0182017, IMG submission 120492) | Permafrost microbial communities from Stordalen Mire, Sweden - 712E3D metaG | ecosystem: Environmental > Terrestrial > Soil > Wetlands > Permafrost | place: Sweden: Stordalen | collected... | reverse complement strand
AGATCGCGTTGTTGCAAAAACGAAACCTCGCGAGTTTGTCTTGACGCCTGTTACCGGCTGTGTAAAAGAAGTCGCCGTCCAGCTCTTGCCATCATCCGTCGATACGAGGACTGTCCCTTCCGTAAGAGACCAAAGTTTCATCGCCCCGGCATACAATAATCCGTTCGGAGATTTGCAGAGCGAAGTGACGAGCTGGTAGGTCGGGTTCCCCCAGGTATCGAGAACAAGCCCAACGTAGGCAGTGTCCCAGGATATTCCTCCGTTTGTCGAACGATAGATGCCCCCGATCCGTATCGAATCGTAATTCGATGATGTTTTCTCGATCCATGTCGCCCCCATAACGCCGGCAAGAAGCGTACCTTCGTTCGTGATAAGGAGACTCCCGACATTCCATCCGTTGGAGAACGCAGCGATCTTCTCCCACGTAATTCCCTTGTCGGTCGACTTAAAGACAAAGGGACCCCGGGTTCCGGCAAACAAGATCCCTTGCGAAGACATCGTGAGTACGTCGATCTCCGAGTTGGTAAGGCCGGAGTCTTTCTTGCTCCACGTCGATCCCATATCCGGAGAGAAGTAAAATCCGTTGCCCGTGCCTGCGTACATGTTGCCGGCATTGTCCATGACAAAACCGTGGACTGTGTAAAAGTTAAATTCATAACTCAGCATGGACCAAAACTTGCCGCCGTTTGTTGAGCGATAGACGCCATTACCGAAGGTGAAAACATTTCCATTGGTGAAAGCGAAGCCGTCGATTTCTCCAAAGGGCGATTCGTTCGTATGCACCCAAAAGTCGGATTGACCGAAGAGGAGGCAAGGGAGAAATGAACTAAGAAGGATCAGTAATATTTTGGTACGATAGTGTTGAAGTTTCATAGCAGCCTTTGCGGCGATAGCTTGTGAGATAGAGAGAAGTAGGGGGTGTGTCGCTTTAATTTCCCGTTCAACAAAGTTCACACAAAAACATTTGTTTGTTATTCTTACCTTAACACACCCCTGACGCTTCGCGTCGTCCCCTCTCGCTCTCCTCACTTGCTCACACTCAGAGGGGACTTTCTATAACTAATTTTTGCGTTAAAACTCCCCTCTGCAGCGATAGCTTGTGCGATAGAGAGAGGGGTAGGGGGTGTGTTTATCCTCTGAAGCACTATGTTCTTCCCTTCATCTTGTTCGCAAGCTCCGCATGGGAATGTATTTTAGTTGAGTCCCGCTTATATTAAAGGTCCATCCTCCAATATTTCGCTCACAAAGAGCCCGCCCCAACTTGAAATCACAATTTGTGATTCCAAGTTTCAAAACTCGGCTAAACTCAATTAGACCATAAAATCCTCGGGAAGCTTTCACGATTTTTTTTTACCGCGCAGTAAATAGATGTTATGAACAATTCGTTCTTTGGGTAGCAGAGAGCGGTTTCTGTCTATTGTGGGCCGCCGAGGTTGAATACTCTATGCTGCATCCCATCCCCAAGTTCTCTACCAAAAGCCGGCGGACAGCGATTTGTGAGTATGTTCTCAATGAGATGAGCTTATGCTGGTAACGAAGATTCAGATGCACCCTTCCCAAAGAGCGTGTAGCGCGCGAGCGGGAGACTTTGGAATCGCTGAAAAATGGGCTTTTTGCATCTCGCTGTCCCCTGGTGGAATGAACTTTGAGTGTTCACGAATCAGATGTTTATCACTTCGTTAAGGGTTAAGCCGCTCATCGCTGATTTTGTACCGCTTTGACATTAAGTGTCTACTTGCTATGGTTATCCAGATTTGATGAACAAATCATCTATTGCGCTATCTTCATTGATCATTTCAATTCTTGCTTCATTGTAGTAATGATCATCATCGGCGTCGTTCATTACTTCGTTTCTTGCTGTTCTTGCGATGTTCTCTTCTATCTTATCATCCCAATAATTGTGGTCCATTTCAATTTCGAAGTTGTGATCAACCGAAGCATTCGGAAATAACTCGTGTTTTAAATCCTTTTCTAATGAAACTATTTCGTCATATAGATCTGAGACCTCGTTTATGTCTTTTATGTCATCCTCCCTTTCATTCTTTAAGTCCACTTCATTGTTCTTAAGAACATTTTCTATGAGGTTGATCAGTCTAATAACTCCATCTTTCGATTCTGTATACTCATCATAATTTTGTTCGTATCGGTCAAATATTAGCGGAATACGTTTCGCGATGCCCGAGTCATCAATCGAATCCATCATCTTCTCAATCATTCTAAGGAAGTTCTGTTCGACGAATTTGAAGGTTTCGGGGGCATCTCCTAAATGCAGCAACACATATTCAAGTTCTTGGTTAATGCCATACCAGCTTTCCCCATAGTTGAGTTGCGCCATGTGTTCTAAAAGCAAGGTATCTATGTTGACCTGATGACAGTATTTACATAGAGTTTCTAAGAGGATGGCGTGTCTTTTGTTTTCGTTTCGATAGCTGCTACGACGGACTGTAATTTTGGATTTTGCAATCCTATCTCGAATTATTATCTGCAATTCCTTTTCCAACGGAACAAGAGACCTTTCAGGATTAAATCTATTTAGCTGTTCAACAAATGTCAGGCTTGAGACAATACTCTTCCTCTCCGGATAAGAGTCTGAGATGTGGCCAATTAGAAAATCCGTCAAGGAAGGATTAATAAACTGGAAGTCTCGCACTGGCGGGTTAGCATCATGAAGCGTAGAGGTGATGAACCCGTTTAAGAGTATTTTAATGGATTCGTTGAACTGATTCGGGCTTATTATTTGATTGTGTTCTGCCTTTTCATAATCTAATCTGTTTTCGGTTGCGGAAAACAATTCCATTTCGAATGCACCACCTTCAAAAGTAAACAGAGTAAGCAGCAAGCATCGATCCGAGTACTCAATTTGGTTGTTAAATGAATAGCGCCAAATCTCTTTTGGATTAGTCAGATTGTTTAAGATAAACTGCTTGTATTCTAAGCCCGAGAGCTTTTCAATCCTCGATTTGTCCGTAATGAATTCGATAATCCGTGGAGTATAGTTTCTGTGCTGAATTATTGTTCGGTAAAAGTTTTCGGTTAGTATGGTGTTATGTAGTTCTTCGCCAATTCCCCTAAAATACAAATGGTTGTATAAAATCAATGCTTTTTCAAACTTACTATAGTCCGTTAGTTTTAGTTCAAATTGTTGGATCGCCAATCTTGAATGACTGATTTTTTCATACTTCTCGATTGCGTGATTAAGAATTACGGTTCGCGTGGTCAAAATTAGATATTTGTTTGGAGTGTTTTTCACTCTCTCAACAAATGCCGTTAGCTGAGTCTCAGTCTTGTGTGCATTAACTATCTCAAAATAGTTGGCGCCCAAAAAATCATCAAAATAGAACAACTGCTTTTCATCATCGTTGGGTGATATAACGTTTTCAGCTTCTGTAATGTTTTCGACCCTATAAATATGGTGGCCGTTTTTGGCCCTCTCAAACAGAAGAATCTCTGCTAAAGTGGTTTTCCCAATTCCTGGCTGACCTGTTATTAAGAGAAGTTTTTCTTTCTGAAGCATCTTTAATGCATCATCTAGCTTCTTCGTAACAACATAAAACGGAATGTTGGTCCTAATTCTTTCTAAGAGATACTTTGTCCTCCCTTCAATTGCGTTATTGATCACCGCGTTGAAAACATTTATGCTTGAGAACCACAACTTAAAATAGTTCTTTTCGATTTCCTTGGAGTCTGCCAAGTACCCATTCAGATCATCCTGGCCAATTATGTCATTAGATGTTAACACAAAGGGCGATAGACTCTTCTTGAGTTCATCTTTTTGGGCTGCAGACAAAGGGAGAGAAGTTACCACTATATATCTGTCAGGCATTAATTCTTTGACTTTTTCTAACTCCTTAGTTAAAAGCGAATGTTTGAGTTGCGCAAAATCGGAACCAATATAATGCTTCGCTTGAACCACTATGGAATTGTTATTGCCCGAACTCGAAAATCTTAGATCTATTCCCTTATCTTTACCAACCTTGAAATTCTGCAGACCAAGATTGAACCTAGCATTGAGCAAGTCCTTTACAATCTGCTCAAATTCTTTGTCATTAAGGGTCGAGAAATTATAGTTGCTCATTTTTATGTTGGGATAAAGCGGTGTGGGAAGATAATCTTCGATCAAACTGAACATGCAATATCAAGAAGCAAGTTCATGAATGCTCTGTTCGGGCGTCCAGTCGACCAGGAGTTTCATTAGTTCCTTAACTTTTGGAGGGTAGTCAATTGGAGGAAGACCATCGTACTTAAAATATGCAGCTCTTACTTTGCCATGTTTATCGACCTGAGATGCTGAAACCCCAATTATAGGTTCTAGGGCGGGATTTATTCTAACTATTTTCCCTGTATCTGGTGAACGGGTTGACATGATTTTGTCGTTTTCTTTAAACATTCTTAAAGAATGTTGCTCTTTATCCGTTTTGTCCGATTTATCCTCTGCGAAATCGATTGGGTCTATGTCATGGATTAGAACATATGGAATTCTTAGGTTATTCAACACCTTCATAAAAGCTGTAAAGTTCGTTTTACCACCGCAGTCAATAACACAAATATTATTCGCGGAAAAATCATATCTCTTATCCTGAGTTGAAAGTTTCGACGCCCAATAAGGGATAATCTGTCTTTCGGTATCACCTTCAACCAAAACCACTTTTCGCGCGAAAAAGAGTTCGCTTCGAGAAATATCGAAGAAGCTTAGATAGCGAAAAGACCTTTTTTGATCTTCGTTTTCAAAGATGTCGCCCGTGTATTGAACCGCATATGACGGTCCTTTTCCATCCCTCTTGACAAGACAGATTTTGGGATATTGGAACATATCTACGAAAAACGAAGAATGAGAACATATTAGGACTTGGTCGTTCTTTGCAATGTCCTTTAACACGTTCATCATTTTCCGCTGTCCGTTTGGATGCAAAAACAATTCGGGTTCTTCAACTGCTAATATGAAATTTCGTTTCTGTATTTCATCTCCGACTTTGGTTTCATTCAATAGTTTTGCGTAAGCCCGGATATAGGAAAATATCAGTGCCCTCTGCAAACCATGCCCTTTGTTATCAATTGAAGTTGGGATACTATCATCGATAATGATTTTGGTCTCTTTAAACAGATCAAGCAAATCAGGCGTTACAATTTCAATTTCAACTTTGCTTTCAGGCATGCTTTCTGAGATTGTATCTGATAGGATTTTTTCAAGTTCTCTTATTTCGGCCAATCTCGTTGCATCCGTTCCGTCAGCGGCCCTATTGAGATACTTTTTGAGTCCGTCTATCTGTTCTTTGACTTGTGCAAATTGAGGGTTCGCGATAACAATGCGAGTTGTTAAGTCATTTATCAACTTACCCAGACTTGTAGTTTGTGTGATCTTACTTTCATCCTGCGCGTCTTTCACAGCCGGAACAAGATAGTATTGAGGAAGCAGACTTGAAAAGTTTTCTGACAAGCCGCCCGGATTGGCAATCCATCCAGCTTCTCCTAGTTCAATTAGTCCGGCTTCAGAATGCTGCCTTACTCCTTCTTTGTAGGATGCTTGTGTTACCTTTGCCTGCGCGGTTTTGAAGTAGTCTGGTAAATTATTGTCTGCCACGATTTGCGCTATGTCTCCCTTAAAATCTTCGAACTTTGAGAGATCAAAGTAGTCCAATAAGGGTTTGGCTTGCCAGCCCCAAAACGAGTTCTTAGCCTTTTCTGTTTCTTGATCCATTAAAATTACTCGTTTGATCTTCACCTTATCTTCGTAGATCCAATGTTTGATATATTTTTGTACTCTTTCTTCAGCTATGAGCCGGTCAAACGTTAAGATGATCTCAATGGGTATTCTTGTGTCCTTGAAATGAAAATTCTCATTACTAAAGTTCTTTATGCTTTCGGAATAAAAGAGTTCAAGCCCCTTTAGAATCGAGGATTTTCCTGAATTGTTTTCACCAATTAAAGCGATGAAGTCGTCTATGACGACTTTTAGGTTTTTGATGCTTCTGTAGTTATTAATTTCAATTTCGCAAAGTTTCATATTGGCACTGTTGGTTGGTTATTGCAGTCTCACCAAAACATGAGGGAAAACTTTTGACGGCAACACTAGGACATCCCCCTAAAACACAAAAACCTCTTTCTTTCCGCAGAGCGGGAGTCCAGAGGTTTCGTTCTCTTCAAACGCGTCGGGCCAGAGCCCCCTGTCGCTCATCCCTTTGCATTGTGTTATGCGCAAAGATAAACGAGATCGGGGGGAAAGGCAAGTTTTTTCTTAAGTGCTGGGAGCGGAGTTCTGAGTCCGTGGTCTTAGCTTCTCGGTTTGGAATGCCGTGTGCGGAGGTTGGGGATGTGTGGGTTGGGCTTTGGGTAGAAGCTCTCTCAAAAATTGTGCGAACGTCGAAATTGTGAAAATAACTCTTTGGGACAGTCCTTTGGATCTGTTGAGGATGCTTTTTGCATGAGCGAAGCGCGGTTCTCGGCGATTCTCTCTTTGAGGGGAAGCCGATGTACGAGCACTTTATGTTACGCCAACCTGAGCTTTACCTTAGGCTTTACATGGCGCGAGTGTCGTGCCATCTCGGTGCTAATCGCTGGGACATACCATCTTTTCCACGCTTTGCACGGGCAGGAGAATATCTCTCATGGGACGTAAGGTGGATCAGAGGCTGTGAAAGTATCAAACATCTGTTTGACGTGCTCGCTCGACGAAGCGTGATCAAAGTAGTCTTGGCTGTAGTCAGTGACATCTTTTACTCCCCAAATCTTATAGTTCAAGTACTCCACCTCGACCAGCAATTGTATATCCGCGTGCGGTCTTGAGCTATCTCCCGATGAGGAGATCGCCTTGTCGAGCTCATCTGTACAGTGATCAATGAACCATGCTGCACCCCATGTACCTAGCCCCCTAAGACCGCCGAAGAAATAGTGATAGAAGAGTGTGTTTCCCGATCGAACCGCAAACCTCGCTATGATCGCAAAGTCTCGGGCATAGGTGTAACCAAATTCAGGATTCCAGCTAACCTTCTTTGTCGGCCGTTTCGTAAGTTTAAGATATTGAATAAGGGGAGAAGCAATTTTGAATTCCTTTCCCTCTTTGGATTTCCATATAAGATGTCTATCCTCAATCGAGCTTTCTGGTCCATAACTCGACGGGTAGCGAAATCGAACCCGATCACCGAGGTTTTCGAGAGTGTGAAGGGCAGCAGCATTACGGGGTACACAAACCCAAAAGCGATCTCCACGGTCGGTTATAGAAATACCTGGCCACGGTGTTGTTACAGTCAAGAATGGGCGATTCAACAAACGGAGAACTGCTTCTATTTTCTGAACAGCCTTGACATCCTCATAGACAACCGTTGGTAGGAGGTGGTGGCGCCAATTTACACCACTTTTCTCCTTTGACAAGCGTATACTCGTGATCGGCGGATATATTACTAGCGATTGGTCTTGCTTGCCTTCGATCTCACCGCCGGACTTGAAAAACCGTCGGTATACGGACAAACGGGGATCCGGGGCAAGGACAATCTGCAGAACGGTGTCCATCAAATCCAACACTATTCTCCTTGAGAATTCCTCTTCCGTTTCATAGTCGTGATAAAATACGTTCTTCGATCTCAATCTATCCTTGAAGCTGTTTACCTCGTTCAACTGCCTAATCATTTCATCGTCCAGATTGGGGATGTTCTTTCGATCTTGATCTCGAAAGTAGGTGAGAATCCGAACTCTTTTTCTATTCTGCAATGCATAGTCGAATTCAGCTTCCGTCCCTGACACATCCTTTCCTTGCACAGCGGAGCCATAGCGGCGGAACAATATACCGACGAAGATGGTGGATGGCTCTAATCTTCGAATGATCATGTCTTGAGGTGGCTGATTCTCATCGCTCGAAAGAGGTGCGAACTCGCGCCATGAAACGGGTATTAAGACGATACCCAATCTATTAGAGAGACGTTCCGAAATATCGTGTATAGCTTCCTCCGTAATCTTCCGTTCTTCCGGCACGTCGCTTGGCGAAGAGATGAAGACTGGAATGATCGGGTTCATCTTTGCCTCCTTACCTCGATGTTTTCAGTAATGTTAATGGAAAAAATCGGTTCATGTGTCGACGACATTTGTCTTTGAGTATGAATTGTCTGATATCGCACTTCGTTTTTCCTTCCAATTTAGCTCAATGGGCGAAGTACGACTCGCGGCCCCACTGCAACCGCCTCCCTAAAACACAAAAACCTCTTTCTTTCCGCAGAGCGGCAGTCCAGAGGTTTCGTTCGCCTTATACAGATCGAGCTGCAGCCCCCTGTCGCTCGTCCTTTCACAATATTTTATGCGCAAAGATAAGCGAGTCGAGAAGTAAACGCAAGCGTTATTTCTGAGTGCTGGGTGCGAGATCCGGTCTCCTGCCTCCTGTATCCTGAGGGAGGCCGGAGACAGGAGGCTGGAGGCCGAGATCCAAAGTCTTTCTTCCTGTCTCCTGCATCCCGTCTCCGGTCTCCTAACTCCCTTCAGTCCTCATCGTTCCGATTGCCTTTTTAAGAAACGTCCACTGAGCCGCGGTGAGAATCGGTCTGATCATATACGCTTCCTGCTTCCGCAGTTTCAAAATCTTCGCACACCGCTCCTGGGTATTGGGATGAGAACTGATCCACTCGAATCGCTTCGGGACGTTCATCTTCTCCTGCGACAGGCGAAAGAGGAGATCGGCAAAATGCACGGGATCGATGCCGGCTTTCGCCATCATATGGACGGCAGAGTTGTCGGCATCGGTTTCCATCTCCCGGTCGAAGGCAGACGATGTGAGGAGCCGTGTTGTCTGTCGGACAATTTCTCCGCTCGCTTCTCCTCCCGCCAGCGCCGTCAGCATCGACACTCCTACTTCCCTCCTGAGCCTTTTCAGAATATGGCCATGTTGAATGTGCGAGATTTCGTGCGCAAGCACCCCGGCAAGCTCTTCCGGCGAATTGCAGTACCTGATCATCGCGGTGTAGAGCACAAGATGACGGTCGGGGAGCGCTACAGCGTTGACTTCGTCGCGCACAAGAATGTGAAGGGTAATGGAAGAATCGGCGATACCGTTCGCGGCGCAAACCCTCTGCTTAATCGAGTCGACGAGGGCTAGGACCGAGTCGGATGAGCATTCACTCCCCTCTTTCTTCAGCTGGTCGAGAATCAACTCCGTCAAATTGTGCTCCGCCTCCCTCGTCAGTTCTTCCACACGAAAGAACGACCGGTAGTCGACGGTCCGGAGAAGAAAACAGGTACCGAAGAAGAGCCCCGCAAGAACGAGGAATTGGCCGAAGATTCTCTGCATGCTATCCTCTCACAAGCGCATCGGTCAGAGGACCGAAAAACCACCAGCTGACATGATGCCCTTTCCGGGTTCGAATGGCGGCAACCATCGTGGCGATGAACTCGACTATATTAAAAAGAACGACGGTGATGATGTATGCGACGTAGTCATTCGTGAAAGACGCGCGATCGAAAACAACCGCGAGCGTCCAGTAAAGCCCCGCGGCGTTCACCGGCAATGTCACGACCTGTGCCAGGAGCGACTGCATACAATGCCACCGGACGAAGCGGGCCGACCTCCTGTTCGCGAGGAAATAGATTCCTGATCCAATGACGTTGACGATCGGCAGCGGAAGCCCTACCATGATCACAACGAGCGACATCAAATAACTGTTCGAGGCTCGTTCAGCTTCGTGCTCGGGCGGAGTGTAAGAAAAGGGTCGCGGTGGCATTCTACTTCAATTTCTAAGAATATATTGTTAATTTTGCGACCCCACCCTGACCCTCCCCTTGCAGGGCGGGGAAACGTTTCATTTTAGGGTTCACTCCAGTTCTCTCCCCCTGAAAGGGGGAGAGCAAGAGGGGGTCGATGAATCGTGTAACGGGGCAGAATTTAAGACTCGCCCCTGTATATTTGAAACCGCGCTACATTCCCTTTGTGATATTCCAGATCCAATTGAGAACCATGATCGCTGCCGCGGAGGCGGTGATCCATCTGTTTTGAATGAAGAGATTCTCCACCCAAATGTAACGGCGATAGAAGCTGTCTTTCTTCCGGACGGCATCGACGACGACCCAGAGAGGAACTATCGCTAACAAAAGTGCGAGGAGCGGGCCAAATGGGTTCGTCATGAACGACGCAACCACCTGCCCCTGAACGAGCAACACCAGCGAACGTGTTGTGCCGCATGAGGGACACGGCAGGCCGGTAGCCTCCTTAAACAGGCAGACGGTGGGAACGGCCGGGTGAGCCGATTCTCCCATGATGTTCCAACCGAGCCAGCCGTATCCCGCAAGAGAGAGGAGAATGAGAATCCTGTAGAGCCTATTTTTCATGATCGTCTCAGTACATCAGTTGCTGTAACTTTTGAAAATTCACTTCACGCGTTCGTCCGAGAACGAGAAACCAATCGACGACCGTCCAGATGCCGAGGCCGCCGCAAGTGAGAAGTTTTGCAATGCCGAGTCCCACTTCTCCGAGCACAAACCGGTCGACCCCAAAATGCCCGCCGACAAGGGAGACGAGAAGCATCATTGTCGGGTCCTTAAGGTTTGCTCCTTGCACATGGATGAATTTTGCATCATCCAACTTCGACAATTTGTCCCGTATGGCAGAAAGTTGATATGCTTCGAAATATTTGGAGGACATCATCATGTACAAATCGAGTTTTTGCTGGTCCATAAAGTTACCTCTCTATTTATTGGCTCTGTAGAATGGGGTCAATTGCAGAATGGTTGAAGATTATTTGTGTGCGGCAGAAACTTAGTAAACCCTTTTGCGAAAATCAATGCCTGCGGAACCGGTCCGGAGGCTGGAGGCCGAAGTCTGGGGGCAGGAGGCCAGAGGCGGGAGGCCGAAGTCTCATAATGTGGGGCGTTGGTACTCGGCAGAAACCACAATTGATAACTGTTCATTGTTAATTGTTGATTGTTGATTGTTCACCGTTTCGCCTTCATCCTGATCTCTTGTACCTTCTCATTGTCTCCAAGCGCTTCGTAACATGCCGCAGCATTGAGGTATCCTCCCTGAAACTGCGGATCGATTCGAATTGCCTCGAGAAAATAGGGAAGAGCTTTCGAATAGTTCTTTTGATTGGCAAAGAGGGCTCCGATGTCGTTCTTGATCTTCGGCGATTCGGGGGCCAATGTTTCTGCCTGTCTAAAGTAGAGGAGGGCTTCATCGAAACGTCCCAGCCTCGCGAGAAGAACGGCGAGCGGCGCCAGGATGTCAGGACTCGCGGGGCCGGACCGGGCCAACACTTTGTATGCCTCGATTGCCCTGTCCAAGTTCCCGGCTGCCTGTTCCGTTCTCGCGCAATTAAACCATACCCGGTAGTTCGTCGAATCGAGCGCGAGATATCGTTCATAGCACGCTGCCGCCTGGGCCAACTCGTGCCGGCCGCGATGATAGATTGCAAGCTCCTCGTATGCGTCGAGGCAAGCCTGGGTTCCCCAGAGTTCTTTTTCTTCGAGCACCTCAAACCGGGCTACCGCACGCTGTTCGTCTGCGTTGAGGCCAATCCAGGCCCCGGTTTGGAGCAACGTTACAACGCCAAGAATCAACATAACGCGCTGTCGGATTTCCCTGTCTTCGGCAACGGCCGTCCAGAGTACAATTGCCGCTACAGGAATTCCCACGCTGAACGGCGCCGCGACGTCCCAATCCCGGCTCATCCCCAACGCGCAATTCAACACAGCGATCAAACCGACACCGCAAGCCATGGCGAGGAGAATAAACCATTGGTAAGTTTCCAGGCGTTTTCTTTTTCTTATTGTAGCGACGATCGCGACCGTGAGAAGTGCAACCGAAGCGGGAGCGCAAAGAAGAAAAAGATTCATCACATCCGCCAAATGGTTTAGCGAGAACATGTGGTATGCCTGATGTGATCCGGTCGGGCCGGCAAAAGGAAGGATGTTTACGCCTGCCTCTCCAACGACTTGCTGGAAGAAGGAAGGAGAGTACCCTGAGATTAACAACATGGCAACAAAAACGACTATGGAGAGCAAGAGCGCTGCACCGGTTTTCACCGTTTCTCTGCGCTCAACACCAACGTACACAAGATATGCCAGGGTTGGGATGAATGCCGCTGCCCCAAAATTCATCGACAACAGGAATCCGTATGCTCCCATCGCCCAGTACATCGGGATTTTTTCCTTCAGGTAACCCGCACCAAGGAGAAGGAAAAGAAAAATGCCAACGTACCCCGGCGCATAATTTTCCACGTAACCGAAAAAGAGAAGGCTCACACCGGAAGCGAAAAAAAAGATGAAAATCAAAATCCTGTCTGTTTCATCGACGACGAATAGCCCGCTCCCTCTCCATGCGATGAGGGCGAAGCAGACTCCAGAAAGCACACTCAGCCACAGGTAGGCCTCTTCAGGGGGCGTCGAGCTTCCAAGAAAATCAAAAAGGCGGCGGAGTTGAAAGACAAAAAACCCGACAAGGGGCTCCCGCGCAAAGCCTGTCAGATTGAGAGTGTCCATATTCTCCGGAACTTTCAGGCTGCGCAGCTGCAAATAGCCGTCTCCAAGAAAATATGTGACTACACGAAAATGGACAAAGATCAACGCGATCCCAACCAACGCGACAACCCCAAGACCCCACCGAAGCACCCGCGATCGTACATTTGTTAATCCGACGACCGATCGAATGAGATCGACCAAAAAGAATTGAACCGGCGGGATCATGACAATGAGCATCAGGAACGGGACGGCAAACCTGACCTCAAGACCATAGAAGGCAAGAAAGTGAAATCCCCAGTTCCAGGCTGTCGGTTCAAACGCCGATAAGAGGTCCAGTACAATAAATGTTCCGACAAAAAAATAGACGATCGGAAAGATGAGCTTTTCTTCATTCTCGTCAACGCGGAGAGGAGTTGAGTCGGACATTCAGGCTGCCTGGTAGAAAGGTTAAGGTTGAGGTTAGATTCCGGGAGTTGGGAGTTCTAAGTTTTGAGTCCTGAGTTCTGGGTCATGGGATCTGGTTTCTGAATCCTAGGTCCTGAATCCTTCTCAATGGATTGCCGTCACCGCTCCTTATTCGAGCTGCGGCCCCTTGCCGATTTCCATAATTCCTGCATAATATCTCCTCTTGATCTCGGACGACTTTTCAACAAAGGCTTCGATTCCGTCCCTCTTCATCGTGCAAAGGTTGAAAATCTTCATGTTATGCGGGAGGACGTCTGCTCTTTTCGAGGAGGGGTGTAACTTGTCGCATGGGAACTCTGAACACTCGTAGCAATATGCAACGTTCTTTTCTACAACGCAATTGTATGTTTCGCATTGGTCTTTGATGACCGGACAATTTCCTTCAACAGACTTGCAGCCGTCGCAAGGGATTTTTTCGGTCGGGATTCCCCTCATAGTTAAAGCGCTGAAGAGCCGGACATCGTCCCGGCATGTATAGAGTTCACAGATTCCACAATCTATTCCGCATGGTGCAACCGAGTTGAGCCTTTCCGTTGGCTTGATAGTTATCTCGTCCTTTCATATTCGAATATGCGTATGTGTAATGTGGCTTGCATGACCGCTTCTTATTGCGAAGGGCTGATTTCGAACAACGCCTTCGCGTCGCTGATCATTTTCATGCAACCCTGCGCTCGTTACTATTGTCGACGGTTGAGAGACGAATTCCTGCCGGCCTATTCCTCGGCCGTTTCTTGCCTTCAAGCATGGCAATGACCTTTTTGGTGTTTCGTTCAAGTGTCTCCGGATGCTTGACGGAGTTGAGATACCAGAAAATCTCCTTTCGTCTCGACGGAGTGAGTCTCTCCCAGGTTTCTTCGGCAACATGGCTATTATGGAAAGCAATGTCAAGACCCAGACACGGAAACTTGCTCTTGATTTTCGACTGAAATTCTTCCGATGTCCTCGAGGAAAAGAGTAGTAACCATCTCAAAAAGGCCGTGAATTTCCATTCTGATCCAACCAAGAAATGCCGGGATCAGAAAGACATTAGTGAGGGTTCTTGAGATAACTTCCAATCCGATAATGTGCTCAGAGAACAAAGGGAAGGATGCGTTTGGTACGAGACGCGTAGTCCAGGTACGCCGGGTACCGCTGGGCAACGAGGCGCTCTTCAAGGAGTT
>Ga0182017_10002467_pt1 | contig 14053 bp, 10 predicted proteins | sample 712E3DmetaG_FD_120492 | JGI IMG/M metagenome (GOLD analysis project Ga0182017, IMG submission 120492) | Permafrost microbial communities from Stordalen Mire, Sweden - 712E3D metaG | ecosystem: Environmental > Terrestrial > Soil > Wetlands > Permafrost | place: Sweden: Stordalen | collected... | reverse complement strand
TGCAGGCAAGCTACGACGCCGGTCTCAGGCTCTCCAACGCGACCACCGCGCCCTTCAACGCGGGCGGCATCATAAGTGTGTCGGCCACTTCGTTCTGCATCACGGACATCGTAGGCACCGGCAACCAGTACTATCTGGCTGGGCCGGCCGCATCGGTTACGACCACTGCTTGTACGTAAACCACCCTTGAGTCTCCGACTCGGAAAGAGGGGCGCGCCGGTCGCGCCCCTCTTTCTTGGGAGGATGGCTCCGCGACGGTAGCGAACTCGTCTTGAACGCGCATTGAGTCGTCGACCCTTCTTCGCCGCCTGTTCTTACGCCTCTTCGATGTCGACGAAGGTTCCGATCGGCGCCTGACCGCCCTCCGAAAGGAAGATAGACGAGTGAAGAGAAAAGCCCCGTGTTGAGGCGGTTGACAAAGCGAAGAGAAGTGTTGGCTCTGACGGGACTCGTCGGTGTGAGTTTTGCGCTGCGCCTGCTGGCCGGGCTCGCGAAACCCTCAATGATCATGGTCCCCGACGAGTACCTCTACTTCGCGCTCTCTCGCTCCCTCGCTTTTAGTTACGAGCCTCTGATCCGCGGACACAATGAGCACTACTTCTCGCTCGCCTTCCCGCTCCTCAGCGCACCTCTCTGGGCGTTCGGTGATGCCGAACTGGTGTACAAGCTCATCCAAGCGCTGAACGCCCTGATCGCTTCGCTCGCCGCCGTTCCAGTTTTTCTTCTCGCGCGCGAGCTTCGTCTGCGCGCAACTGCTCGCCTCGGCGTGACTGCACTCGCTCTGGCGCTGCCTGGACTCGCTCTCGCCTCGTACATCAGCACCGACGTTCTCGGCTTTACGCTCTGCCTCTGCGCTTTGCTCGCTGCGGTGCGCGCCCTCGACCAGCCGACTCCTCGCAGGCTCGCGCTGTTCCTCGGCTTCGCAGCGCTCGCTAGCTTTGCGCGTATCCAGTACGTTGTGCTTTTCCCGGTCTTTCTCTTGGCCTGGGGCCTAATCGATCCGCGCGCGATCTACGGGCTGCTGCGCCGTCATCTCATCGCTAGCGCAGCGATTGTTGCGGCGCTGGCGGCGATTCTCATCGGCATCGGGCTCCACAGCTTGCTCGGGTACTACAAGGGCGTGCTCAACTTCGGGATACGACCGCTCGACACCGCTCGCTGGATCGCCATCGACGCACTCGTCCTCACCTATGCCGTAGGCGCGGCGGTGGTGCCGGGGGCCCTTGTGGGGCTGGCTGTCTCTCTGGCGCGGCCTCGGCGGCGCCTCGAGCGAGCATTCTCGCTTTTCGTCCTGTTGTTTCTCCTCTCGCTTCTCGCCGAGGCGGCGCTCTTTGCAAGCAACATCACCAACGAGGTCGAGGAGCGATACATGTTCGTGATCTTGCCGGCGCTCGGCATCTCTTTCGCGCTCGCGATCGAGCGGGGACGCCGCCTCGCACTGGCGGTGTCGGGAGTGGCAGCTGTCGTTCTGGTCGCCCTCCTCCGCTTCCCGCTCACGGCATACGACGAAATCAACCACGTTACGGGCTCGCCGTTCTTAAGAGGAGTGCTCTGGCTGCATCAACGGTTCGGGCCAGGCGAAGCGGCGTTGCTCTTTACGACGGTGGCGGCCGGTCTGCTGTTGCTGGGAACGCTCGCATTCATCTTGCCACGGCTATTGGCGCCGATTGCTATCGCCGGCGCAATCGCCTTCGCCGGGAGTTTCTCCGTACTGGCCACATTGCAGACGAATGCCCGAAGCCAGATGGCTGCGCGCACATACCTTCCCAAGGATTTCGATCGCATCGACGACCTCGTGTCGAAACCGGTCGGACTGGTCGTCACGGTTGGAACCCCTGGCCCGCTTGCCGATGAGCTCATGCTCTGGAACCAGTCGATCGGCGACCCGATCAACCTCCCCGGCTCAGAGACCGTCGATAGGTACGGGCGCCGCAGCGGGACCATCGCCCCGGACGGCCGGCTACTAGTGGATGGAAAGCCCTGGCGAGGACCGCTTCTCGTCAGTGACTATGCGTCGCAAGCGGAACTCCAGGACGCACACCGTTTGCTGCACGGGTTGACGTCCGATCTTTGGCAACCGCACGCCGAGGCTCGCTTCGAGCTCATGAGCAAAGGCCTGTACTTCGACGGCTGGCTGGCGCCGGACGGCACGACGACCGTTTGGCCCAGCCCAAACGGGCACCTACGCGGGACGCTCGAGATCGAACTCACACTCCCGTCCGACGTCAGATCAGAGCGAATCAACGTCAAGACGCCGTGGAGCGTGGATCGCGTCAGGCTCACTCCCGGACATTCGAGCAAGGTCTCGATACGCCTACGCGGAACTCGATCGGTGAACATCCTCGTACGCTCCAACCGCATCGTCAGTCTCAGCGACGGACGCTTCGTGATCGCGCAAGCACGATTCCGCCTCGTTAAGGCCGCGCACTTTAAGGCTAATGCTGCATCAATCACGAACCGATAGAAAACGCGATGAAGTCGACCCCCAGTCCCCGTGTTCGCTTCCTAGCGGTGCTTGCCTTGATTCTCTGCGTCGGCGCCGGCGCTTACTTGCTCATCCACGGCTCGAGTGGATCGAGTCCTGCGAGCGCCACATCGGATACACAGGTGCCGTCTACCACGACGACGCAGACTCGGACGACCGCGAAGCAAAGCTCGAAATCGAAGAAGCGTCAGCGCAAGACGTCAGTTGAAGGAATTACCGCACTCGACGCCGCTCTCGTGGCTCATCCTGTAGTCGCAGTCTCGGTGTATGCACGCAACGTCACCACGGACACGGCGGCGATGAAAGAGGCGAGGGCCGGCGCGGCTGAAGTCGGCGCCGGATTCGTTGCCTTCGACGTTTACAAGGAGAAACTGGCGCGGCAGTTGGCTACCTTGCTCGGCGACAGTTCCCAGGTGACCGATCCCGAGGTGCTCTTCTTCAAGCGGCCGCGCACGCTGGCCTTCACGCTGCACGGATTCTCCGACAGCCAGGTGGTTGCTCAGGCGGCGCAAAACGTCTTCCCGCACGTGGAGCCTTGGGTTGGACAAGCGAACCGCGCTTGCAGGCAATACGCGGCTCCACTCGCGACGGCTATGGCGAAATCGAGAGGCGTCAGCACAGACACCGCAGCAGGCAGAAATCAGAGCGCTTCGTCAATAGAAGAAGTCGCGGGCTTACTGAGTAAGACAACGAAATCGCTAATCGCGGTCAGAGCGAACGCGAGCGCAGCCAAAGACTACGCACAGTTTGTCTCCGGCCTACAACAGCTCGCTACCTACCTGAGATCCGAGGCAGTGGCGCTCCGTCGTGGCGATCTTGCCGGCGCCAAAACGATTGCGCAAAAAGAAGTGATGCTGTCAGCCACCACCGACAGCCTCGCCGCGAACCTCCAGATCACCGCCTGCGCCCCGTGAGCGATCTAGCCGACGAATATGGCCTCCGCTCACCTGCCAGAGGCGGAGCGAAGAAGAGCGGCACCAAGTCGGCGAAGGAGAGCTTTCATCGCCATGCCAAGAAGGACGGGCGCCGCGTCGTGATCCTGCGCCTGTTCGAGCGCGACGAGCAGTTCGTGGTCGAGTGTGACGTTTATCCGACAAACAGCCTGCGCGTCGAGCCGCTGCATCCAGGCCCGTACCACTTCGGGAGCAAGGACGAAGCGGCTGCCTATATCGAGGAAGCGTTACTCGCGCTCGAGTACCTGGGCTGTGAAGTCAGCTAGCCCCGCCCGGTAACGCGAGGCGCCGACGCGGCTCGGCCAAGCGAGCCGCGGGTTCTACTCGCTGTCGCCACCCGAGAACATGCGACCGCGAGCGTTGGAGCCGCCCCAGCCGGAGCCGTGCTGGTCGACGTCGATCGAGACGATCGTCTCCGGGCGCAGGAACCGACCGCCGATGAAGGGCCAGCGGCCTTCCTCCGTCTCGGCGAACTGCTTGACGACCTCGGCCGCTTTATCCTGGGCTTTATCGACGGAGTCGAAGGATCCGATCGGAATCCGATCGCCGTCTACGAGCCGTAGTACCAACTCGAACGCGCCTTGCTTTGAGCCCGGAGCCGATACTTCCTGCGGCGCGGCGGCCGGTTCGGTCGGAGCGTTGTCGGCATCTTCGGCGGGAACTTCCTCGGCCGGCTCGGCGGGCTCGCTCGCCCAGGTCGGAGGTTCGCTGCCGATCTCCGCGGCGGCCGGCTCGCCCGGAGCGGGCTCGACGGCTTCCGCCTCGGCCTCGTCTTCGACGATCGGCGCGGTCTCGGCCGCTGCTTCGTCTTCGCTCACGACAGGCTGCGACTCGTCCGCCGCGACGTCGCCGCTTTCGCCTGCCGGTGCACTCGGGGTATCGGGGGCGACCGAAGCGCCGGAATCGATGAAGTCGGCCACGTCGGCCGTGATCACGTTCACCTCGCCTCGCATCCAGGCGGGCGCCGTGAGCGGTTGATCCTCCTCGCCCGAGGATGCGTCTGCGACCTCCTCCGCCCCCTCGGGCGGTTGCTCGTACGCGGGCTCCTCATCGTCGGAGGCGACCGGCTCCGGAGCGACCTCCGGAGGAGTCTCCTCCCAAGCTTGCTCGACCGGCTGCTCGGCTTCTACGATCGGCGCTGCCGCCTCTTCAAACGGCTGCTCGGCTTCTTCTACCGGCTGCTCGGCTTCTTCGATCGGCGCTGCCGCCTCTTCAAACGGCTGCCCGGCTTCTTCAACCGGCTGCTCGGCTTCTTCGATCGGCGCTGCCGCCTCTTCAAACGGCTGCCCGGCTTCTTCAACCGGCTGCTCGGCGCCGTACTGACCGGCGCTCAGATCGGTGCTCTCCTCAGGCGGTTCCGCCGGCGGCGGCGGTCCGGCTTCTCCGGCGCGCCAGGCATTTCCCTCCAGCAGCGAGGGATCGTCGTAATAACCGAACTCACCCATCTGTACCTCGGCGGGAAGCTGCTCCTCGGGCTTCGTGATGCTCTCGGTCTCCGGGATGGGTTGGAACTCGCCGAACGTCGGGTATTCGATTTCCCCCTCGACGATGATTGGGCGAATCTCGTGCGTCGAGGGCTCGGGAGCAGGCGCGGCTGCTTCCTGATCGCCCGAATCGACCGCGACCGGCTCGAGCGGAGCCGACTCGGGCTCCGTTGCAGGCTCCGCGACGGGCGCCGCGACGGGCGCCGGCTCGACCGGGGCGAACTGATAGTCGGTAGCTGGAGCGACCACCAGCCCTGGAGTCGGAGCGTCGCCGAGCACCTCGTCGATCAGACGTACAAGCACGCTCGGCGCGCCGACGACGAATCGAACCTCGGGGCCGAGTTGAACGCGCAAGCGTTCCATGGCCGTCTCGTCGGGGTCGGCCATGGCGACCACCGGCAGGCCGAATTCGGTCACGACCGGCAGTGCCACCTCGCTGCGCGCGTTGTCGTAGCTCATGGCACGGGCCAGCTCGCGATCGATGGCGATCTTGTCGAGATCGGCGTAGGGCAAGCCCTTCTGCCCCGCAAGTAGCCGGGCCAGATCCTCCTCGCTCAACCAGCCGCGCGAGAGCAGCACCTCGCCCAGGCGCTTGCCCGAGCGAAGCCCCTCGGCGAGCGCGTCCTCGAGCTGCTGCGGCGCGATCAAACCGGCCCGAAAGATGAGCGTCCCGAGCGGCATATCGAGCATCTCGTCCGCACCCTCCACGGGTTGGAACTGCGACTCGACCGGCGTCTCGGGCTGCGCCTCGGGCATCTGTAGAGGCTCGCTCGGCGGCGGCACCTCCGGCGGAGGCGGAAGTACGGGTGCTGCGGCAGCAGGCTCGGGCGCTACCGGGGGGACGTCCGGAGTCGGAGTATCGGGCTCACTTTCTTGTTTACGACGATGAAAAGGCACTTCTCACGCCTCCGCAATCACCGGCGCCCGACTTCGAGCGCGTTGACACGCACACTGTAGCGCCGAGGTCTAGCTCGCAACGACACGAGCCAGTTCCTCGATCGAAGTCAATCCTTGAGCGACCTTGTCCATGCCCTCGTCCCACATCGTGCGCATGCCCAATTTGATCGCACGCGTTCTCAGCTCCTCATGAGAAGGCTTCGTCGCCGAGTAGGCGGCCAGTTCGTCGCTCATGTTCAGGAACTCGAAAACACCGAGCCGGCCCTTGAAGCCGGTCTGGTTGCAGCGTGGGCAGCCGACCTTGCGATAGAAGGCCATTCCGTCGAGCCGGGCGGCCTTGTCGGGCGAGACGTTCGCCGCGATCATCTCGTCGACCGAGGGTGAATACATCTCGGCGCAGTTGGTGCAAAGGCGGCGGGCTAGGCGCTGAGCCAGAACGCCCGAGACGGCGGCGCTGGTGAGGAAGGGCTCGACGCCCATCTCGTTCAGGCGCGTGAGCGCGCTCGGAGCGTCGTTGGTATGCAGAGACGAGAGCACCATGTGACCGGTGAGCGCCGCCTCGATCGAGATCTTGGCCGTCTCGGGGTCGCGGATCTCCCCCACCATCAGGACGTCGGGGTCGGCACGCAGGATCGAGCGCAGGACGGCCGCAAAGGTCAGTCCGGCCTTGGTGTTGATCTGAACTTGGTTGATGCCCTGCAGCCGGTACTCGACCGGATCCTCGACGGTGATGACGTTGACCGAGGGCTGAGCGACGATGTGCAAGGCCGCATACAGCGTGGTCGACTTACCGGAGCCGGTCGGTCCGGTGACGAGCAGGGTGCCGGTCGGCTTCTTGACCACGTGCTCCAGCGCCTCGCGCATCTCGTCGGCCAGACCGAGGCCCTCCAGCGTCGGCGCCTTCTTCGACTTGTCGATCAGGCGCATCACGACGCATTCGCCTTCGACCGTCGGCAGTACCGCGACGCGGATGTCGAGCATCCGGCCTGCCGCCTTGGCGTTCAACGAGATACGCCCATCCTGGGGCTTGCGGCGCTCGGCGATGTCGAGCTTGGCCAGCACCTTGAGGCGCGTCGTGACACCCGAGGCCATGCGCCGCGGAACACGCTGGACCTCTTGCAGCACACCGTCGATTCGGTAGCGGATGACGAGCGCGTCCTCCTCGGGCATGAAGTGGATGTCGCTCGCCCCGTCTTCGGCACCCTGGAAGATGATCGCGTTCACCAGTCGCACGAGTGGCGCGTCCGAGATGCCGTCGTCGGCCTCGAGGTCTTCGATCTCCGCGTCCTCATCGACTACTTCGACGTCTTCCAGCGCCGCCGATTGAGCATGCAGGGTCTCGTTGGCGCGCTGCAATCCTTGCAGCTCTTCGAGGATCTCTTCGCTCGATGCGACGCCGAGCTCGACGTGGTGTTGCGTTGCCAACTTCAGCTCGTCGACGCCGGTCACGTCGGAGGGGTCGGCGATCGCTACGAGCAGGCGGTTGTCGGAAAGTTTGTAAGGAAGGGCGACGACCCTTTCGAGGACGTGAATCGGGATCGAGGCAACCGCGTCGGGAGAGATCTTCTCGTCGGAAAGTGAGATCAGAGGCAGGTGGAAGTGCGACGCCCGAACCTCGGCCACCCGCGTTGCGGGAATCACGCCTTTCTCGGTCAGCGCGGCGATGAGCGAGCCAGAGGCCCCGGCGTCGCTGCGCGCCTGGGCGAGCTTGTCGGCCGTTACCAGGCCGGTTGCCTCGATCAGATCTCCGAGGAGCTCTACGAGCTCGTTGATCTTCCGCGCGCCGGCCAGCGGGCGTGCGCTCCCGCGCGCGCTCGCGCGTCCCCCACTCTTTGTGGACTGACGTTCTTCGGCCATCTATCCCTCGAACGAGCTATCGGCAGCTTAAGGCCACTACTTGACACCGCCACGAGTGATGCAGATGGGCGAAAAATTCACCCACTCGATTGGCGCTTGCAGGTTTTTCGCGGGCGCGGGAAGCGCCCCGCCCGGGGATGGTCAAAGGAGCGACAGGTAGGCGTCGAGCAACGCCTTGCCGACGAAGAGCGCCACTACTCCGCCGAGCGCCAGGAAGGGAGCGAAGGGGATCTTCATCTTGCGCGCCTTGGAGCCGTGGCGGATGAGCAGCCAGATCGAAGGCACGAGCGCGGCGACCATGCCCGCAGCGAACGCGACGACAACCGTGCGACCGAGCATCGCACCGAGCAGAAAGGCCAGCTTCACATCGCCCATGCCCATTCCGCCCGGATAGAGCAGCGCCGTAAGGAGTAAGAAGCCCGACGCCGCGAAAGCGGCGATCGTCCACTCGACGGACAGGTGAAGTGCGGTCTGGGCAACGAGGACGATCACGGCGGACGGCAGCACGATCACGTTGGGGACGATGCGATGCTCGAGGTCGGCAGCCGAGATGGCGACCAGCACGGCGCAGAAGAAGATCGCGGCGAGCACCTCCAGATGAAGCCCGAACTTCCAGACGCAACCCGACGCGAGCAGCGCCGTCACGAGCTCGACCGCCGGATAACGAAGTCCGATCGAAGCGCCGCAGTTACGACATCGGCCACGCAGAACGACGTAGGAGACAAGCGGGATGTTGTCGTACCAGACGATCGCCTTCCCGCAGGTCATGCAGTGCGAGCCCGGGCGGACAATCGACTCGTGCAGCGGTACGCGGGCGGCGACGACGTTGAGAAAGCTGCCGAGCGCGAGCCCCGGCAAGAGAATGAAGATCGCGAGGGCTATGCTCATCGCTCGCGCTTCAGGGAATTGAATGGTGCTGGAGTCATCGCCGGGCTTCTGCTTTCGGCCTCGTCCGTGCCAAGGCTAACGGCTGTTTCTTCGCTCGCGCCCCTCTCACCCCTCCCAAGTGAGCGTAATTCAACGCCCGGCGCGAAAAACCCGAGAACCGAAACGGGTATGCCCTATAGCGAGATTGGGGGACGAGGTCTCGCTCGTTTATGCCGAAGGTGTATTCAGGTGGACTGGATGAAGTGCATCACGAAGAGGCTGCTTCGCGTCGTCCGACGTGAGGCTGGCGTCACGCTGATCGAAGCCATCATGGCCATCGTCATTTTCGGCATCGTCAGCACCTCGCTCATCACCGTGCTCTCATCCGCCTCGGCGTCCGATGCTCTTTCTAGGCAGCGAACGATCGGGCTCGAGCTGGCACAGCAGCAAGTCGAGTACATTCGCCAGCTGAGCTACGCGAACGTCGGCACCACTACGGGCAACCCGACAGGCGTTGTCACGCCCAGTCAGACGAAACTGGTGGCCGGGCTCTGGTACACACTCAAGACCCGCATCAGATGGGTGAACGACCCGATCCCGAGCAGCTTCGCTACGGGCGCGAACTACAAGCAGATCAGGGTCACCATTACCCGGAACACCGACAACGCGCAGGTCGCGAGAGTCTTGACCTATTTGTCGTCCTCGACGCGCGCCCCCTACGGTGGCGTCAACAACGCGATCATCAACGTCACGACTCAGGACTACGCTCTCAAGACGGCGCTCCAGAACGTCGCCGTGAACCTTACTGACGGGCCCACGCCCGCGAACGACGTAACCGACGAGACCGGCCTGGTCACCTTCCCGGCGCTGACGGCGAATCCAACCTCGGGCAATACCTCTTACTACGACATCGGGACAGGCCTGACCAACTACCAGACGCTCAGGGAGGACATCGGCCCCACCACGCCCAGTCCCAGCCTGGCCGCGAACGCCGCGCACGTCCAGATCTCTCCTAGCCAGACGATATCGACGACCATCTACCTGTACCAACCGGTGACCTTCTGCATCCAGATCAACAACGCGGACGGAAGTTCATACGCGGGCTCCGCAAGCGTGGATGTGGGCGAGAACCTCTCCTCCTCCTCCTCGCTCCTCCGTAGCGCCGAGGAGTTCACACAGTCCGGCCCTGCTTCGGGCAGTTGCTACATAAACGTGACCGGAACAAGCGAGATCTCGGACGATCTCGGAGCCGAGGGGCTCATTCCCAGCGTCGTTTACCAACTGGGCGTCAGGGCCTCGACGACGACGACAGGTTGCTCAAGCACATCCTCCCCGAGCTGCTACTTCGCTGCCGCGACCGCCCAGCTCAGTGCGTCTGACGGTTACCCGAACACCCTCACCAAGACCATCGTCGTCACCCTCCCGGCTTCACCCAATGTGGCGACGACGAAAGCGTGCACGGTAACCGTGAAGAACTCGGGCGGTACCAAGCTGCAGAACGCCCGCGTTGACGTCGACGACTGGTCGAATACCGTTGCCGTTCCAAACATCTACCTCACCGGGATGACTGGCAGCGTCGGAACGTACACCTTCTACGTCCCGGCGCAGGCCCACTATGACCTCTACGCACGAAGCGGAGCATTGCGCGGGAGCCTCGTCAATCAGGATTGGACAACGAACTCGTGCTCCGCCCTCGCGGTGACGGTCTCATGAACGGTGTGTCTACGTTTTACCGCCGCTGGGCAGCGATGGAGCGCGAGGGCGGGTTCACGCTGATCGAGATGCTGATCGTCGTGGTTCTGGTCGGCATCATGTCGGCCATGTTCGCGGCGACACTCAGCGCCGTCATCACCCGAAGCACGGCGGTGCAAGAGCAGAACACTCTTCAGACCTCGGTGCGCGCCTCGCTCAATCAGCTCGTGAGCGACGTCCGCGATGCTTCCTACGGAGACACGACCGTGCCGATCATCAGCTACACCTCCAGCTCGATCGCCTTCTATTCACCCGATCGTTTGGGACACATGCGCAGGATCAAGTACTGGGTGGGCGGCACATCGGCTGATTGGTACATGTACCGCCAAGTGACCACGAGCACGAACAAGAATGGGCCGCCTTGGACGGGAATCAGCAGCGATACCGGCCCCGTCGAGACGCTCTTCGACTCGATTCGGAATCCCACCACCGTCTTTCAGTACTGCACGTCGACTCCGCGCGATATGGCGCTCTCTCCGACAAACCCGACTTCTCCCCAGCTCATAACCTGGCAGTGCACCGCTCCAACCGATGTCTCGTATCTCAAGACCATGGTCACGCAAGTAGCGATAGCACCCATCGCGTCAAGCGCGCCGTACTACTACGGCGCGGTCGCAACCCTGAGGTGGAACGTATCATCATCATGAGAAACCTAAAGAGATTCTTCGCACGCGAGGGCGGATTCGCAATGCTCACGGTCGTCTGCATGGTCTCGCTCCTCACGGTCCTCGCCGTCGTGCTGGTCGACCAAGTTACCGCGGAGTCCAATCGCGCCACGGACGCAGTCAAGAAGGACGCCGTTTATCAGGCAGCCGAAGCAGGCATTAACGACTACGTCGCCAAGCTGCTCGACGATCCTCAGTACTACAACCACTATGTCGCCAACGGCGAAGCGACGCGGACGTCGTGCACGACCTACTCTCTAGGAGTCTGCAACGCTTGGGGTTCCCTCGTCGTCTCCCACGGCTCTGCCTGGACTCCGGGCACTCACTGGGGATACAAAAACCCCAGCGCCACGAATAACGAGGATAACTGGTACCAGGGAACCGGCAACGTCTACGGCAACTCGACCATTCTGAAGGGTTACGCCTACGACCTGATGATCACACCGCCGAGCCCCACGCTCGCGACAAACTACGTCACGATCCTGTCCACCGGCTGCAAGCTCGTCTCGGGCGGAACGACCTGCGACACGACCGTTCCTGAGCAATCGATCGAGACGCGCGTGAGGAGATCGACTCCGGCCGACTACCAGTTCATGTGGCCCGGTAGCGTCTCTTACGGAGACGACGCCACGACTTACGGAACGGTTTACGCGGGCGGGACTATCAGTCACAGCGGTACCGCGTACGGGAACCTGGAGTCGGAAGTGAGCGTGACCGGCTCGCCGACTCTCAAGAATGGAGCGAAGATCTACACGCCCACCACGAACCCGAGTATCCGCACGCTCGTCAACCCCGCGATCTTCTCGTCCCCCACTCTCGTGAGCAACTCTTCCTTCGCCGTTTCGCTGGCGGACGTCAAGCGCGCGGCCGGGCAGAACGTTCCCTCGACCGATTTCGAAGATTCGACCGCAAGCGCTTGGCGCTTCAACTTCTCTCAGAACGGCACCGTCCAGGTATGGAGATGCATCAACAGCTCGACTCCGCAAACCACCCAGCCATACTGCAACGACGTCGCGCTCAGCAGTGGTGTGACGCTGAAGTCGAACAGCTCGACCACCATGACCGTAAACGGGAACACGGCCTCCTTCCCGAGCTCCGGCACGCTCTACATCGGCCCCTCCGGCAGCGTCACCACGGCGGTCACCTACACGGGCACGACGGGCACGGCGGACAGCTCGACCAGCGGAACGTTCACCGGGGTCAAGTGCAGCTCGTGCGGCTCGGGGGGAACAACTTTCAACGCCGGCACGATCGTATCCGACGTCTCGGGCGGGCTGCCCAGCCCCAACCCCGTATACAACGGACCGGTTCCGGGGAACGGCGCCTTCTACACCGGCCAGGACGCGATCATCTCCTGGCCGAGCGCTATTACCGGGTACAGCAGCGACGGCTCGAGCATCGTCAACGGTAGCGTGACCGTCGCCACGAACCAGGACGTCGTGGTCGGCGGAGACATCTACTACAACTCCGACCCGGCACACGGTGGAGGCCCGAACGACGACGTGCTCGGACTGATCGCCAACAGCGACGTCTGGATGGCCTCGTGGTCCCCTGATGGCACTACCTCCGCACCATTCGAGTGGCGCGCAGCCTCTATCGCCCTGACAGGCACCTGGTCGTCCGCCGCGTCGTGCTCGACGAACCGAGCGAACGGCTCCACGCTGCTGTTCATAGGCTCGTCAACGGCCCAGACGGCGGGCTGCGCATCCGATTTCGACAACCGCTCTTACGTATCCGACGACGGTTCGTACAGCAGCACCTTCAACGCCCTTCAGTCTCTGTTCCCGCCGTGGTATCCGGTGATCAACGGCATGGAGACCACGGTGCTCTTCGAAACCGTTCCGACCAACACCACAATCCCGGTCGGTTAAGCGCACCGGTTCGTTTCGGGGCCAGAAGTTTTCTGGGCCGTCGAAGGGGGTAGCGGGCAGTCGCGGCGCGCGCGATCCACTACACGCGCAATGTGAGGGGGCGCTCGGCCTAAGCCCCTCACCGTCTCGTGGGCGAGCCTAGATTAGCGGACGTGTGTCCGGCTTACCGGCAGCGGCCTCTCAGCCGCCGTGCGCGTGCACGAACTCGAGCGCGGCGCGAGCCTCTGCTTCGCTCCTCGAGCCGACGCCCCAGAGCGTTTCGACGCGCCTATCCACCGCGATCAGAATCTCGAGCGCCTGAGCTCCGTGCCACCAGCCGAACTTGGCTCCGGTGACGATCCAGGCGTGCTGGAACAGCCAGTAGCGCTCGTTCGCCCCGCTGGCCGCGCGGTGCGAGTCGAGCCAGGTGTTCAGGTTCCTCGCTCGCTGCAAAAGCGGAATCTCGTCGAGCGGCTCGGGCTTCGCCCCTGCGATCTTGAACGCGGGCGGGCGCTTCTCGACCTGCGCCGGCGTCGTATTGGTTGATGTCGACATCGACCTGGTGGTCGTGGTCGAAGTCGAGAACGCTCCCGTGGTCGTCGTTTGGGCGCTGGTCGTCGACTGCGTCGTCCCGGTCGAGCCGGCCGGAAGCATGATTTTCGTGCCTGTATAGGGCGAGGAGTTCTCAGGTATGCCCTGAGTGACGAGGCCCTTCGGCTTGCTCAGCTGCAAGGTAACGAGCGGAGCGCCCGTGTCCATGACCTTCGTTCCCTGGGCGGGTGATTGGCTCGAGACGAGGGCGCTCGCCCAACCGGCGACCGGCCCGACGACCTTCCAGCCGAACCCCTGTTGCTGCAGCGTGCTCTCGGCGAAGACATAGGGCTGGTTGACCACGCCCGGCACCGTCTTGGTCGGTGGCGCGGTGACCTTCGCCTTGCGCTTGGACTTCGAGGAGTCGCCGTGCGCGAAGGCGATGGTCAAGGCAATCGAGGCAAGCGCGCAGAGGACGACTAGCGCCACGATGCGGCCAAGCGTTATCCGGACTCGCATGAGCTTCATTTCGACAGGATGCCAGCTTGAGCTGAGCTATGGACTATTTACTGAACGAAAGCGCCGAACCCTGCCCGCGCGAGCCCGATCCGGTGCTCACCGAGGACTTCGACGACGTGGAGCCTCCGGGCGCCGCCGCGAAGAGCGAGCTTCCGGCACTGCTCGGGCTCGGGCTCGGGCTCGACGCGCTCGG
>Ga0182017_10002463_pt1 | contig 14057 bp, 10 predicted proteins | sample 712E3DmetaG_FD_120492 | JGI IMG/M metagenome (GOLD analysis project Ga0182017, IMG submission 120492) | Permafrost microbial communities from Stordalen Mire, Sweden - 712E3D metaG | ecosystem: Environmental > Terrestrial > Soil > Wetlands > Permafrost | place: Sweden: Stordalen | collected... | reverse complement strand
GGCCAGGCGATCGCCGGTGCGTCGGGCGTCCTCCGTCCGCAAGCGCGAACGCTGGGCTTCGAAGAGTCAGTCCAGCGTACGCGGGGCAGACGCACCCGGGCACGTGTCTCGAACCGGGTCAGCAGGTGTGGAGTGCACGGTTCACCGGCTGGGGGCCGGTGCCACACCGCCGAGCGGGCCGTCAAGGCAGGCTCTGGCACTGCGTGAGCACCCCAAGTATGCACCACGGAGACGCGGAAAGCGCGGAGAAATTCCGACGTTGCTGGTGGCTGGCGGAGATAGACAGGTTTTGGCGAAGAAAGTCAGAAGGCAGAACGCGGGGGTGGTGGGCGCGGTACAATGCTTGAACATGGGCGGACGCTGAAAGCGGGCGAGGCTGTCTCGGGAATCTCGGCTGGAGCAAGCTCGATCCGCCGCGCGGGATCGCTCGTAGCCGCACCGTGCGGCGGAACTCGATAGCACAGCGTGGCCAGGGAGGATGGGTCGTGAGCGAAGCACGTCGAATGAGCAAACTGTTTCTGGTTGCCGTCATACTGGGAGCGGCGGGCGGGATCGCCTGGGCTGATTGCACGCCGGAGTGGCTTTCTGCGCCGGGACAGGGGGTCCCAGGTACAGGTGGTATCGTGGACGCCGCGACCACGTGGGACCCAGACGGCCCCGGGCCGGAGCCGGAGCAGTTGGTGGTCGGGGGCGCATTCACGGTTGCCGGCGATGTGATTGCGAACTGCATCGCCCGCTGGGACGGAACGAGTTGGCAGCCGCTGGGGACGGGGATGAACAACTACGTTGACGCCCTGACAGTCTGCAACGGCGAGCTGATCGCAGGGGGCAACTTCACCACCGCCGGCGGCGTCAGCGCGAACTACATCGCGCGCTGGAACGGCACGAGCTGGCAGCCGCTGGGGACGGGGATGAACGGCACCGTTTCCACCCTGACGGTCTACGACGGCGAGCTGATCGCGGGGGGCAACTTCAGCAGCGCCGGCGGTGTCAGCGTGAACAACATCGCCCGCTGGGACGGTACGAGCTGGCAGGCGCTGGGGACGGGGATGAACGGCCCCGTTTCCACCCTGACGGTCTACAACGGCGAGCTGATCGCGGGGGGCAGCTTCACGACCGCCGGCGGGGCCGGAGCGAACTACATCGCCCGCTGGGACGGCACGAGCTGGCAGGCGCTGGGGACGGGGATGGGTGGCGGTAGTACATACGGGCCATACGTGTCTGCGCTGACGGTCTACAACGGCGAGCTGATCGCGGGGGGCTCCTTCACCACTGCCGGCGGCGTCAGCGCGAACCGCATCGCCCGCTGGAACGGCACGAGCTGGCAGGCGCTGGGGACGGGGGTGACCTACTACGGCTCCGGCGGCTACGTATCCGCCCTGACGGTCTACAACGGCGAGCTGATCGCGGGGGGCCAGTTCACCACCGTCGGCGGTGTCAGCGCGAAGTCCATCACCCGCTGGAACGGCACGAGCTGGCAGGCGCTGGGGACGGGGATGAACCGGTACGTTTCCGCCCTGACGGTCTATAACGGCGCGCTGATCGCGGGGGGCTACTTCACCACCGCCGGCGCCGTCAGCGCGAACTACATCGCCGGCTGGAACGGCACGAGCTGGCAGGCGCTGGGGTCGGGGATGGGCGGTACCGACTATCCCGGGGTTGGCGCCCTGACGGTCTACAACGGCGGGCTGATCGCGGGCGGCAACTTCAGCAGCGCCGGCGGTGTCAGCGTGAACAACATCGCCCGCTGGGACGGTACGACCTGGCAGGCGCTGGGGACGGGGATGAGCGGCGATGTTTCCGCCCTGACGACCTACAACGGCGAGTTGATCGCGGGGGGCCAGTTCACCACCGCCGGCGGTGTCAGCGCGAAGTGCATCGCCCGCTGGAACGGCACGAGCTGGCAGCCGCTGGGGACGGGGATGGCCTACCTCGGCCACGGCCCGTTCGTTGGTGCTCTGACGGTCTATAACGGCGAGCTGATCGCGGGGGGCGGCTTCACCACCGCCGGCGCCGTCAGCGCTAACTACCTCGCCGACTGGAACGGCACGAGCTGGCAGGCGCTGGGGTCAGGGATGGGCGGTACCTCCTATCCCTGGGTTGGCGCCCTGACGGTCTACAACGGCGCGCTGATCGCAGGGGGCAAGTTCAGCAGCGCCGGCGGTGTCAGCGCGAAGTGCATCGCCCGCTGGAACGGCACGAGCTGGCAGCCGCTGGGGACGGGGATGGAGGGCACCACCAACCCTAGCGTTCCCGGCCTGACGGTCTACAACGGCGAGTTGATCGCGGGGGGCCAGTTTACCACCGCCGGCGGCGTCAGCGCGAACTACATCGCCTGCTGGAACGGCACGAGCTGGCAGCCGCTGGGAACGGGGATGAACGGCGCCGTTGGTGCCCTGACGGTCTACAACGGCGAGCTGATCGCCGGGGGTGGCTTCACCACCGCCGGCGGCAACGTCTTGGCGTACTGGGCGCGCTGGGGCTGCGCAGTGCCCGACATCTGCCCCGGCGACATGAACTGCGACGGCCGCGTGACCTTTGCGGACATCGATTTGTTCGTCGAAGCGCTCGCCGGGGAGTCCGCGTGGACGCACGCGCTGTGCCCGTGGCTCAACGTGGACTGCAACGGCGACACGTACGTGACGTTCGCGGACATCGACCCGTTCGTGGCGGTGATCGGGACGACGTGTCCGTAGGTGTGCGGCGCGCCGGGGCGCATAGCGCGGAAGAGGGAAGGGATTCCGGCCGGTCGGGGTGCGAGAAGGGGTTCTCGTAGCAGCGACCGGCGCGGGACCACCGCGCGACATGAATGTCGCGGCTCGGACACGAGCGGTTGCCGGCGGGGGCGGCACGCGGAAGCCGCTTGTCCGTTGATATTCACTCATGCCGCCCAATCCGGTCACACCCGGCCCCGCTGTGTCTCAAACATTCGGGATCGTTGCGCCCGGGCAAGTCTCTCGGCGGCCCACGTCGGCCACGGGGGGCCGACGGTACGGTGGATAGTTCCCCAGTGGCATCGAGCTTGCCCGTATACAGGCCGATACGCAACAAGGCAGCTCGGGCGCTGCAGGCCCGGGGTACAAGTTCCCACGGAGGAACGGCATGAGCACGGTCTCTTCGGGCACCGGCCTCGTCTCGGGCATAGATTATCAGAGCCTCATCACGCAGATGATGAAGGTCGAGGCCCAGCCGCGCGACCAGGTCGTCGCGCAAATCAACAACCTCGACGCGCAAAAGACGGCCTACCTCGACATTTCTGCGCGTCTGACCGCCCTGCTGGCGCGGATCCAGGTCCTGGCGCAGGCCAATCTGTTCCAGACGGCCAACGCCACGTCCTCGCAACCCAGCATCCTGTCCGCCACGGCCAGCGCGACCGCGCCGGCGGGCATGTACCAGTTCTCGGTGCGCTCGCTGGCGGCGACGCAGCAGCTCGTCAGCCGCGGTTTTCAGAGCCGGACGGCCTCCCTGGTGCCGGGGACGCTCACGGTCGAGTCGGCGCAGGCCCGCGTCGATCGCGGGACCAGTCTCGAGGAGTTGAACGCGGGGGCCGGCGTGCAACGCGGCTCGTTCAAGATCCAGAACGCCGCCGGGCAGCAAGCCACGATCAACATCACGGACGCCGTCACGCTGGCGGACGTCGTGGACAAGATCAACGCGGCGGGCATCGCGGTCACCGCGGAAACGCGCGGGGACGCGTTGGTGCTGAAGGACGCGTCGGGCGGGACCGGGGCGCTGCGCGTGTCGGAGTCGAGCGGCGGGCAGACCGCGGCCGACCTGGGCTTCACGACCGGGCACACCCAGAGCACGACCGGCGAGCTGGCCGGCAGCGACCTGATGTACCTGGCGGACATCACCCGCCTGTCCGCGCTCAACGACGGGCTGGGCCTGGATCGCTCGATCGCGGGCGGCGACTTCTCGGTGCAGGTCGGCGAAAGTACTGTTGGCGTCGACCTCGGCGACGTGCTCAAGCCCGACACGCGGCTCGCGCGGCTGAATCACGGCCAGGGCGTGCGGCTGGGGAAGGTACGGATCACGTCGCGCGACGGCTCGTTCCGCGAGGTCGATCTGAGCGGCGCGAAGACCGCCGGTGACGTCAAGTCCGCGCTGGACGGCGCTTTCGGAGATAGTCGGCTGAGCGTCCTCATCAGCGGGAGTCACCTGACCGTCACGGACAAGACCACCGTCGCAAGCGGGCAGACCGCGTACGATTTCTCGATCACGGATGTAACCGGTCACGCCGCGGTCGATCTCGGCCTGAACGTCGCGGCCAGCAACGGGAAGATCAGCGGGCGGAACATCCTGCAAGTCGACTCACTCGCCGACGTGCTGGCCGCCATCAACTACGCGACCGGCAACGACGACGGGAGCGGGAACCGGCTGTTCACGGCGGCCCTCGGGGCCGACAAGAAGGGCCTGACGCTCCAGAGCGCGGGCGGCGGGCCGCTCGTGCTGACCAGCGGCACGACCTCGCACGCACTCGCGGACCTCGGCTTCGCGGACGGCACATTCACCGGCCCCGTGCAAGGCAAGCGCATTCTGGGCGGCCTTGACACGGTGCTGCTCAAGACGCTCAATGGCGGGGCGGGCCTCGCCACGGGCACAATCCGAATCGAGGCGAACGGCACGGCCGCGGACGTGGACCTGACCGGTGCGGAAACACTGGCGGACGTCGTGGGGCGGATCAACGACGCGGCCCAAGCGAACAACCTCGGCATAGCGGCCAACTACGATTCGACGGGGATGCGGCTGGTCATCGCCAACAGCAACGGTGCGACGGGGGCGATCACGGTCAGCGACGTGGGCAGTGGCCAGTTCGCACAGGCCACCGGGCTGGCCCAGAGCAGTGCGACGATCCGCAGCAACAACCTCCAACGACAATACATCGCCGGGACGACGCGCCTGGCTGACCTAAGCAACGGGCGCGGCGTCTCGGCTGGGACGTTCAAGATCACCAACTCCCTGGGCGTGTTCAAGACCGTAACGGTGGCGGCGGCGGACGGGGACACGTTGCAAGACGTCATCGACGAGATCAACGATTCGGCCATCGGCGTGCAGGCGCGTCTCAACGCGACCGGCGACGGGCTGCTGATCGTGGACACCACCAGCGGCGCCGGTGCGCTGAAGATCGAGGACCAGGACGGGACGGCCGCGCATGACCTGAACATCCTGGGGCAGTCTGACACGCGGCAGATCGACGGGGCGTTCGAGTTCAAGCTGTCCATCAGCGGGAGCGAGACGCTGGAGAGCCTGGCGGCCCGGGTGGGGACCGAAACGACGCTGGCGTCGGCCACCCTCCTGAACGACGGCACCGGCACCGCCCCCTATCGGCTGAGCATCTCGTCGCGACAGAGCGGGCAGGACGGGGAGCTGGTCCTGGACGACGGCGGCGCCGGTCTCGGCATCGCCACGCTCACGCAGGCCCAGGACGCCCACGTGCTGTTTGGCGGCAACTCGGGCAGCGGCGTGCTGCTCACCAGCTCCAGCAACACCCTCACGGGCGTTGCGGACGGCCTGGACCTGACCCTGTCGGGCGTGAGCGACACGCCGGTTACGGTGACCGTGGACCGGAGCATCCAGGGCGCGGTCGACGCGCTCAAGGGGCTGGTGACGGACGCCAACGCCGCGCTCTCCCGACTCAAGGACGTCAGCGGGTACGACGCGACGACGCAGACGAAGGGCGTGCTGTTCGGCGAAGGCACGGTCCAGACGATCGAGAACCGGCTCTACAGCCTGTTCAGCGGCACCGTCACGGGCACGGGCAGCTCGCTGAGCCGGTTGGCGCAGGCCGGCCTTTCGCTGGGTACCGGCGCCGAGCTCAAGTTCGATGAGCAGGCCTTCCGGGCGGCGTACGCGGCGAACCCGGACGGCGTCGTGCGTTTCTTCACCGACACCGTTCACGGTGTGGGCACGGTGCTCAAGAACGGCCTGGAGAAGATCACCGACACATCCGGGCTCATTCCGACGCGGACGGCGTCGCTCGATCAGCAAAAGCAACTGCTTCAGGATCGCGTTGACCGGTTGAATGATCTGCTCAGCCGCAAGCAGGCGCGGCTGCAGCAGCAGTTTCAGTCGCTGGAGTCGTCCCTCACGCTACTCCAGTCGCAACAGGCTACGCTGACCAACTTCGCGTCGAGCACCCAGAGCTCCGGCTCCTTGTTCTCGACGAACTCCGGTGCGTGAGCGCGCCCGGAGACAGATGGCCCGTGCTAACCAGTAACCGTGGTTGAGCCGATATAGCCCCCATGAATCACCCGGCCGGCCCATCGCAAGAGTACCTGCGGAACACGGTGATGACCGCGTCGCCCGAGCAGTTGCAGCTCATGCTGTACGATGGCGCGATTCGCTTCGCCACACGCGGGGGCGACGAGATCGCGGCCGGCAACCGCGAGGGGGCGTTCATCGCTTTGGACCGGGCGCAGCGGATCATGCTGGAGCTCAGCAACGGGCTGCGGCGCGAGGCCAACCCGCAACTGGCCGACCAGATGGCCGCGTTGTACGGCTTCGTTTACCGGCGGCTGGTCGAGGCGAGCCTGCACCAGGACTCCGCCGCGGTGCAGGACGCGCTGCGCATCCTGCGCCACCAGCGTGAGACGTGGGTGCTGCTGATGGACAAGCTGCGGGAGGAGCAGGCCCGGTCGGCCGCCCCGTCGTCGCCGCCGGCCGCGGCGCGTCCCACGGCCGCCGGCGCGAGCCGCTTCTCCCCCGGCCTGGAGTCCACGGCCCTCAGCACGGAGGGCTGAGCGTGGGCGGGGGGGCCAACGGGCGGGCGGAACGGCCTGCCGCGGGGGGCGGGCGGCGGCCCGGCGCGGGGGCGTGCGGGGCGATCCTGACAAGTTGCTACGAAAACCCGGGGGTGGGTGGTCGACAGACGCGTGCCGCTTCTATATCATCCCGCCGCGCAACAAAGTGGACACGTGTTCGTCCCGCGGGAGGACTAGCGCATGCCCGAGAGCTGCAATGTCGCGCTGATCGGCCAGAAGTTCATGGGCCGCGCCCATAGCAACGCGTACCTCAAGGCCCCGCTCTTCTTCAACTTGCCGCTCGTGCCGCGGATGCACACGATCGTCGGGCTGGACCTGATCTCGCTGGCGCCGTTCGCCGACCGGTGGGGCTGGAGGAACTACACGACCAACTGGAAGGAGGTCGTCAAGAACCCCGAAATCCACTTGGTCGACGTCGGCACGCCGAACAGCATGCACGCCGAGCAGTCGCTGGCGGCGCTGGCGGCCGGCAAGCACGTGGCCTGCGAAAAGCCGCTGGCCCACACGCTGCGCGACGCGCGCGCGATGCGGAACGCGGCGGTGCGGTCGCGCAAGAGCAAGACGTTCGTGTGGTACAACTATCGGCGGTGCCCGGCGGTGGCCCTGGCGCACCGGCTGGTCAAAGAAGGGCGGCTGGGACGGCTGTACCACGTGCGCGGGTCGTACATGCAGAGCTGGGGCGGGCCGGAGACGGCGCTGGGCTGGCGATTTCAGAAGAAATACGCCGGCACGGGCGCCCACGGCGACCTGAACGCGCACATCATCGACCTGGCGCGGTTCGTCACGGGACAGGAGATCGTCGAGGTGACGGGGGCGCTGGCGGAGACGTTCATCGTCGACCGCCCGCTGCCGCCCAGCGCCACGCCGCGGGATGCGGTCGCGGTGGGGCGCAAGGGCGAGAAGACCAAGGGCAAGAGCGACGTAGACGACGCCACGCTGTTTCTGGCGCGGTTCGCGGGCGGGGCGGTGGGGACGTTCGAGGGCACGCGGCTGGCCGCGGGCCACCAGAACAGCGTCCACCTCGAAGTCGGCGGCGAATGGGGCGCCGTGCGGTTCGACTTCGAGGACATGAACGCGTTGTGGTACTTCGACGCCCGCGAGGCGAAGGCGACGGCGGGCTGGCGGCGGATCGTGTGCACGACGCCGGGGGAGCATCCGTACGCCGGTGCGTGGTGGTCGGAGGGGCGGATCATCGGGTACGAGCACACGTTCGTGAACATGGTGGCGGACATGATGGCGGTGCTGGCGGGGCTGGAGCCGACCGTGCCGCTGCCGACGTTCGCCGACGCGTACGAGACGCAGCGCGTGCTCGAAGCGGCGATGCTGGCGGCCAAGCACCGGGCGGCGGTGAAGCTGACGGAGATCAAGTAGCCGCTCGGCCGCTACATTTCGACCCAGGCGCCGTCCTGCTCGTGGCTCTTGACCGCCGCGGCGATGAAGGCGATGCCGGTGCGGCCGTCGGCGACGGTCGCGTACTTGCTGCCATCGCAATTGAACGGCTTTTTGTCGAGGTACGCGCGGACGTCTTGCTCGAAGCAGCGGTGCAGGCGCGCGAAGGCGTCGTGGAAGGCTTCGGGGTGGCCCTGCGGGATGTTCGGCTCCGCCATGAGGTCGGCGGGGAGGTCCTTCAGGAAGCCGTCGTTGGCGACGACTGCGGCACGCCAATAGGTGCGGTCGGGCTGGCTGGGGAGACGGATGATGACCTGTTCCGGAGTCTCCTGGACCCAGACGAGCGAGCCTTTCGTGCCATTCACCTCGATGCCGAGGTCGTTCTTGTGGCCGATCGCGATTTGCGTGGCGCGCACGAGCGCCTTGCCGCCGTTGGAGAGCTCGCAGTAGGTGGTGAAGTGGTCGTCGAGCTGTCGGCCGCGGACGAAGGTTTCGAGGCGGGCGCTGACGCGTTTGACGTCGAGGCCGGTGACGTAGCGGAGCTGCATGAGGGCGTGGGTGCCGATGTCGCCGCCGCAGCAGCTTGCGCCGGCCCGCTTGGGGTCGACGCGCCACTCGGCCTGCACGACGCCCTGGTCCTCGGTGCGGTCGGCGAGCCAGCCCTGGAGGTAATAGGCATCGACCCAGCGGACATCGCCGAGCAGGCCGCTGCGGACGATGAAGCGGGCGAAGCGGCTGGTCCAGCAGCCGAGGTAGGTGTGGGCGACGCCGAAGGGGATTTTGTGCTGGCGGACGGCGGCGACGAGCTGGTCGGCCTCGTCGAGCGTGACGGTCATGGGCTTTTCGCAGAAAACGGGGATGCCGGCGGCGAGGCACTTCAGGGCGGGGTCGAAGTGCACGTGGTTCGGCGTGACGATCAGGGCGTAGTCGATGCGCTCGCCGAGGGGCCGCTTCGCCTCGGTCTTAATCATGTCGTCATAGCTGGGGTAGCCGCGGATGGGATACGGCCAGTTGGCGGCTTCCTGCATGGCGATCTTGGGGTCGGGGTGCAAGGCGGCGGCGGTGACGCGGCGGGTGCCGTCGAAGTGGATGGCCCGCTCGTGCGGATGGACGATGAAGGCTCCGGCGCCCCCGCCGATGAGGCCGACGTTGAGGGGTCTGGGTGACATCCGGCAATTCCTCCGTTGCGATTACCCGCCGGCCTGCTTGCCAGCGATCCTGCCCCTGGCAATTATGCGCGCATGGCGGTGCGCGACAACAACTCGCGGGTGCGGGCGCGGAACGGGGCGAGCGGCAAGACGGTCGAGCCGCCGGCGGGGGCCGAGTCGCCGTGGGTGCTGCTGCGGTCGGCGTCGCTGCATCCGTTCGTGTACCAGAAGATGGTGCGGCGGGCGGACGCGGCGGCACGGCCGGGCGACGTGGTCGCCGTGTACGACAAGGCGGGGCGGTTCTTCGGGCGCGGGCTGTACAACCCGCGGTCGCAGATCATTGTGCGAATGCTGACGCACGACGAGGTGCCGGTCGACGCGGCGTTCTGGCGGGGACGGCTGGAGCGGGCGGTCGCGCTGCGGCGGACGTTGCGGCTGGATGAAGTCACGGATGCGTATCGGCTGGTGCACGCGGAGGGCGACGGGCTGTCGGGGCTGATCGCGGAGCGGTTCGCGGACCACTTGGTGTTCGAGGTGTTCGCGCTGGGGATGTACCAGCGGCGGGAGGAGCTGGCGGGGCTGCTGGGCGAGGTCCTCGGGCCGCCGGGGTGTCTGGACCGACCGGACAAGGCGTCGCCGCAGTGGCAGGTGGCGATGCGGGCGGATGCGCGGATCGAAGGGATCGAGGGGTTTCACGTGCCGGACCACGGGGCCGTCGCGGGGCGGGCCACGCGCGTGACGATTCGCGAGCACGGCGTGCGGTACCGGGTCGATTTCATCGGCGGGCACAAGACGGGGTTTTTCTGCGATCAGCGCGACAACCGGCGGCGGCTGGCAGCGCTGTGCCGCGAGGCGGCCGTGCTGGACCTGTGCTGCTACACGGGCGGGTTCTCGCTGTGTGCGAAGCAGCTCGGCGGGGCGCGCGAAGTGACCGGGGTCGATCTGGACGAGAAGGCGATCGCGATCGCCCGGGAGAACGCGAACCTCAACCAGGTGCGCGCCGATTTCGTGTACGCCGACGCGTTCACGTTCATTCGGCAGATGCTGGCGAACGGGCGGCAGTTCGACGTGGTGGTGCTCGATCCGCCGAAGCTGGCGACGTATCGCGTGGAGATTGATGAGGGTCTGCGGAAGTACCACGACTTCAACCAGCTCGCAGTGCAGATGGTGCGGCCGGGCGGAGTGCTATTGACGTGCAGTTGCACGGGGCTGGTGGGGCGGGACGTGTTCCGGGAGACGGTGCAGCGCGCGGGGCAGCGGGCGGGGAGAGCGCTGCAACTTTTCGACGAGAGCGGTGCGGCGGGGGACCATCCGGTGATGATGAACTGCCCGGAGTCGGCGTATTTGAAGGCGCTGTGGTTTCGCGTCCTGTAGCGGGGCGGCACCGGCCGCTACTTCGCCGGCGCGGCGGTTACTTTCGCGATCGCCTTGTTCGCCACGTGTGCGATGACGACGATCGCGAGCAAGGTGACGACAAGACCGCTGATCCAGAGGGGCATGTTCCGCGGCTGTTGCGAGGTCACGGCGTGCAGGCCGACCGCCAGGAAGACGACGGCGCCGGTGCGCGGCGCGAGGCCGATCACGGTGCCGAGCGCGTAGACCAACGGGTTGACGCGGGTGGCCGCGAGGACGAGGTTGGTCAGTGCGAACGGCGAGAGCGCGCCGCGGATGAGCAGGACGATGAGCAGCGATTTCCAGAAGCCGCTGCCGAGTAGGGCGTCGTAGACGGCCTTCAGCTTGGGCTTTTCCGCGATGAGCAGCAGCGCGCGGTCGCCGGTCGCGCGGAGCGCGATGACGTAACCGATCGCGGCGGCGCCGAGTACGCCGGCGACGGCACAGGGGAAGCCGGTCCAGAACCCGAAGGCCCAGCCGCCGAGGGCGGACTGGATGTGCGTGGGCAGGATCGCCAGTCCGGCGCAGACCATGAACCCGACCGTGTAGATCGCCAGCCCGAGCGCTCCGTGACTTTTCAACCACGGGCCGATGATGTTGAACGTGAACGGCAGCGCGACGGCCCCGATGGCCGGGACCGTCGAGGCGATGAGGGCCAGCGGCCCGCCGGGACCCAGCCGGCGGAACACGGTCTTCGCGCTGGCGAAGATCTCGGCGAGGCTCGGCTCGCTCGACGGTTTGGGGTTGGCTGACGGGCTGGGGGCAGTCACACAGGCACCTCATCGGCCGCACATGGGTCGAGTCGGGGCATGGTAGCGTGGCGGCGGCCGGATCGCACGGACGGCGACGAACGGGACGGGGGGGCGGCGAGGAGCTACACTACGGCGCGGAGGTGCATGTGAAAGCGACGGTAATCACGGTCTTTGGAAGCTCGCGGCCGGAGTCGGGCAGCCCGGCGTACGAGACCGCGCGTGAATTGGGGCGGGCCATCGCCGAGGCCGGTTGGACGCTGTGCAACGGTGGGTACGGCGGGACGATGGAAGCGAGCGCGAAGGGGGCCGTCGAGGCCGGCGGGCACACCATCGGCGTGACGTGCCTGGTCTTTGGGCGCGCGGGCGTGAACGCGTACACCAAGCAGGAGGTGCCGACGTTCGATCTGACGACGCGACTCAACACGCTCGTGCGGCTGGGACGGGCGTACGTGGTGCTGCCGGGGGGGACGGGCACGCTGCTGGAGCTGGCGCTCGTATGGGAGCTGCTCAGCAAAGGGCTGCTCCGCCGCAAGTCGCCGCTCGTGCTGCTGGGGGACGTTTGGGCGCCGCTGGACGAGATGATTCGGCGCGAGCAGCCCGGCGCGGTGGAGTTGCGTGTCGCGCGGGACGTGCCGGCGGCGATCGCCATGCTGCGGCAGGGGTTGCCGGCGGAGCGCGGCCAGAAGGGAACGGGCGACGCCGGGGTGCTTTTCGAGGAGCCGGAGCTTGACGCTTGAAGCGACGGACGGATAGGATCGACCCCGCACGTACAGGTGGCGTCCACGCATGATTGTCGATTGTCACACGCAGATTTGGAGTTCGCCGGAGCAACTCGGACGAATCGCGCCGCCGGGGCGGGACGTGCGCGCGGATGAGACGCATCACCTGGCCGCCACCGAGCCGGTGGACAAGGCGATCGTGCTGGCGTTCAAGAGCCGCTTCCTGGAGTCGGACATTCCGAACCGGTACGTGGCGGACTACGTGCGGCGGAACCCGGCCAAGATGATCGGCTTCGCGGGGATCGACCCGACGGACCGCAATTGGCGCGAGGACCTGCGCGTCGCGCAGGACGAGTTGCACCTCAAAGGGGTGACCGTCTCGCCGAGCCTCCAGGCCTTCCACCCGTGCGACACGCGGGCGATGCCGCTGTACGAGGAATGCGCGCGGCGCGGGCTGCCGGTCCTGTTCGAGCACAATCATCGCCAGCCGGCGGCGAAGCTGGTCTTCGCGCGGCCGATGCTGCTGGACGAAGTCGCCCGGGAGTTCCCGGACCTGCGGATGGTGGTTGCGCGGCTCGGGCATCCGTGGGTTGCGGAGACGGCGGTGCTGCTGGGCAAGCACGCGAACGTGTACGCCAACGTGGCGGGCTTGCTGCCACAGCCGTGGCTGAGCTACTGCGCGCTGCTGACGGCTCACGAGTACGGGGTGGCGGACAAGCTGCTGTTCGGGAGCGATTTTCCGTACCGTTCGCCGGCGGCGTGCATCGAGGCGTTGTATTCGGTCAACCAGATCAGCCACGCGAGCAACCTGGCGCCGATCCCGCGCGAGCAACTGCGCGGGATCGTGGAGCGGGACGCGCTCGCGCTGCTGGGCATCGGCAAGCCGGCGGTGCCGGGCAAGGCCCGCGATCGGATTTTCTCCGACGATGAATAGCAACGTGCGAATTTGGCGGCTGTGTTTGGGCCTGGCGGTGGGGCTGGCGGCCGGGTGCGCGGTCGGCTGCCAGGGGCCCGTCTCGCGGCTCGAGTTGGCGTCATACGCCGACCCGTACTTCCCCGAGCACTCCACGGTCGAGTTCCAGAATTGTGCCTATCGGATCGACGCGGGCGGCGACATCCACATCGTCGGGCGCCACGACACGCAGGCGGAAAGCGGCCGGGTGACGATGCGGCAGTACCTGCATGTCGACATTTACTGGAAGCCGTACCCGGGCCGGACGCCGGTGGACCCGACGATGACGGACGCGCTGGTGCGGTACGTGGTGGCGACGCCGGAGGGCGTGGCCACGTACGCGGGCACGGGTTTCGTGTTCCCCAAGACGACGCCGGGCCGGACCATCGAGGTCGATCTGGAATCGGCGCGGCTGCGGCTGGAAACCACCACGGGCAGCTTGGGCGACGTGCTCGGCGAGACGCACGTGACCGGGAAGCTGGCCGCCAAGCACGATCCGGGGACCGCGGCGAAGCTGAGCCACGACCTGGAGCTGGTGGCAGCGGAGTAGGCGGGGGGCGGGTGAAGAGTATCAAGGGGCGCGGTGGGGTCCAATAATCTGGCGGATGACGTGGGCGTGGAGCGAAGGGTCTCAAGATGCTCACGTTTGTGCGGGGCGTAAATGAGACTCTTGAACGGGGATGAAGGGGCCGGGGGCGTAAGGGGCGAAGGGACCAAGGGGTTGAGGGGCGGAAGGGCGCGCGTGGGAGCGGTTTCGGGGACGAGGCGGCGGCGGGGTCGTTGGGGCAGCGCATGCGGCGGTTTCCCGGGGGCGATCCGGGGCTCTAGAGCAATTTCACTTTTCCCCTTGCGCCGGGAGCGCGCACGCGCTTATAGAGGGTCGCAGCACAAGGAGGTGTTGCGATGCCGGCGTATTCGTTGGATCTTCGGCAACGGGTTTTGGC
>Ga0182017_10002462_pt1 | contig 14058 bp, 21 predicted proteins | sample 712E3DmetaG_FD_120492 | JGI IMG/M metagenome (GOLD analysis project Ga0182017, IMG submission 120492) | Permafrost microbial communities from Stordalen Mire, Sweden - 712E3D metaG | ecosystem: Environmental > Terrestrial > Soil > Wetlands > Permafrost | place: Sweden: Stordalen | collected... | reverse complement strand
ATCAAATACACTATTCCGTGGTGGACCCTGAAGCAAAAAAAATTGTCCTGGCTTTAAAATAACCATTTTTTTTGCGCGTAGTATATGTTAATATGTATATTCGTATTATAATATAAACCAAGGGGGATAAAATGCTTCGATTAATTTTAGGAATAGTTCTCGGTGCTGCCGCGGGGTTCGCGTATTATAAATTCGTCGGTTGTTCAACCGGCGCTTGCCCGATTACCAGTAATCCATTTATCAGCACTATTTATGGAGCGGTCATGGGCGCATTGGCGTCGGGAGTATTTGCCCACGGATAAAACACCAACGTGGAAAATGCGCCCGGTATTGTCCGATGGGGGCGCTGGTACTTAACAAATAATCAAATGTCGATTAAGCAAAAGGAGGCCAGTATGAAGATTTTCAGTTTTTTAACGGCATCATCAATCATTCTCATCATTAGTGCGAACTCCATGGACGCCGGACAAAAGGCGACCTGCCCGAATATCGACAGTGCTCAAAGCAAAAGCCAAGTCGCGAAAAAAGTTGAAGCAACTCCCGGCAAACAGATTCTTTTTTTCATGAATCCGAATGGCCATCCTTGTCAAATGCAATTGTCCATTCTTGATAGTATGAAGGATAAATTGAGCGGCCTTGCCACGATTAAGTACGTGAAAACAACCGAGGCCGATGACCAGGAAACCTTTTACGCCTATGGGGTCCGCGGTTTGCCGTCGTTGATCATTCTCGATAAAAACGGCAAGGAGATCAAAAGGTTCACGCCCGGCATTCATAACGAAAAAGACATCCTTTCAGCTTTGAAGAATCCGGATAAATAAACGGGTTTCATTTGAAGGGTCGAAACGATGGTCAACAATATAAACATAGCTTTGGTTTTCGGGGCGGGAGTGGCAAGCGTCTTATCTCCGTGCGTTTTGCCGGTCGTTCCCATTGTAGTGACCGGCAATAGCGACGATCATAAGTTGCGTCCCGTGATGATTGTTGTGGGGCTTGCCGTTACGTTTGTTCTTATGGGCGTGGCCTCAGCGCTGTTTGGGTCTTTTATCGGCGCTAAAATGCGGAATGTTGAAAAAGCCGCGGGAATTTTTATCGCCGTATTCGGATTACTTCTGATTATAAATGTAAACCTATTTAAACATCTTGGCTTTTTCTCCCGATTTGCGCAAAAGTCAAAAGGTCGGTTTGGCGGGTTTGTTTTAGGGTTTACTTTAGGAATTATATGGATACCCTGCGTCGGCCCCATGCTTTCGGGCGTTTTGGCGCTCGTTGCAACGCAGGGCAAGGTACTTACCGGCATTGGCCTACTTTTTGTATATTCGCTTGGTTTTGCCGCGCCCATGCTCATTGCGGGTTATGCTTCGCAGTTCTTCCGAAAGCGTTTGCGCGGCATTGGAAAGTTTCCTTATTTAGTCAATATCGGGAGCGGGATAATACTATTGGCATTAGGGCTTTTTATTGTGTTTAAAGGAATGGTCGGATTTGGATTTTAAAATAAATCTGGTAATTTAGGAGGACTCTTTTGAATATGAATACGGTACTAATTATTCTTGCGATTGTTATTGTCTTTATTGTAGTAAGTAAATTTAATAATCGTGGAATCGCGCAGGTTAACGTTAATCAGGCGATATCCCTGATAAAGGATTCCACCGTTACGATACTTGATGTTCGAACGCCGCAAGAATATGGTCAGGGACATCTCCAGGGCGCGCGCTTGATTCCCGAGCAGGAATTGGGCGAAAGGATAAGAGAGCTGGCTTCCCTGAAAGACCGGCAAATTCTCGTCTATTGCCATTCGGGAAACAGAAGTTCCGCGGCAAGCCGGATGCTTATGAAAAACGGGTTTAAGAAAGTCAGCAATCTTCAAGGGGGAATTACCGCCTGGAACAATGCCGGTAACAAAACCATTAAGGGGAATTGAAGTTATTGGAAAGGAGAATGACTATGACTTTGGAAACAACGGACCAATCATTCGCGGATGATGTGCTCAAATCAACACTACCTGTTCTCATCGATTTCTGGGCGCCTTGGTGTGGGCCTTGCAGATTAGCGGGGCCAATAATCGATACTGTAGCCAATAAAATGGAAGGAAAGGCAAAAGTTTTCAAGCTCAATATTGACGATAATCCTCAAACCACAAGCAAGTACGGCGTTTCTTTGATTCCTACGGTCATGGTTTTTCGAAACGGGAAAATGGAAAAACAATTGATAGGTTTGCAGCAAGAGGCAACGTACCTTAGCGCTCTGCAATAAGCGTCAATATATATTCTATTGGGATTGCAAAGGAGATACGGCGTGGGCAAGAAAATACTCATTGTGGGCGGTGTTGCTGGGGGTGCAAGTTGCGCGGCGCGCATGCGGCGTCTTGACGAATCGGCCGAGATCGTCATGTTCGAAAAGGGCGAATATATTTCATTCGCCAATTGCGGCTTGCCGTATTATATCGGCGACACGATAAAAGACCGGGAAAACCTGATTATCCAAACGCCCCAAAAGTTTAAAGACCGGTTCAATGTTGACGTCAGGACCAATGCGGAAGTTATTTCCATTAATTCGGCCGAAAAGACCATTTCGATCCGAAATGGAGGATCGACGTATCATGAACATTACGACGCTCTGGTTCTTTCTCCGGGGACCTCGCCGATTCGGCCTCCTTTACGCGGCATCGATTCTCCGGTTGTTTTTACGCTCAGAAATATCCCCGACACCGACCGTATTCGCGCGTACGTCGATTCCAAGCAAGCCCGCCGGGCGGTTGTGATCGGCGGCGGCTTTATCGGGCTTGAGATGGCCGAAAGTCTTCGTTACCGAGGGTTGGAAGTAACACTTGTCGAGATGCTCGATCAGGTATTTACTCCCGCCGACAAGGAAATGGCTTCGGTGCTTCATCAACATCTGATCATGAACGGCGTGAGGCTTATTCTTGGCAACGGCGTCAAGGAAATCCTGCCGACGGGCGATACGAGCGCCGAGGTTCTTTTAATGAGCGGCGAGCGAATTCCAACGGAACTTATCATTTTGGCAATCGGCGTCAAGCCGGACACGGAGTTCGTCAAAAAATCAGGTATTGCCGTGGGAGAACGGGGAACAATCGTCGTTGACCAGCACATGCGCACCGACAAGCCGGACATTTATGCGGTGGGTGATGCGGTGGAGGTCGTGGATTTTATTTCAGGAAAGAAAGTCCATGTTCCCCTTGCGGGGCCCGCCAATCGGCAAGGCAGGATTGCGGCCGATAATATCGCGGGAATACATACCGTTTACAAGAACACGCAGGGAACTGCCATTTGCAAAATATTCGATTTGACGGCCGCCGTCACCGGTCTCAATGAAAAAAACGCAATAAAATGGGGTATACCCTATGTCAAATCATATACGCATGGATCAAGCCATGCGAGTTACTATCCCGGTTCATTTCCCTTGTCAATAAAAATCCTCTTTGAACCGAAAACCGGAAAGCTTTTGGGCGCGCAGGTAATCGGCAAGGACGGCATCGACAAACGGATCGATGTCTTTGCCACGGCGCTTCGGAATGGCCTCACGGTCTATGATCTTGCGGAATTGGAACTGGCCTATGCGCCGCCCTATGGCAGCGCTAAAGACCCCGTTAATATCGCCGGGTTCGTGGCCCAAAATATCCTTGAAGGTCGTATGCCGGTATTTTACGCCGAGGATGTTGAGTCAATAGACCATGCAATGCAACAGCTTCTTGATGTGAGAAGCAACGTCGAGCACAAGCAAGGCGCGATTGATAATTCCCTGTGCATTCCCATTGATGAACTTCGAACACGATTACATGAACTAAACACGGAAAAAGAAATATTAGTATATTGTAAGGTAGGCTTGCGCGGATACCTTGCGGCACGCATCCTGATGCAGCACGGTTTTCGCGTCAGGAACTTGTCCGGGGGATATAAAACATATACTACCATGCAATCGGTCAACTACGACCACAGCTATATTTCCACCGTCTCCGAGGCGTCATGTTCGTCGCCCACCGGCTGACGAGGAAATGCCATGGCATGGTCGGAAACAGTGGTTTCCGGGGCCGAATCATGGTTCGGCTTTAATAAACAGCGACATATATTTTATTAGTTGTGTCCTTTCACCTTTTCATGGAGGAACGTATGAAAAAGAACATGGGCGCCATCGACAAAGTCGTTCGACTGGTTCTGGTGGCTGTAATCGCCGTACTTTATTTTACCCACATTATAAGCGGGGTGGCAGCGATTATTCTTGGGATATTTGCCGTTGTGTTCCTGCTCACAAGCCTTGTAGGCACGTGCCCGTTGTATTTGCCGTTTGGTATTTCAACCGCGAAGAAACAATAACGTATTTCCTCGACTATTGGCCTATTGACAATTACTTGTAATTGTCAATAGGCCACATGACGACTGCGTGCGAAGCAAAGACGACCACGGGACTGGAAGAAGTGCTGATCACGCGGTGATCTTCGCCACCACCTTGCGCACGAAGGGGGCCACTACCAGTACGGAGGGAAACGCAACAGGCCATGCCGTAATGAAACCCTTTAACCAGCGTCTGAAGAACTCCGCATCGAATCCTTGATTGATGAGAACCACAGTACCGGAGATGATGGTGACCATGATGATGGACAACATTCCGCCGAATAACACATTGCTGTAACGAACCGGTATCTTCATGTTTTGTCCTGCCGTGTCAAACCAAGCGCCGGATCATGTGTCGCGACTACACTTGCCATGTAAATGAAAACCGCGCTCACTCTTGCCTGACTATATCGACCGAGATCTCCACCGCCGGAATCATTCCTTTGTTCTCAAGCCAGTGTGTGGTGTTCCTATCCTCGGGCCAGCCCACTCCCGGTCCAAAGTCCGTAGCGACTCCACTTCGATGGTCAGTGATCGTTCCTTGCAGTATGTAAACAGTGCCTGGTCTGCCTTTATGGTCGTGAATCGGACCGAAGACGCCTCCAGGCTCGATGGTCACCATACGCATTCGAAGTTGGCGCCCTGCCATACCCTCGATTTCAGGGCCGAGGTCAACCGTTGCAAGTAACTTCACCGTAACGCCTTTTGTCTCAGGTGCAACCTGTACGTTGCTCATCACGCTTTCCTTTCTATCGCTTCCTACAGTCAGACCAAATCTATTTCACCTCATTCAACGGAATCCCAAGAGCATCTGCAACCCCTTGACCATAGACCTTGTCAGCTTTCAGACAGTTGCCAATGTGCCGAATTTTAATTTCCCGCGGCGCATCGCCCATTGCTGCGGCTGTGTTCTCAAACAGAGCTTTCTTTTGCGCTGAACTCATAAGATTGAAAAGTGCGCGAGGTTGAGAATAATAATCATCGTCCTCGCGATGGTTCCAATGGTCCGCCGCACCGTCAATACTCAAAGGCGGTTCAGCAAAGGCGGGTTGCTGTTGCCATTGCCCGTAACTGTTTGGTTCATATCCGAGAGTGCTACCGTAGTTGCCATCAACACGCATTGCACCGTCTCGGTGGTAGCCCGTGACCGGGCAGTGGGGACGGTTAACTGGAATTTGATTGTGATTCACACCCAGACGATAGCGTTGAGCGTCGCCGTAAGAAAACAACCTGCCTTGAAGCATCTTGTCAGGAGAAAAACCGATGCCCGGAACAATGCTGGCCGGATTAAATGCCGACTGTTCGACTTCGGCAAAGTAGTTTTCAGGGTTGCGGTTGAGTTCCAATATGCCAACATCAATAAGGGGATAGTCCTTGTGCGGCCATACCTTGGTAAGGTCGAAAGGATTATAGGGGCATTTTGAAGCGTCCTTTTCCGGCATAATCTGTATTGACATTTTCCAGCGGGGAAAATCTCCTTTTTCAATAGATTCATACAAATCGCGTTGATGGCTTTCACGGTCTTTGGCGATAATCGCATCAGCCTCCGCATTCGTTAGGTTTTTTATGCCTTGCTGGGTTTTGAAATGGAACTTTACCCAATAGCGCTCATTTTTAGCGTTTATCAAGCTGAATGTGTGACTGCCGAATGCGTCCATATGGCGATACGAAAATGGAATACCTCGGTCACTCATGGTAATAGTAATCTGATGGAGCGCTTCGGGGAGCGATGTCCAAAAATCCCAATTGTTCTTCGCGCTACGCAGGTTTGTACGTGGGTCGCGTTTAACTGCATGATTTAGGTCGGGGAATTTTAGCGGGTCTCTCAGGAAAAAGACCGGCGTATTATTGCCGACTAAATCCCAGTTTCCTTCTTCGGTATAGAACTTCATTGCAACACCGCGTATATCGCGTTCGGCATCAGCGGCGCCACGTTCTCCGGCAACGGTCGAAAAACGGAGAAACAGCTCCGTCTTCTTTCCAATCTGCGAGAATATCTTTGCTTTTGTATACTTCGTAATATCATGTGTCACGGTGAATGTTCCGTATGCTCCGGAACCTTTTGCATGCATGCGCCTTTCCGGAATCACCTCACGGTCAAAATGGGCAAGCTTTTCAAGAAACCATGTGTCTTGAAGAAGCATAGGCCCTTTTTTCCCGGCCGTCATGACATTCTGGTTGTCTACAACCGGGGCGCCAGTAACATTCGTCAGTTTCTTTTGGTCAGCCATGATAGGCTCCTTTCAAAAACGTTAAGGTTTCCTTTGGAATGGATGTGCTATTTTGTCGGAAAACTCTCTTTTTAAACCTTTTCGCACACCATTAAAAATACGGGAAAAGTCCTTTCAATACCATCTCGAGATTCTTTTGTAATCTCACAAACCGTCTTAAATCGCATATCAATAAATCCGATTTTTTCAACGACCTTTTGCAGTTCTTTTCTGTCAAAGCCGTTATGCCCTTTAAATCCCGGCCCATGAAACAGACCCTTATCCGAATCAAGGTCGGCGATGCAAAGGTATCCTGGAGACACTAAAAATGAATGCCATAGGGAAAAGATTTTGTCGAGGTCGGGAATATGGTGCAAAACCATTGCGCTGTAGATAACCGAAAAGGATTTCGAGAGGCTTTTAGGTGATTCCAACAAGTCAACATTTAAGGCCTCCATGTTTGTCGCGCCGCTTCGCGTTATCTTTTCCTTGAGAACTTCAAGCATGCCTTTTGAGCTATCGATAAGCGTGATGGCTGAAAATCGGTCCCGCAGTGGAAAACTCAAGAGGCCCGTGCCGCAACCATATTCCATTGCGGTAAGCGAAGGATCAAAAGGAATTTCCTTGCCGATTGCTTTGGCGATGGTTTGCGCACGCTTCGCATGTTGCGGATCATCGTCCCAGGCTTTCGCTTTTTCGTCGAATTCGTTTTCAAGTTTCATTATTTGCTTCCCCCCGCAATTATTAATGTTGGATTGACAATGACCATTTCTATGGTTCCGAATTCCTTGCCCGCGCCTGTTCGATGAGTTCGAGAAGTGAAAGCATTTTCGATTTGGGCGGCTGGACCATGGTCTTCTGAATTTCTTCACTGAAGTTATCCGCGACGAAGGCCCGGATATCAATCTCTTCCCACCAGCAGTCGAACATCTGCACCTACTTTTTGGTTATTGCACCCATCACCTGAAAATTTCGAATCTTCTATTGAGACCGACGTTTCCTCAACTTATTCATTAAATGGGTGTTGCGTCAACTATGACTTCAACAATATGTTTCATTGCATCCATTGCCGGGCCCTTATTTTTTCCATTAATATAAACTTTGCCCGCGTCGCTTTGGACCACGAATGATGGGTCAATCGGAATACTCCCTAGAAAAGGCACGCCATAATCACCGGCCATGCGCTCACCGCCGCCGGAGCCGAAAATATTCGTCACCTGTCCGCAGTGCGAGCAGGCAAACCCGCTCATGTTTTCGATCACGCCTGTAACCGGCAAATTAAGTTGTTTACAAAAATCAATCGACTTGCGTACATCGAATCGTTGATGGATTTTATTTTAATGGCAATCATGATGCTGACAGGCTTTACTGGCGTCAAGAATGGCGACGTTCTTTGCTTCGTATTGTTTGAGCGCTTCTAAAATTGTCCTCGCATCAACCATATACGGCGTGATCCCTGCGCTGAGAAGAAGATTCGCGGCCCGCATTCCCATGCCTTTGCAGAGCACGGCTTCGGCCCCGATTTTTTGCAGAGCGGCCACCGGCATGCATTGTCCATGCTCATGCTCGCTCTCGTTGTTATTAACGAATGAAACATCCTTCTTGTCCGTATCATACACGGCAAAAAACGGTGCGCTTCCAAAATGGCCATAAACAACGGAATCCATTCCTTTTTCGTCGAGCACCGGCATACAGATCTTCATAAATCCCTCCAACATTTTTTAAAGTTTTTCCCTTCACCAATATTTTTGGAACAACAAAATTCAATACTTTTACATTTTGGGCACTCGCCCGGCCTTTCGGTCCCGCAGGGAATCGACCAGGTATGCTTACAGGCAAGGCAGGAAAATCGACAGGCGTCTATTTCAACCTTTCCACCTTCAACAGAAAGCATCTTTGAATTTATTAAAAAATCCGCGATCTTTTTATGGGCCGACATGATAATATTACCGAAGGTCTGTCGGGAAATTTTCATTTTTTCGGCGGCTTGTTCCTGATATAAACCGTCGTAATCGGCCAATCGCATCGCTTCGAGCTCATCCAGATTTAAAGAAACCGTCTCAACGATTTTTTTTTGAATTCCGCATGGCTTGAAACTCATTGCCTGCGGGTTACAATTAACTCTTCTCACCTTGCAAGGTCGCGGCATATTTTTCCTTTTAATTCTGGCATATGCCAATAATATAATATATTTTTAATACTTCTTGTATAAGTAATATTGGCCTTTCATTTTCAAACCTTTCCCGCCGCCAAAGCGAGACCGTTATACTATGAACAAACCAACGCACGTTTTCACTTTTAGCGCTATCGGGACGATCCGCACGCCGCATCGCCAACAGGCAGGCACGCCTATTCAGCCGACGTGCGCCGAAGGCATACGAGGCACTGTTGAGTTGTTCGATAGCTATGCCGACGCCTTGGTTGATCTCGATGGTTTCGAACGGATCTGGCTTCTCTACGTTTTGGACCGCGCGAAACCATGGGCCGCGCGCGTTATTCCGTTCCGGGATACGGTTGAGCGCGGCCTCTTTGCCACACGGGTCCCCGCACGGCCAAACCCGATCGGGATGTCGGCGGTCAGGCTGATTTCAATCGAAGGAGGAATTCTGCACATCGAGGGGGTCGACATGCTCGATAAAACGCCGCTTCTTGACATCAAACCATATGTACGGGAGTTCGACGCCCATCCCGATTCGCGGTCAGGATGGTTCGAAAAGGGGCGCGCTACCGTGACGGTTGCCGATGACCGTTTTGCGGACGGTGAAGGGGTAATTACTTCTTTATCGCCAAAAATGCGTGGTTTTATCAAAAAACGCTTTGATACAACTATCAGCTGATCTTTAATTTTTTCACTTCCGGATTGAACGATTTCGCGGATATGCCGACCATGTCACCCACGCTTAAAGCCTGCGCCTCGTCTCGTAAAACCACGACCCGTGAAACGTCGGCGCCCACCGCCACGGTAATGATGCAAATGACCCCTTGTTCCTGTTTGGCAAGCACCTGACCGGTTATTTTAAGCCTGTCGGTATGACCGCCGAATACGTCCCCGGGCGGTCCCGAGGCGATTATTCTTCCTTCCTTGATATGAAACATGTGACTTGCCAATTTGAAAATTTCCCCCATGTCATGACTTACCAAAAGCGTGATGACAGGCATGGCGCGGTATACGCGGGCAAGTTCGTCCTGAAGCGTGCATCGCATTTCCGGATCGAGCGCGGAAAGGGGCTCGTCGAGCAGGAGAATGTGCGGCCTATTAACCAAGGAGCGGGCCAGGGCCACGCGCTGTTTCTGCCCGCCCGAAAGCGTGTCGGGGTATCGTTTGCAAAGCCGCTTGAGGTCGAATGCGTCGATCAGATCGTGCATCCGGCTCTTGTCGGAAGGTCCCCGAATTCCATAGGCTAAATTTTTTTCGACGGTCATCGCCGGAAACAGCGCATAGTCTTGAAATACGAGGCCCACGCGGCGTTTTTGTGCGGGAACGTTTATTTTGCTCGTCGAATCGAACCAGATTTCGCCGTCCATCGAAATAACGCCGTTGTCGGGCGCGGTTAGTCCGGCGATCATCCTGAGAAGCGTTGATTTTCCCGCGCCCGAAGGGCCAAAAAGCGCCATGAACCGGCATTCGTCCGCCGACAGTTCGATTTCCATAACGCGGTCTCCGGCCGCGGTGTGCAGGCGTTTACGGACCGATAGCCTAAGCCCTTTATGCATGTTACCAGGTCCTTGCGAACCGTTTGTTGACAAGGAGTAGAACGAGCAGGACCGTGAAGGACGCACCGAACAGGACCGCGGAATAAACATGCGCCGAGGCGAAGTTCAGGGATTCGACGTCGTCGTACACGGCGACCGACGCCACTCGGGTAACGCCGGGGATTTTGCCGCCGATCATGAGCACCATGCCGAATTCCCCGATGGTGTGCGCAATGGTCAGAACAACCCCGGTAAGGATCGCGGGGCGTATTGACGGAAGAAGGACCTTATAAAATGTCGCGGCCCTTCCGCGCCCCAGCATGAAGCTCGCTTCGCCCAGGTTTCGCGGCAGACTTTCAAGGCCCGATAAAATCGGATTGACCATGAACGGCGTATTAAACAGCACCGACCCGACGACGAGACCTTCAAACGTAAAGACAAAATGCGTATGGAACACCGCGTAAAGCAGCCGGCCGAAAGCATGATTGGGACTAAAAACCAAAAGCAGGTAAAAACCGATCACCACGGGCGGCAGCACGAGCGGCATGTTGACGAGTGCGCGGACCGCGTAGCCGGTTCGCGACGGTGTAAAGTAGAGCCAAAAAACAAGGGGCATCGCGCAAAAAAATAGAAAAAAAGCAGACAGCGCGGCAAGTTTAAAGGTCAGCCATAACGGAACGAAATCAAAACTCATAAACCCTCCAGGTCGATCATCACCTCGGTTGACTTTATAAGCGCGTTGACCGATTTGCCCGGAACGACCCCAAGGTCCTTTACCGACTCGGAGGTTATGAGCGCCCGTAGCGTATGCCCTTCGTGATCAAGATTGACATTTGCAAGTATGCCGTCGTCCTCCACCGAAAGGACGCGGCACGGCAGGCGGTTTCGGATGCTCAGCGTGTGCAACGGCGCTTCGAGCGCCAGGGCGGTTTCGGCTTCCTTAAACGACACGATGACGCTTTTACCCGTGAGCGGCGTTGACTCAGATTTTGCAAAGTCAAGCAACACTGCCGACATCTCGGTGTCCCCTACCCTGACCGCAACGCGCCAGATATGCCCGTTTGATTGGGCCTTGACAATAGTGCCTTTGAGGCGGTTCATGGCTTGATAATTCCCCGCGCTTTTTCGGTAGGATAACGTTGAACCGAACTTAAATATAATAAATGCATGCTTGTTTATTTCACCCAAGACCATTTATCTATTGCAAAGAATCATTAAAGGCACTATGACATTTTTAAATATTTGTAACCGATGAAAGCCCTGAGGTGTCTAACACGGATAATAAAAATATTCTCTTTGCCAGCTCGCCCCCGAAAATTTAATTTGCCTATCAGAAAATTACCCTTCACTTCATTATGGAGGCGCCCATGATTAAAAAAATCAGTATCGTTCCGGTGGTAATCGGTCTGTCGCTCGCCTGCGCATGGGCCGGGCCCAAGTTCACCTTTAACGACGGAAAAAGCGATTGCGAATTGACGCAATCATATCAAGTATGGGCGGCGTACACGCGAGACGAGGGTGACGTCCCTTCAACCGATTCGCGCGCCGATCTTTTTCTCAAGCAAGGCAGGGTCGGGGTAAAAGGGCATGCGCTTCCCGCGCTGAGCTTTTCAACGCTGTTCGCCTTTGACAATCTCGGTAAAGACCAATACACGGGTTCGCTCGGCACCGCGCAGGCCACGACGAACAACACCTTTTTACTCTACGACTTTTTCATGACCTATGCCCTGGACACCACCTTCGCCAACATCACCTTCGGGTATTTCCGGCCGCAAACCGGCCATGAAAACATCGCGCCCGACGCCGGGGTCAACTCGCTTGACAAAGGATTAACGAGCATGTACCTGCGGTCCTTTTTAACGGGCAGGACAAGCGGACGCGAAACCGGCGTGAACGTGGGCGGGTTTTACGGCTGCCCCTTGTATGGAATAGCGTATAATTGCGGCGCGTTCGACCCGACGCAGGCCCTCATTAGCGGCACGGACGGCGGATCGCGGAAATGGCATCCCCTGCTGACGGGCCGCCTTGCGATAAGCCTTTTTCAACCCGATATGCCGTCGTATCGTCTTTCCCCGGAGATCAATTTTTTCGGGACGCGCAAGGGAATAACCTTCGGCGGTCATTACAGCTATCAAAAAGCGACGGATGAAACCTGGGACACCAGCGCCGTAAAATATGACAATGTCAAGAGCACCTATTCCGGAGCTGTAAAGTACGTGGGCGGATTCCAGAAGAACGGGTCGTTCGGTGGAGACTTCGTGGCCAGTTTCATGGGGCTTTCCCTCGACGGCGAATACGATGTCATGTCCCGCAGCGTGAACGGCGTTTCTTACCACGGCGGTTTAGTGAAAGCGCCGGCCGCTGACTTTTCCGACCGGGTGTTTCATCTCAGGGCCGGTTACGATATACCGCTTCCAAAGGACCAGTTTATAGAACCGGCGATTATGTATACGGAATTCGACGGCGCCTCCGCGTCAACGCTCTATCCTAGCGGGATCGACCATATTTTGGACATGGGGCTTAACTGGTACGTCAATAAAAACAATTTTAAAATCGCGGCGCATTATATCAAGCAAGGCGGAAGCCCGAAATCCAACTATGAGAGCGCGGCTCCGGACGCGAAAGGCAACGTGACCGTGCGCGGAGACATGGCGGCGGTTAATTTCCAGGTCCAGTTTTGATCAGGATACCCAGGATAATCAGGAAAAAAGTAGGAGAAACACTATGCTGAAAATATTCATTTACGCAGGAATGGTTACCGTATTTTATTTCTACCAGGCCGCATATTCCCAGATCACCGTGGCCACGGCCGCCAACATGAAATTCGCGATGGAAGAGCTGCGCGCTGATTTTTCCTCCACAAAGGGGACCGCGGTGAAAGCAGTCTACGGCTCTTCGGGAAAACTCGTCACGCAGATTAAAAACGGCGCCCCGTTCGATCTCTTCGTCTCCGCCGACGTGGGATACGCCGACTCGGCGGTTAAATGGGGCTACGGCGCTTCGAAACCAAAAATCTACGCCTACGGCAAGCTCGCGCTCTGGACGATGAAAAATCTCGATTTGACGAAAGGGTTAGGCGTCCTTACCGACTCCGGCATCGGCAAAATCGCCATCGGCGATCCGAAGGTGACGGTTTATGGCCCGGCATCCATCGAGGCGATGAAAAAGGCCGGGGTCTATGATAAAGTCAAGGCGCAGTTCGTTTTCGCCGACAACATCGCGCAGGTCGCCGAGTATATCGTCACGCAGTCGGCCGATATCGGCCTGACCGCGTTGTCGATCGCGATGTCCGAGCCGATGCACGGAAAAGGAACGTGGGTTATTGTTGACTCATCGTTGTATTCGCCGATCGGTCAGGCGGCTATCATACTGAAATACGGCGACGACAACAATCCGGGGATTTCCAAGACCTTTTATGAATATTTGTATTCCGAAAACGCACGGGCCATCCTGAAACGGTTCGGGTATTCACTTCCTTGACCTGCAATGGATAAATCGCGGCTTGGGGCGCGACCGCCGAGGCGTTCGGCGTTTCCAACCTGTCAATTATTGACCGCGCATGATCAATTAAAGATTTGACAGTCATTCGCCAAAACATCTATATTTTCCCCTCAGTAAAATCTCATGCGGTCTTCTTATTGAAATGGAAAAGGTTAGGTTCTGTAGGCGAAATATATACGCGTTTAGCGTAGATAATTACCCGTACAGAACCTTATCCACCTTCTATGTTATGAAGGCAAGTAAAAACGCTTGCCTCCCGCAAAAAATTATTCTCTCAGTTTGAATAATTTCCCATATTTGTTTTT
>Ga0182017_10002461_pt1 | contig 14059 bp, 9 predicted proteins | sample 712E3DmetaG_FD_120492 | JGI IMG/M metagenome (GOLD analysis project Ga0182017, IMG submission 120492) | Permafrost microbial communities from Stordalen Mire, Sweden - 712E3D metaG | ecosystem: Environmental > Terrestrial > Soil > Wetlands > Permafrost | place: Sweden: Stordalen | collected... | reverse complement strand
TTCCCTCCGGGAAATTGTTACACAGCAGAAGCAAACCGGCAATCTGCCGAAGTCGATGCAGGCTGTCCGAGTCGGCAATGTCATCAATTTTAATGATGACGAAATTTCGATGGGAGGATTTCAGTTTACAGGCCCGACTGCTCCAGATGCGTTCGATTTTTATGACTATAAACTGCGTTCCACGAGAAAAATGGACGATTTCGAAATATATGAAATAGAAGTAATCCCGAAGTCGCGCATCAATCCGTTATTTAAAGGGATTATTGCGATTGCAGAACGTTCCTATGCAGTCATCGAAGCCGATCTTGAACCTAATCAAGCATACGGACCGCCGTTTATTCATATTTTAAAATCGCATTACAAGCAATCATTCCGCCTATTCAATAATACCGTGTGGCTTCCGGTGCATTATCGCGTCGAAGGAAATCTGGAAGTGCGTTTCATGGGGATTAAATTTCCGCCCATCGGTCTCGAACGGGACGTAGTGATTTACGATTATAGAGTGAACCCTGAACTCCCCGACAGCATTCGCAAGATCGTCAATTCATCGGTCGATTCATCTGCGAAAAAGATCGATTCGACATTCTGGGCGGCTCACGATGTGCTGCCGTTGACAATAGAACAGGACAGCGCATATCACAAGCTTGACAGCACGCAAACCCTTGAAAAACAATTTGCCCCGTCCGGTGCGATGGTGAATTTATTGAATTCGATGACGACCGGTATATTCAGTTATCTTGATCTTACATTCAATCGCGTTGAAGCATGGCATGTGGGGATCTCGAAATCAGTAGATTCATTAATGAATTATTTGAGTGTTCGGGGCGGAGCGGCATACGGTACGGCTGATCGAACTTGGAAATGGCAGGCCGGAGCGACGTTCTCGTTCGGAGAACCGGTGAACCGAACCGTAAACTTTGGATCTGCGGCAATCACAACGTCGGATCGAAGGTGGTCTGTTGCACTTGATATGTATAATCACTTGGAAGAATTTCCGCTTATCATGATAAAGGATCCATTTTTTAATATGCTCAATGCTTTACTGACACATGCGGACGCATACGATTATTACGCTGCACGGGGTGTGAAGGCGGCATGGACCTATATGCCTGCCGCTTCCTGGAGAGTGACGCTGACAGGACTTACAGAGAATCAACATTCGCTTGTCAAACATACCGAATACTCCTTCTTCGATCGTTCGAAGATGTATCCGGATAATCCTTCTATCGTTGATGGTACGCTGAACAGTATAACATTGAGTACGAGATATTCAACGACAGAGACGCCGGGAGTTACGAGGAATGCATTCAATGCTACGGCGTCTATGGAATATTCAGATCCGTCGTTGATGAGCGAATTCTCATTTACACAATTGAACCTGCATCTTCGTGGGAAAATTTCTACCATGAATTATAACCTATTATTCCCGCCGTCACTCACCGTTGTACTCAATGCCGGCGGTACCATCGGACATCTTCCGCCGCAGAGATATTTTTCGCTCGCATCCGATGTGTTATTTGTTGGAGAACAGGGGACACTTCATAACGTGGGAGCGCGGGAATTCTACGGCGATCGGTATGCCGAATGTTCGATCGAATACAACTTTCGCCGGGCGCCTTTCGCACTATCGGGAATTAGAGCGCTCTATGAATCGAAACTAGATTTTATTATCATAGGAGCGGCAGCACGGTCATGGCTGTCAGATCAGGTGCTCAGAACACCGCGATTTCCTGTACGCGATACTCATGGCTGGTATTACGAAGCCGGGATCGGCATTTCGAACATATTCGATTTATTCCGAATTGATCTTACATACAGATTTACAGAGCCAACCAAAGTGAATCTGACACTCCTGTTTTCCGAATTTGTGTCCGGCCTTGTTCGTTAGACCGTAGAATCTCCCTACAGAATTGCTCTCAGTGCGATAAGGGCTGCTTTTTTATTGGGGTACTCATAGAACGAACTGAACACAAGATGATGGTATTCCAAGAATAATTTTGAAGAGAAAAAAGGTCGGGAGCCGAAATCCCTTCCAGCATGAGCCAATGAAATAGTATCTCAAGCTCAAAGGTGTTTCCGATTGCCTGCAGGTTTTAATCCCTTCTTTACCGTTCGTTTTTATTTCCTGAACGTCTTCCTTGAGTCGGTCTGTTGGGTTGTGCGGTTCGAGAATTCTCTATTCTTCGATCACTTCGCGGTTGTCGATGATCTTCACGAATGGATGGAGGAACTGGATTCTTTTGGCGTTCATGCCGTTGAATCAACTCACGCCGCATTTCCTGTCTATCACGCTGTATTTGCCGCTCTTGCATTTGCGGTGTGCGGGATTCGGCACGCGGCTGTGCGGTTTTCTTCATATCAATGGAAAAGTTTCTTTCACCTCTACGTGCCTGAAGAGGTACTGTACTGCGCTGCAGCTCATCCCGTGTAGGACGATAAATTTCTATATGCTGACGGTCATTCGATCGTGTCATTCTTTCGCCGGATTGCTCATGGATTTCACTCACTTCTGTTCTTGCGAATCGCACGTTGCCGCGGTGTTCGATAAAGGCTCTGTCAACTCCACGGTTTATTATGCGTTCGTGGTCTATTCCAAATTGCGGACCGCTCCGTCCGGTTCGAATGAGGCGCCTTGCGTATTCTTCCGGGGCGGTATCGCGATAGTGAAGAACAGAACCGAAACGATTGTAGCGGACGATGTTCCAATAATGGACAGGTGCCGTCCAACGTGTCGTGTACCGAATTCCAAATCTCACATTGAATCTTGCATATGGAGGTAACGGAGCCCAGCCAATGTAGTCATTGTCATAGCGCCACTCGACCCACGCCGGTGCCCATACATCATCCGGCGTCCAGACCCAACCGTACTCATCGTCAAAATACCAGCGTCCATAATGGTATGTGATCCAGCCGAATGGTTCGTCGGACATCCAGTACCATCCATAATCATCAGTCCATACCCAGCGGCCGACAAGATACGGGCGCCATTGATCAGGTACATTATAGGGACGCCAGACACGGGCTCCGGATTCCACTTCGATCCATTCGCCATGAGGTGCAAGCGATGAATAGAAAAAACCGGATTGCGCTCCAACATCAGACATAACCGGATCGGGCATAGCTGGAGATTTCGGACTCAGAAGATACGCAGTACTAAAAATTGAAAGAATAATAAGTATTCGTTTCATCATATGCCTCACACAGGAGCTCTCATTTGCCATACAAAGTATCGCAAGCAACGTGCCACAAAATCCGATAGTTCTTGAGGCAATACGGCAGAAAAACAAATGAATCGTCTATTCTCCTATTCATTCTGTTTGTTTTTTAGTACAAGGTAGATTGGTTTGTGTTTATGAAATCTTTTGGAAAAGAAACGGAATTTCCTCGACACATCATCTCAGGGAAAATAGAAAATCATATTCCGTTTTTCTCACTTACGCCATATTATGGAAGACCGACTGCACGTCGTCGTCTTCCTCTATTTTATCCAGCAGTTCCTTTACTTCTTTTGCTTGTTCATCAGATAAATTTTTTGTCGTTGTGGGGAGGTACTGAAGCTCGGAGCTTTTAACCTCGATTCCTTTTTCTTCAAAGTATTTTAACATCTTGCCGTAATCTTGAAATGAAGTATAGATGAGCAGTTCTTGTTCATGGGGAACAAGGTCGTCCAGGCCATGGTCGATGAGTTCTAATTCAAATTCCTCAATATCATGCACATCAGATGCCGCAATGCGGATGAGACCTTTGCGTTCAAACATAAACATCAGTGAACCCGATGATCCAAGCGATCCGCCTACTTTCGTAAAGTAATGCCGGACGTTTGCGACGGTGCGTGTCGGGTTGTCGGTTGTGCATTCAACAATGATCCCAATGCCATGCGGGGCATAGCCTTCATAAATAATTTCCTCATAACCGGTTGTATCTTTGTCCGATGCACGCTTGATAGCGGCTTCAACGCGATCCTTCGGCATGTTGACGCTTTTTGCATTTTGCATCGCAATGCGAAGCCGGGGGTTTCCTTTCGGATCGGGACCGCCAAACTTGACTGCAACGTTTATATCGCGTGCAATTCTGTTAAATGCCTTCGACATCCTCGCAAAGCGCGCGAACATCACATACTTTCTTGTTTCATATATTCTGCCCATAAACTTTTCTCTAGTTCATTAAAGTTGAAAAATTCGTTTGGATAAGATACGAATCTTCTGCCATATTTGGAAGAATAAGCAGCAATTTTGAACGGCATCTGACTTTTTCCTATATTCAAATATGGAACACACACAATCTCTTCTTGTCCTCGACTTCGGATCGCAATATACACAGCTCATTGCGCGGCGGGTGCGTGAGTTAGGAGTCTATTCTGAAATCCACCCGTTTCATTATTCCATCGAACACATCAAGCAGTTCCAGCCGGTCGGTATTATTTTGTCGGGCGGCCCGATGAGTGTCTATGAACAAAATGCACCAAAACCCGATCCGCGTATTTTCGATCTTGGAATTCCCATTCTCGGAATATGTTACGGACTACAGCTCTTTGCGGACAGATTTGGCGGGAAAGTGAATTCCGCCGCCCGCCGCGAGTACGGCAAAGCAGATTTGCAGATAGATGACCATAGCGATCTCTTCACCGGGCTTGATGCAGCTACACCGGTATGGATGAGTCACGGCGATGCGCTGAGCCGGATGCCGGATGGATTTGAACCGATTGCGCATTCTCACAATGCACCTATTTGCGCGATCCGGAATCTTCAGAGAAAAATGTTCGGCGTCCAATTTCATCCCGAAGTAGCGCATACGCCGGAAGGAAAGAAAATTCTTGCCAATTTTTTATTCAAAGTCTGCGGGGCGAAAGGCAGCTGGACACCGGCTTCATTTGTCGAACAGGCGGAAAAAGGAATTCGTGCAAAAGTCGGATCGGCAAATATATTATGTGCTCTCAGCGGCGGAGTGGATTCATCGGTGCTTGCGGTTCTCCTGCACCGCGCGGTCGGAGACCGGCTGCATTGCGTTCATATCAATAACGGGCTCATGCGGAAGAATGAAAGCGAACAAGTGGTGAAAACATTTCGCGATACATTTCATATCAATCTCTCGTACGTCGATGCGACCGACATTTTTCTTTCCCGGCTTGCAGGGGTGGACGATCCGGAAAAGAAAAGAAAAATAATCGGCAGAACATTTATTGAAGTGTTTGAAGAAGAGGCAAAAAAGCTGAGCGGCTCTATTGAATATCTTGCACAGGGTACGCTGTATCCGGATGTGATTGAATCGGTGTCGTTCAAAGGCCCGTCGGTGACGATTAAATCCCACCACAATGTCGGCGGGCTGCCGGAGAAAATGAATTTCAAACTCATCGAACCGTTCCGCGAGCTCTTTAAAGATGAAGTGCGTGAAATCGGGCGGCTGCTCGGCGTGCCGGCAGATCTCATCGGAAGGCATCCGTTCCCGGGGCCCGGGCTTGCTGTGCGCGTGCTTGGCGATATTACGAAAGAAAAACTTGCACTGCTGTGTGAAGCGGACGATATTTTTATTCAAGAACTCAAACGATCAAATCTCTACGATGAAATCTGGCAGGCGTTTGTGGTTCTGCTTCCGATTCGTTCCGTTGGCGTCATGGGCGATGGTCGCACATACGAAAATGCCGTTGCGCTGCGCGCCGTCACAAGTGTGGATGGAATGACGGCAGACTGGGCAAAAATTCCGAACGATGTGCTTGCACATATTTCCAATAGAATTACGAATGAATTGCGCGGTATCAACCGGGTGGTCTATGACATTAGCTCCAAACCACCGGCAACCATTGAGTGGGAGTGAGGATAAGGTAAAAGTAAAAGGGAACATGGGAGAAGGAAAGGGTTGAGAAGTGAAAAACAAGAAGACAAATGTTTGATGATAAATCTACGATGAGTGAAGGCTTACAGTATTTATGATTCAACTCCGGAACGTTACAAAAAAATTCGGCAGCTTCACGGCGGTCGATGATCTGACCTTGACTGTGCCGAAAGGTGAATTCTTCGGCTTCCTTGGACCGAATGGCGCAGGGAAAACAACCACCATCAAAATGATCGTTGGATTATTTGCTCCGACGTCCGGCGATATCCTGGTCAACGGTTACAATATTGTCCGACAGCCCATGGAAGCCAAACAGTCCATTGCGTACGTTCCGGATATTCCATTCTTGTATGAAAAACTCACAGGCCGGGAATTTCTTTATTTCATGGGCGGGCTGTTCAAAATTTCCAAAACAACATTGCATGACCGGGTTACCGAACTCCTCGATCATTTTGAAATCGGAAGCTGGGTGGATAAACGAACGGAAGATTATTCGCAAGGGATGAAACAGCGGATTACGATTACCGCTGCGCTTCTCCATGAACCCAAAGCAATTATTATCGATGAACCGATGATAGGGCTGGATCCCCGGAGCGCGAAGATCGTGCGGGATACGCTGCGCGCGCAATCGCAGAACGGAGTGTCCATTCTCATGTCCACACACAGCCTGCCGGTCGCCGAAGAACTTTGCGACCGCATAGGCATTATCAACAATGGTCTCTTGGTTTTCTGCGATACGCGGGAGCAGCTGCAGTTGGACAAAGCACGGTACGGCGGGAAGTTCGAATCCGTCTTCCTGGAAGTGACCAAACACTAGCTCGCATGTTTATTCATATTCTCCATTACAAACTTCTTTCGTTCATTAAAACTGCATTTGATAAACGCGCTGTTTCCATTGTGCGCGGAATTGCGTCATCTCTTGTCTATTGCGGATTTGCTTTCGGCGCGTACACGTTCGCACTGACAGCGACACGTTTCATGCTGGAACACACGCGCATAGGGCTCTCTCTGTTTCATACATTTATTTCGATGCTGCTCTTCGTGCTTTTTGTTGCAGTCAATCTCGGCAACATCATCGTTTCGTACTCGACACTTTACCGTTCCTCCGAAGTAGGTTTTTTACTTACAAAACCGGTCTCGTTTACGACGATCTTCATCCTGAAATTCCTTGACAACTTTTTTTACAGTTCAATGACATTTTTTGTCGTCGCGTTTATGGCGCTGCTAGGCTATGGCAGTTACTTTATGTACCCGTGGTATTTTTTTGCAGGAATTATGTTTTTTGTCATGATTCCATTTATGTTTCTTTCTGCCTGTCTTGCCGTGATCATCCTGATGGCAATTATGAAGCTTGCCGGCAGGGTTGGATTCCGAAAAGTCATGGCCGGACTTTTTGCGCTCTATTTCTTTTTCATCTACCTCTTCTTCGATTCGTCCAATCCCATTACACTCGTAGAAAAGGTCAATCGCTTTTATCCCAATGTGGACGAGTATCTTTCACACGCGGCTCCGGGCTATCTCCAGTACCTTCCTAATCATTGGGTGGCGCAATTTTTCTTTTATAGTGCCCGGGGCGATATCATGAAAGCATTGCCGTTCGCCGGCATTCTTCTTTTCGTGAGCATCGCAGCGTTCGGCGTGCTTCTCATTGCAGCGAACCGATTCTATTATCGAAGCTGGCTGGTATCGCTGGATGTTCAATCGGCCGCTCAAAAAATTTACGATCCGGCTCATAGACATTTTATGGATTTTCGATCCCGCAGTATATTCTCATCTCAGAGTGAAGTATTACTAAAGAAGGAATTCTTTGCATTTATCAGGGAAGCCAGCCAGTGGATTCATCTTGTCGTTATGATCATCCTGACCGGTTTGTTCGCCATAAGCGTCAGTAAAATCAATCTTACGCTGCATATCATGGATGTACAGATGCTGACATATTTGGTGATGTTTGTGTTTGGCGGATTTATGATCAGCTCTATTGCACTTCGATTTGTGTTCCCGATGATCGGCTTGGAAGGGCAGACATTTTGGGCACTGAGAAGCAGCCCGATGAAAGAGAGTAAAATCTTTTTTATTAAATTTATCCTCGGAATGGTGCTGGTAGTACCTATTGCAGAGTACATAGCCATAGCCAGCAATGTTCCGTTTATCAGTAAAACAGAATTGCGCTCCATGCTCTTGTGGTTCGGTATTTTCAATGCGTTTTGGATTTCACTCACCATGGTTTCATTCAATCTTGGGCTTGGCGGTTTCTTTGCGAACTATCTTGAACGAAATCCAATTCGCGCAGCATCCACACAAGGAGCAACACTGACCTTTTTGGCATCGCTTCTGTATCTTATCGTCATTGTGGTTATTATTTTTATTCCTGTGTCAGGGTACTTTACGGCGTTGTTTCAGTTTAAAATATTCCGCGTTCAAACGATTCTGATAGCGGGAATGATCCTTGGTGTTGTTTCATTGCTTCTTTCCGCACTCGGATTTATTGTCGGACTGCGGTCCATGCGCAGAGATTTTTAATTGCAACTTACGCCGGGATGTGGTACTTTCAACATCAAGTACGGGTCAATGTTGCACTACGTTTAAGAAAGTCTCCATGAAAATTTTAAAAATTCTTCCCGCTCTCATAGCGGTGTTCTTTTCTTCTTGGATAGGCGTACAATCTCAAACGTTGGAGGATAGCATTGGCTTCAAGCGGGAAGCAGAACGCGAGTTTGTTGATGCGATGAAATTGTTTAGGGCCGGCCGTTTCGATTCTGCATCGGTTTTATTCTCCCGCGTGAATAAGAACTACCCCCGAAGTCACCGGACGACCGGTGCATATATTATGGGGGCAAAATCATTGTATGAACTGAAGGATTTCCGGGAATCTATCCGCCTTCTTAAAAATTTAGTTGATCTCTACCCTCATTCAGCCTATGTTGACGATGCGCACTATACTCTTGCACTTGATTACTTTCGTACAGGACGTTATGAAGACGCAGCGTCGGAATGTATAACGGTGCTTCAGACATCGCAGGACAAACAATTGGCAGCTCGTTCCGGCAGGCTGGTTGAAATGGTGACGACGTCGTTTCTCACACTTCCGGAATTACAGATGCTTCAGCAGGATGCACAAAGCGATGAGATGAAATCGCTTGTCACGACACGGATTGCAGAGAAACTGTTGTACATAGGGGACATCGCCGCGGCAGCAGAGATGCTGCACAAAGTAGCATCTCTGTCGCCAAAAATAAAATATGTCAGTGATGCGCTTGCACTCTTAGAGCAAATAGAGAATCGCGGCGGAATGAAGATCGGCGTGGTTCTTCCGTTAATGCTGAAAGCGGAAAGTCCGTTGACTCGTGCGCTTGGAGTGGAATTTCTGGAGGGCATTCGACTCGCAGTCGATGAATATAATCAAAAGGGCCATGTAAAAATCTCTCTTGATGTCCGTGATACGGAAAGAGATCAAAGCAAAGCCGAGCGGCTGGTAGCCGAATTATGCGCTGATGAAAAAGTCGCAGTCATCATCGGACCGATCTCGAGTAATGAAGTTTTTGCAAGCGCCGGTATTTCCAACGAACGGGGTGTTCCGCTGATCACGCCGACGGCAACGGCAAATGGAATTGCTGCCATCGGTCCGTTCATCTTTCAAGCAAATCCGGATTATGACACGCGAGGGCGCGATGCCGCTGCATTTGCGTACAACACTCTCGGCGCCAGGAATTTTGCCGTGCTCACACCGACCGATGTTGTCGGGAAGCAGCTGACAGAATCATTCATTGCAGAAATTTCTTCGCTGGGCGGCGAGATGATCGATGTGCAATGGTATGCTCCCGGCTCGACGGATATACGGACCGAACTGATGAGCATGAGACGAAAAGCATTCAAGAGACTTGAAGTACCGATGGTCGATTTTGGCGCGAAGATGCGGCAATCGGAACTGAATAAATTTATAACGTGGGGTGTGAATCAACGTATTTTGGATTCGCTTATTGAACGCGGGCTGACCGCACCCTTAACATTGTTGTTCGGCAGCAGGGCACAGCTCATTGCCGACTCGCTCAAAATACATACGCATCTTGACCAAATAGATTATGATAGTCTCGGAATGCCGTTGAAGACGATCGACGCTCTCTTTGTGCCGATAGCAAGTTCGGAAGAAATTCCGATTGTGAGTTCCCAGATAAAATTTTTTAACATTCAGGCACAGATTCTTGGAACAGGCGATTGGAATGATGCGGCAGCGCTCGATCAGAATCGCCAGTATACCGACGGCGTCATGTTCTTTACGGATTCATATCCTCATCCGGAAAGTGAAGGGTACCGCACATTTGATGCAAAATACCGGTTAGCGAATACCAATAAGCCTCCCGGCACCAATGCACTGTTCGGTTATGATGCGGCAAAGATGATTCTCCAGGTCGTATCACAGGGGAAGTCAAGGAGGAAGGATATTGCAGAAGCGCTTGCGAAGATGGAAGGGTTTGAAGGATTGCATTCTCAAATTTCTCTTTCGAAAAACCGTGTCAATTCCTGCTTGAATGTCCTTCAGTATAAAGGAGGCCAGATTTCTCAAATCGGAAAAATTGACCTCGTTCTTAAAGGGAACTAGCTTTTGAAACAACCTCGTGACACAGCGAAGTTATCGGAACCGACATTGTACCATATTCCCATTACGTCGTGGCCGGCCGATGAACGTCCAAGAGAAAAATTTTTACATCGCGGAGCCGGTAATGTCAGCGATGCGGAATTGCTCGCTATTCTCATTCGGATGGGGAGCAAAGGCATCACGGCCGTTGACCTTGCCAGGAATCTTTTTACCGGCGAAAGAACGCTTCATGATATTTCCTTGATGTCCGTTGAAGAAATGAAAAAACAAGGAATCGGTGAAAGCCGGGCTATTGCCATTGCAGCGGCATTTGAACTTGCGAAACGGCTGCCGGAAACGAAAAGAAGGGAGCGGTTCAATATTCAATCGCCGGAAGATATTGTTCAGCGCTTTGGAGCGAAGTTCAGAGATTTAGTGCAGGAAGAATTATGGGTATTTCCATTAAACTCCGTCAACCGGATTCTTGAACCGAAACTCATAACCAAGGGAATTTTGAATTCATCGCTTGCTCATCCGCGGGAATGTTTTCGCGAAGCGATTTCACAATCGGCAGCAGCAGTTATTTTTGTGCACAACCATCCCAGCGGCAATCCGGAACCCAGCCAGGATGATCTTGCTATTACCAAACAGCTTGTGGAGGCAGGGAAAGTTATCGGCATTGCAGTGCATGATCATATTATTATTGCGGCAGACCGGTTCGTCAGTTTCGCAGACAGGAGGTTGATGATGTGAGAATAAAAAGGAAGAAGGTAAAAGGGAAAAGGTGAAAGGTAGATGGTAAAAGGCAGAAGGTTGAAGGTAGATGGTAAAAGGTAAACGGTAAAAGGGTAGATGGCAGAAGTGAGGCGGGAGATGGGAAGGGGAAGAGAAAAAGGAGGATTCGAGGTGGAATGTGATAGAGAAAAGAAGTTCATTGCAATATTTTAATATCAAGTAATGAAGGGCTTGATTTTGCATTGATGAAGATGCATATTCCTGCTGACCGGGGTACGTTAGGAAGCGGCGAACCTCTTCTTTCCCAAAATTCTACAGGATGACATTTTTTATGAAACAAGATGGATCTATTTATCCAGTGGATGTAAGATTCTTCGGTGCGGAGGCTGAGGTGTTTTAGTTGGGCGGTTTCCTGTACAAGGTCAAGCAGTATGGTAGTCTTGGTCGTCTCTTGTATTAGCAAATGATAAAAATTATAAATTGTAAAATTGATAGTCTACCTTTCACGCTTATATGTGTAAAACATAGACAATGTCTATCTAATCAGTAGTTAGGTGCAATTGCCATTTAGAGATAAGTGAAAGAGAGGTAAATATAATGCGTATTTATATTTCTATTGCTTTTATTATTATATGCGTTACACACTATCTCCCTGCACAGTGGGTGCAAACAAACGGACCCTATGGAGGTTTTATTAATTGTATAACAACCAACGGTTCGAACCTTTTTGCTGGAACTAACGAAGGTGGAGTATTCCTTTCAACCAACAATGGTAATAGTTGGACTGCCATCAATGCAGGTTTGACATGTCTTGATATTACTTCGCTTATTACTCATGAGAACAATCTTTTTGCAGCAACTAATTGTGGTGGCGTATTTCTCTCTACCAATAATGGCTTGAACTGGCTAAAAGTCGATAGCGCTTTAATTCAAATTGATACTCTAGCTCATACCCCTATTCCAACAAAAATTGTCACATCTGTGAATCTAAAATTATCTAAGAAAGATTCAACATTGAAAGATACTGTTGTGCAAGAAAATTTCATTTCTACACTTGCTATAAGTGGTGGCATTTTTTTGGGAGGAACACACGGGCGTGGTATCTATAGATCGATTAATAATGGTGCATACTGGACAGCTTCCGATAGCGGATTAGCAACGTCATGTCGTTGGATCTTTTCTCTTATTACAACCGATAGCGCTGTTTTTGCGGCTACTGAAACAGGACTCTATTTTACGAATAATAATGGAATAAGCTGGAATGCAATAAATAATGGATTAGTTGATGGTATATTTACACATAACATTTATACTGTTGCTATCCAAGGGAGCACTGTTTTTGCGGGTACCGATGTAAGAGGCGTTTTTCGTTCAACAGATTATGGGACAAGCTGGGAAGAGGTTAATAATGGACTGTCAAATAAAATAATTCATTCTCTTGTTATCGACGGCGGAAATATTTTTGTGGGGACTGAGGGTGGCGTATTTCTTTCGACTAATAATGGCACAAGCTGGACAGCTATCAATAATGGATTGACGAATAGATATATTAATTCCTTTTTGACAATTAATAATACACTCTATTCAGGCACACAAGGCGGAGGCATTTTCTCTTCAATCAATAATGGTGCTAATTGGACAAGTATCAACAATGGTTTGATCAATTCTAGTGTTACTTCACTTGCATCCTACGAAGGATGTCTCATCGCAGGAATGTATTCTGGAGAAGTGTTTTTGTCAACAAATAGCGGTGAAAGATGGAACAAAATCTATCTTGATTCTTCTAATTATCCAATTTATGCTCTCTATGCAGATAGAAATATTCTTCTTGTTGGAGTATACAGGGATGGAATTTCCAGATCAACTGACAATGGATCAACGTGGTTACAAGTAAATAATGGTTTGACTAATTTGAACATTATGACTTTTATCTCCAATGATAATAATTTACTCGCAGGAACGCTTGGCGGAATGTTTCTTTCCGCAGATAGTGGTTCGACTTGGATTCCCATCAATAACGGATTGACAAACACACAGGTTCACGAACTTACAAAAATAAATAATGTTATCTATGCTAGTACTGATGGAGGTGTATTCTGTACTAACAATGGAGGAGCAAGTTGGTCTTTGGTATCTAAAATATTCGCAAGTAGTTTTGTTATGTCGATTGCTGTAAACAGAAATGCCGTTTTTGCCGGAACTTGGGGTGATGGAGTATTCCGTTATAACGGTAGCGACACAAACTGGATTGCAATAAATAATGGTTTAACAAACAGATATATCGAGTCTCTTGTTGTTATATATAGTAATGTTTTTGCTGGAACTGATCGTGGTGTTTTTCTTTCAACTGACAATGGTAATTCATGGCTTATTGCGGATAGCTCATTAAGTGGAAAATATATCAAATCTCTTTCAGTAAGTGGAGGTAATCTTATTGCAGGAACCTCAAGTAATGGCGTGTGGCGGAGAACCTTATCAGATATGATTACTGGAATCAAATACAAATATTCCGATATCCCTCAAATTTTTACTCTTCAACAGAATTTTCCGAACCCTTTTAATCCGAATACAACTATCTCATTTAGTCTTCCATCAAAATCATACGTATTGCTGAGAGTTTATGATGTGTTGGGGAGAGAAGTAGCAACCATCATCTCAGAAGATATATCGGCGGGGAATTATTCGCGGCGATGGAATGCTGCAAATATTTCGAGCGGAATTTATTTTTATCGTTTGCAGGCCGACTCGTTTACTGAAACAAAAAAAATGATACTACTCAAATAGTGTCAAAAACAATTGCACCTAACCAGTTTAAAAAGGAAAGAGTCAAGAAAATAATATACTCCCGATGCGTTCCGCAGAATGCGGAATGCTAAGATTAATGATAAATTATTGACGACCGAATCCGTGCCGATGCCGCTT
>Ga0182017_10002460_pt1 | contig 14062 bp, 13 predicted proteins | sample 712E3DmetaG_FD_120492 | JGI IMG/M metagenome (GOLD analysis project Ga0182017, IMG submission 120492) | Permafrost microbial communities from Stordalen Mire, Sweden - 712E3D metaG | ecosystem: Environmental > Terrestrial > Soil > Wetlands > Permafrost | place: Sweden: Stordalen | collected... | reverse complement strand
TTTGTTTATCATCCATAATAAGCTGCATGTTCCAATCATAAACGACTCCGTATCTCCAGGGGCTCATCTTGTATTAGAAACTGTTGCAACCTTCGGGCTCATCTTGCATTAGACAAGACTAAGCCTGTAAAATCTTTTTAGTTGTTGTATAATAAAGCCAAATTTCTAAATCTCCGGGGGCGATAAATTTGAAATCCAACGACAGGAGTCTTTTCCGGTTAAAAGACGGCGATATCGCCGTGATGCTGGATTGCCTTGATGAACTTTTCAGGGAGCGCGGCGATGAAGTTATGCCTAAAGATCTTGCCGAGCGCATGGAGCAAAAACTGCACAGGCATATCCATCACCATACCGCGGCTTATTTATATACATCATTGGGATTTGTAACAAAAAGGGTGAATGCAAGCCCGAACGGAAGTAAATATTACATCATTCCTAACCCCAAATTACTGGCAGAAAAACTTGCTCAATTTAGCAAAGCAGACACAGATAACCCAGGTAAAAAAGAGTGATTGCCGATAAAATATCAGCCGGGCTGCAAACCAAACGTGTTTACTCCGGAATTTGTTTATATTTCTTAAAACACAGTGAAGACAGCCAATAAGGGCTCCGCCATCCAAGCTGCCTGTAACAACGGGTACGTAAAAGATCAAATCAGCAAAATACTGATGACAATGCCGAACTTATTATGTGGCGGAGCGTCAGAACAATGAAATATGCCGAGAAGCAAACCAAGCGGTGGCAACCGGAAAGGATATATTCTAAAGCAGATAAGCAAGTATGGTAAGCTATGGTAATCCCATTTTATGAAGTAATATAAGGAGACTAAAAATATGGCAGGGCCACTGACAATCGATAAAAGTAAAACCGCGGTTCTTATCATGGATTATCAGAACCGGATGCTGAACGAATTATCATAACCGGCTAGAAAGGAAATTTTAGAGAAAGCGAACTCAATTCTGGCGAAGGCCCGCAAAGATAATGTGCCTGTAATCTATGTTGAAGTCAGAAAAGGAGAAAGAACTCCGGAAATGGAAATCCATCCGGGCGTAACTCCGAAACCCGGTGAGGTCGTGTTGACGAAAAAGCGTACCGGGCCTTTTACCACCACCAATCTGAATGAAGTTCTTAAAAACCTGGGAGCTGATACTCTGATTCTTTTCGGGATTGCAACCCAAGGATGTGTACTCACCACGGTGCGGTGTGGGCCGACCTGGATTACAAACTGGTGGTGGTATCGGATTGCTGCGCAAACCCCCCGAGCGAAGAAGTGCACCGTGTCCTGATGGAGAAAGTATTTCCCGGTCAGGCGAGTGTTGTAACGGCAAAAGAAGTTTTGGCGGTACTTTAGATGATAAAGGCGCCGGCTGTTTAAGCTTTTTGAAAGCTGGATTGTTTTAGCCGCGGAGTGTTTCCAGGCAGCCATCCTTAAGTTATTACAATAGCCAGAAATTACTTAAAATTGATATAATTTGATATCAAATCTAAAATAAAAGGAATTGAGATGAAATACAGGAAATTCGGGAAACTTGATTGGCAGGCATCCGTACTGGGATTTGGAGTGATGCGGTTGCCATTGATTGATAATAATCCGGCTCAGGTAGACGAGGCTGAAGCAATTAAGATGATGCGATACGCCATCGATAACGGCGTTAATTATATTGACACGGGCTATTATTACCACGGCGGCAAGAGTGAAGTTATCGTCGGTAAAGCGCTGAAGGACGGTTATCTGGAAAAAGTAAAAGTGGTGACGAAGATGCCGGTCTTCGCTGTTAAAACAGCGGCGGATTTCGACCACTTTTTTGAAGAACAACTCAAGCGGCTGGATATGCCGGGCTTTGATTTTTATATGCTGCACGGTCTGAACGCAGGTTCATGGCAGAGAATGCGCGATATGGGAATAATAAACTGGGCGGAAAATAAAATGGCGCACGGTTATTTCCATCATTTCGCCTTCTCTTTTCACGATGAATATACCGCGTTTAAGGATATCGTCGACTCATACGACAATTGGACTTTCACGCAAGTGCTGTACAACTATATGGATATAGACAGGCAGGCAATGACACGCGGGGTAAAATACGCTGCGGAGAAAGGGTTGGGCGTTGTGGTGATGGAGCCTTTACGGGGCGGGGTCCTATCCAAAAAGCCTCCGGAAAAGGTAGCCATGGTTTGGGAGAAAGCGCCACGTCAGATGAGCCTTTCGGAATGGGGATTACAATGGGTCTGGAATCACCCGGAAATATCCGTAGTTTTGAGCGGGATGTCATCAATGCAACAGGTGCAGGAAAATATTGCCGCCGCGGAACGTTCGGGAGCCGGAAAATTTGACCAGGCTGATATCGCTTTGATTAACAGCGTCAGGAAAGCCTACCGCGACCTGTTCCCGGTCGCCTGCTCCGGCTGCCGGTATTGCATGCCCTGTCCCAATGACGTATCGATATCTACTATTTTTGAAATTTATAATGAAGGACTGGTCTACGACATCATGACCAGGGCAAAATTAAGGTATAAAGATACGCTCATGGAAGGACACCGGGCCGATAAGTGCATTGACTGCAATAAATGTGTTGAGGTCTGTCCGCAAAAGATTGCGATACCGGAGCAGCTTAAGAAAGCCCATGAAATTCTCAGTGCCGTAAAATAGGTTGACGTGAAAAAGTCGTACTAATTGTCCAATTAAAAGCTGCTTACATCAACCGCGATGGATTGAAAAGAGACCGGTTTCAAACCCGGTCTCTTTTTTGTGGTGGATTCCCACTGCTGATCCGATGGTCATCACTCTCAAATATTTACATGCTCAAGCATGACTTAATAATTAGCTCAAATATTATATTTGTTTGAATATTACTGATAAACAATCGGGATTATTTCGCAGAAGATTCTGCAATCAATTCCGCGATATCCTTCACTTTGACCGTGTCTTGCGCCTGTTTGGTTTTAATCGCATCTTCGAACATCTGGAGACAATACGGACAGGCTGTGGCCACCAGTTGCGCTTTAGTCTTGATTACCTGGTCGATGCGGTTTTCACTGATACGCTGCCCGATGCGCTCTTCCAACCACAACCGTCCGCCGCCGCCCCCGCAACAGAAGGCCCGTTTCCTGTTCTTTTCCATCTCCACCATTTTAGTACACGTTAACTCTTTCAATATTTCCCTTGGTTGCCGGTAAATATCGTTATGCCGCCCCAGATAGCAGGGGTCATGAAAAGTAATGCTGCCATAATCGCCCTTGCCAATTTTGATTTTGCCTTGTTTTAGCAGGTCGCCAATCAATTCGGTATGGTGAATCACTTCAAAATTACCTTCGAATTGCGGATATTCATTTTTAATCGTGTTATAGCAATGCGGGCAGCCGGTGACTATTTTCTTGACGTTGTAGCCCTTCAATACTTCAATATTCTTCTGGGCCTGCGCCTGGTAGGTCATCTCATCGCCTAAACGCCGCGCCGGGTCGCCGCAGCAGCTTTCCTCGGTGCCGAGGATACCGAAATTAACTCCTGCCTGCTGCATCAGTTTGGCAAAAGACTGAGCAATTTTAATACCCCGTTCGTCCAGTGCTTCCGTGCAACCGACCCAATAAAGAATATCCACTTTCGGGTCTTCCGCCAGTGTTTTAATATTCATGCCTTTTGCCCAATCCGTACGGTTCAGGGTTGTCCCGCGCCAGGGATGGCCGCGCCGCTCGATGCTCTGTAAAGTCGCTTTGGCAGTTTCGGGAAGAATCGATTGTTCAACCAGATTACGCCGGAGGTCAACGATTTTATCGATGTGTTTTACCCAGACCGGACAGGTGGTATCACAGGCGCCGCAAGTGGTACAGGCCCAGATTTCATCTTCCAGAATCACTTTACCGGCGAGTGTAACGTTGATGTTTTGCGGAGCCGGTTCACCTTTAGCCTTTGCTTTGACAAGTTCCGGGCCGGCTTTAAGCAACTGCTGCTTCAGGTCCTGAATTACCTTTTTAGGATTGAGCGGTTTACCGGTGATATAAGCCGGGCACTGTTCCTGACAGTTACCGCAAACCACGCAGGCGTAGAGATCCAAATTCTGTTTCCAGGTGAGTTTGTCTATGGTCGGGATGCCGAGAAATTCGGCGTGTTCCAGGTCAATAGGTTTCAACGCGCCTTTGGGCAGCCGCGGTTCAAAAATACCGTTGAAAATTGAGGCGATGACATGCAGGTAGCGCGAATAAGGAATATAGACCAGCACTAACAGTACCGTCAGCCAGTCCGTCCAAAAGAAGGCGATATGCCAGTTTTGTATGACAGTCAGGGCACTCCCAGTGAAGAGATGGCTCAGCCATGAGCTAAACGGCGGCAGCAGGGTATGCCCCAGTCCTGCCGGTGCTTCTCCCATAGCGATAACGGTTGCCTGGTTAAACAGAAACGCGAAGGGATGGGTGAAGACGGAAAGGAGAATAATTAAAGCTTCAATAGTTTGTCCGCCCTTAAGGCGGGCCGGTCTGATAATGAAACGGCGGATAAGACCCCAACCGGCGCCAATAATAATGAGAACCGCCATGAAATCCATGACCCAGGCGAAATAGTAGAAAAAATTCGTCTTTTCAAGACCGGCAAGCCCGAAACCTTCGGCCAGGATAAAGAAGAAGAAATAAAACAGGACGAAAACAAAGAAACCCCAGGCCATCAACGCATGACCCAGTGGGGCGCGGTCTTTTTTAAACCGGAAATTTTTAAGCTGGCAAAGCTGGCTGAAGACATACGCGAAAGTTGTGGTGATCCATTTACCCCAGCTATTGTAGCCGGTCTCTTTTTGCCCCAGGAACATGTATTGCAGCAGCTGCCGTATGCGGTAGGCAAACAATAACAGCGCGATCACGAATACTCCCCAGAACAACGCATATCCGGGGATAAAACCGAAATAGTTCCGCGTCATCAGCATAAGTCAAAACCTCTTTTGTGAGCAATCAGCGTTCGCATGTCAGATAAATCCGGGTGTTTTCGGGCCGTCAGTTGTCAATTACGATTTGTGAGTTATGATGTATTAATTTCGGGTTACCGGTGACAGGTTACGGGTTATCAATTTCCAGAGAAAGGAGATAGAATTACTTAATAAAATAACAGCGGTCTCTCCTTCCGGAAGAGACCGCTGTAACCGGTTTATTTACTCTGCAGTTCTTTTACTTTTGCTTCGAAAGCAGGGATGATTTTCTTCCAATCACCGACGACGCCGAAGCGCGCTTCTTTGAAAATGGCGGCTTCCGCATCGCGGTTTATGGCGATGATATTTTTAGACCCGGAACAACCGGCCATGTGCTGGCTGGCGCCCGAGACTGCCACCGCGATATAGACATACGGCGAAACAATCTTACCGGTCAGGCCGATTTGAATTGTATCCGGCGCCCAGCCCGCATCACAAGGCGGACGGGTGGCACCCACGGCCCCTTTCAGGACTTTGGCCAGTTCTTCCAGCTGTTTGAAACCTTCCGGCCCGCCGATGCCTCTGCCGCCGGTAACAACTACCGAGGCGTCCTCGAGTTTAATGCCGGTAGTTTCCGCGACAACTTTCTGCAAGACATTGGTTTTAATGGCGGCGGGGTCCAATCCGGCATCAACAATAACAACCTGTCCTTTGCGAGAGCTATCCGGCACCAGGGCGGTCATTGCTTTGGCGCGCACCGTGGCAACTTGCGGCAAGGTTTCCATGCTGTAAACAGCGCGGGCATTTCCGCCGTAGACCGGTTTGGTTATCAACAGTTGTTTTGTTGCGGTATCAATATCCAGCGCGATACAATCCAGAATAGCGCCGGTAATTAACCTACAGGCAGCGCGCGGCGCCAAATCACGACCGATGGTAGTCTGTCCCAGCAGTAAAATCCGGGGATTTACCTGTTTAACCACCTTCTCCACGACTGCGACATAGGCATCGGTGCGGTAGTCTTTCAGCAGCGGCGCATCGACGACATAGATTTTATCGGCGCCGTAAGCAATCGCTTCCGGGGCGATATTTGCCACGCCGCTGCCGACGATTAATGCGCTCAGTTCTTCCGAGAGGTCGTTCGCAAGTTTGCGTCCGGCCCCGAGCAGTTCCTGGGCAATATTAGTCAGTTTCCCGTCAATTACCTCAACAAAAATCATCACGCCTTTATTATCGGCCATTATCTTTCTCCTTCATCAAACTATTTTACCCTTTTAAAGGCATTAAATAAGTTTGACCTCCACAAGTTTCTTCGCCAGGTTAGCAGCTTTATCTTCATCGGTTTCACCGCCGATGATTTCACATTTGGAGTCACGGACCGGCTGGAATAATTTGCGGGTCTTGATACGGCGCCCCGCGGCGCCGATTTTGGCCGGTTCCGCGCCGATGTCTGCCGGCTTCCAGATGATGGGTTCTTTTTTCTTGGAAGCCATGGTGCCTTTGAAGGTGGCAAAGCGCACTTCGCCCAGCTCGTTGCTGACGGTAATCAGGGCCGGAGTGGGCACTTCAACTACTTCATAACCATCGGTGGTGACTTTATCGACTTTAACCTTGCCGTCGATTGCTTCGACTTTTTTGGCCACGCTTACCTGCGGTATTCCCAGTATTTCTGCGATACAGGCACCGACCTGACCGGAATCCGAGTCAGCAGCCTGACGGCCGCAGAAGATGAGGTCGAATTGCCCGACCTTTTTAATGGCCGCGGCCAGTGCATAAGCGGTGGACCAGCTATCTCCGCCGATAAAGGCGGGGTCTTCCAGAAGGATGAGTTCGTCCGCGCCCAGAGAGAGCGGCTTCTTGACTACATCCCGTAAAAGATTAACGCCCAGGCTGATGACGGTGATTTTACCGCCCTTCGCGTCTTTAATTTTGAGTGCTGCCTCAACCGCCTGTTCGTCAAAAGGACTGATAACAAAAGGAACGGTGGTAACCGGCACCATGGTGTTTGTTGCCGGATCGATTTTAAAACTGGAGAGAGGGGCCTCCGGGTCGAGCACCTGTTTGATGCAAACAATCATGTTCATTTTGCGTTACTTCCTTCTTCAAATATGAAAAGCCCAGTCGGACTCAGGATTAATCAACTTTATTTTTGGAGCAGAAGCCAGTTACATGCCGAGCTCTTTGGCTAAAGCTTCCCGGTGGAACTTGCCGTCTCCGAGGGTTAATTCGCCTGATTTCGCCCTTCTAAAATACAGGTGCATTTCCCCGTCCAGGGTATAGCCGATGCCGCCCAAGACCTGGTGCCCCATGGCTGCGGTGCGCTGATAAGCCTCACCGGTCCACGCTTTGGCCATGGCGATTTCTTTGGCACAGGGCATGCCTTCACTGAATTTCCAGGCAGCTTCATAAGTCAAAAACTTGCAGGCGTCCACATCCATCATCGCGTTGGCGATTAAATGATGAATAACGGGGAAACTGCCGATGGGCCGATCGAACTGAATTCTTTTCTTGGCGTGATCGGCGGCTAATTCCAAAGCTCTTTGAGCTCCGCCGACCATCTCTGCGCATTGGGCTATTTTTACCTGCTGCAATGTCTGCTGCAGCGGACCCCAGGCCTGATCCAGTTTGCCGATGATATTCTTTTTAGAAACTTTGACCTTATTGAAAACAACTTCACAAAGTTTATCGCCGGCGAGAGTTTTTAATAAGGTGATTGTAATCCCCGGGGTCTTCCGGTCCACCAGAAAAGCGGTGAGGCCGTCTTCCGGTTTATCGCCTTTTTTGGTTCTGGCAATGCAGATGATGTAATCCGCAATTTGTGCATCCGGGACGAAAAGTTTTGTGCCGTCGATAATATAATCATCTTTTTCGGCTTTCGCTTCAACCGAAACAGCGGAGGCTTCATAACTGTCGCTCTGCTCGGTAAGAGCCAGGGTTAAAATTAGCTGGCCGCCGGCAATCTTGGGCAGTATTTCCTTTTTTTGTTCTTCGCTGCCGTTGTGCAGGATAAAAAGCCCGCTTAATAATACGGTAGAGAGGAACGGGCCCGGTAAACAGGCGCGGCCCATTTCTTCTTCCAGGGCGATGAGGTCAATCATGTTGCCGTCGCCACCGCCGTATTTCTCAGGGTAAATCAAGCCCAACCAACCTAGTTGGGACATTTTCTTCCATAATTCAGGAGGGTTCCCTTTTTCATCCTCCATCATCTGTTTAACTAAAGATTTCGGGCACTCTTTCTCGAAGAACTCGCGCGCACCCTGTTTCAGCATTTTCTGTTCGTCGTTATAATCGAAATCCACTTTTATCGTCCTCTCTTTTCAAGAATAATTTTTAATCATCCGGCCCATCCGGGTATGCGGGTTGCTTTCAGAAATTAATTACTTCTTCACCGGCATCGCTAACTGCGGTTCGCGCGGCAGACCCATGCCCCTGGTCGCAATATCGCTTCTAAGTCTTAAATTAGAACCGCCGCCGAAACTACGCACGACCATCGTGAGGTAAGCGAGTTCAATATGACCTTTTAATTTGGCATATTTGGAACCCTGTTCCAGTTGGCCGTACAGGCCCATGATATTCATGCCCTGATTGGCAATCCGCTGGCTGAGTTCGGATTCAAAAATCTTGGAAAAAGGTGCGGACCAGGAAATATCCTGATTTTTCTCAATCATATAGTTTAGCCGGCGGCCGAAAAGACGCAGGACACTGACATCCATGCTGAGTTGGGCCAGAGTCTGCCGTATCTGCGGGTCTTCCGACAGGGGTTTCCCGTTGCGCTTGGTCTCTTTGGCGTATTGGATCAGTTCATCCACCAATATTTTCGGCCAGGGGAAGGTTCCGAGGTCACCTCTTTCCGCGGCTAGAGCCGACCGGGTGATATTCCAACCCTCGCCTTCCGGGCCGATGCGGTTGGTTTGAGGGACGCGGACATTATCATAGAAGACCTCATTTGTTCTATCGCCGGCGATGGTGGTCAGTTTGGTGACGGTAACGCCCGGCGCGGTCAGGTCTGCGATAATCATGGATACGCCCTTATGCTTGGGCATTTCAGGATTGGTTCTGGCTGCCAGCCAATGGTACCGGGCGTTGTGCGCACCGGTGCTGAACATTTTTTGTCCGTTTAAGATGTAGTCATTGCCGTCTTTGGCGGCGCGTATCTGCAATGATGCCAGGTCTGTGCCGGCGTTGGGTTCGGTATAACCCAGGGCAAATTGCGCCCCAGCGGCAATTTTCGGCAACCATTCTTTCTTCTGTTCCGGGGTGCCGTGCTGCATGATGATGGGGCCCTGTACACCGCCGGTCAAACCGCCCAGGAGACCCGGAGCCCATAGCACCCTTTTACTGATTTCTTCGGCGACGATAGTGCTGTATCCGGCGGGAAGTCCGGCTCCCCCATATTCTTTAGGCCATTCGGGACAAAGCCATCCTTTTTCACTCAGTTTTTTTGCAAATTCATTTGCGTAGGGAATATTAGCGGTAGTCCTGAGTATCCAGGTTGATTCAACAAGTTCAGGACTGATGTTTTTGTCCAGCCAATCTCCTAATTCCTTCCGGAACTTTTTTTGCTCTTCGGTATCTAATTCGCCGATTACATATTCTCTAAAATCCATGATGCGCTTGAGCTCCTTTATCCTTATTGCTTCTTTTATTCAGAAGCTTAATAACAATTCAATAATCCCGATGACCCGATATAGTTGGCGGACATTATATTTTCACTTTAGCAAAGAACCAAAATAAATACAACATTAATCAAATCGGCTGCTTAATTACGATGTAAAAGCGTGAAAGCAGGCATGTTTATCAAGCTGTTAAATCACCATAATATTTGATATCAAATATATGCAAATTACGGGTAATCTTTGTAGGAATGATAGCATTGCAAAAGAGCAGGTGTCAATGTTTTAATCTGACCTGCAGACGGAAGATGATGGAACATATAGTAAAAACGGGGGAAGTTGGATTTCGTTAGTCAGGTATAAACAGTTGCCCATGCCTTATGATTTGTTCAAGATGTTGCTAGCCGAATTATTGATGTACTGCAGAAGTTCCGCCAGTCTGTTTTGGCATATCACGGGAAAGAGCGTATTGGTATCGCGTATTTCCATCGATAACATAATATATGTGAGTATCGCCGGAAAGCTCTTCAGACTGATGGATTACAGGTTTACCCAATTCATCGGCGATTTTCATCAAATCCTCGATTGAGTTCATGGGGATGGGATTTTTATCGCCAACAAGCTGGTTCCCTTTTGATTCTGCAATCCGCGTCCCGTAGCTTTTTTGAATCTGCTGGAACTTACGGTCAAAAACAGAAGACCCATGGCCCCTGCTCTTGAAATAAGACAACACCAGAGCCGCAAGAAAAATCAGAAAAATAACACTGAGCAGGCTGAAAAGAACCATTGCCGCGCGTATAGAAAGCCCAATAGTAATTTCGTTAACAGTTATCATTGACTTTAACCGCGCTAATGGTTAGTATGTGAATAAAAATATAGGGAGGAGACATGAAATGGCTGATGAACATTCGCTTGAACGACAGCTTAATCAGCTGCGTACCTGGAATCTAGTGGTTGGCGTCATTCTGGCGGTACAGGCAATTTTGATTGCCGGTCTCACGAACAGTTTTGCGCTGCCTGTAACGGCTACATTTATGACCAATGCCCCGGGGGTCGGTCAGCCGGTACTGCACCATTTGTTTAATATCCTCACGGGTTGGGGAGTATTTGCGTTCCTGGCAATCTCAGCCCTGGCGTTGTTACTGATTGCGTCGCCATGGGTCTTTCCATGGTATAGGAAGAACCTTCTGGAGAGCCGAAATTACGCCCGCTGGATTGAATATTTCTTCAGTTCCGCGATAATGATAGTCCTGATCGCGCAGATTACCGGCATCAGTGATATCGGTGCTCTGTTAGCTATTTTCGGCACTAATGCCAGTATGATACTGTTTGGGGCTTTGCAGGAAAAATATGAAAAACCGGGCAAACCAAATTTTCTGTGTTTCTGGATGGGAAGTTTTGCCGGCATTATCCCCTGGATTGCAATCCTGATATATACGATAGCCCCGGGAACGCATGTATCTCCGCCCGGGTTTGTTTACGGAATTATTGCTTCGCTCTTTGTCTTCTTCAACTGCTTCGCAGTCAATATGATATTGCAATACAAAAAAATCGGTCCCTGGCGAGATTATCTGTTTGGGGAGAAGGCATACATCATCCTCAGTCTGACCGCTAAAGCGCTGCTGGCCTGGCAGGTGTTTTTCCCGGTGTTAAAACTGAAATAATGTAAACATTAAGGGATGACGCTGCGATGACAGGTTTGCAGGTTAAGCTTATAGTCGTAATATTGATGGCAAGTATCGGAATCTATATATCCCCTGAAAGTTATGATTTCTTTTGTCCGCATTGTGATTCAAATTAAAAGCAGGAGGCAGAATAATGGCGATTGAAACTCCCAAGTTTGAAATCTTGCAAAAAGACGGGAAATTTGAAATCCGGAAATATCAGGAGTATACCATCGCTTCCGTTGAAATCGAATCTGATTTTAAACATGCTTTAATTGAAGGGTTCAGGATACTGGCTGATTACATTTTCGGAGATAACCGGGCAAAAACCGGCATCGAGATGACAGTGCCGGTGACGGAACAGGTAGTCACGGGGCAAAAAATCGGAATGACGGCGCCTGTGATTGCGGCCCGGGCCGGGGAAGGTGCAAAATATCTGATATCTTTTACAATGCCGTCAAAATACAATGTGCAAAATTTACCGGAGCCGGTAAATAAAAACATCTCGTTTGTTACGGTCGCGCCTCATAAGGCCGCGGCTTTGCGTTTTTCCGGGTACATGAATGAGAAAACAACCGTCGGCAAAACCAAAGAGCTGGAAGCATGGCTGAACAAAAACAATCTGCGAACCAAATCCGGTTTTAGTCTGGCTCAGTATAACCCGCCGTGGATTCCCGGGCCGTTCCGGAAAAATGAGATAATTGTCGACGTGGAATGAGATAACGGCACGGCTGTTTATTTTACAGGATGAGAACCCGGTTGTTCGTAAAATAGGGTTATTATTGAGACTGAGATGATAGTAAATCCGTTTGTTACCATAGTCATCGCTGTTGTCATGGGCTATTTCATTGGCTCCATCTCTACCGCTTACATTGTCACGAGGCTGAAAACGGGCAAGGATATCCGTAAACTGGGTGGGGGAAATGTCGGCGGTTTGAACACTTATAAAGAAGTCGGCCCGGTTTCAGCCCTATTCGTTACGCTAATTGATATTGGTAAGGGAGCCGCTGCCGCTGCCATTTCTCATTGGATGCTGCACCTGAATGAACCCTACACCTTGATTGCTATCGCCTCTGCCGTCGTCGGACACAGTTGGATGGTTTGGTTAAGATTCAGCGGCGGGAAAGGGATGGCAGTCGTTGTTGGTTCGCTGTTGATTATTATGCCTGTTTATGGGTACACATGGGAGTTGGGTATCATAATTGCATTCGTGGTAATGATATTCCTTCTGACGCGGAATGTGGCTCTATCCCTGGGAATAGGATTAATGGCGCTGCCATTTCTGTTTTGGCTAAGCGGGACACATTCGGGTTTACTCGTTATCTGGTACATTGTCATCGCAGTAATTGCAGCCGTTAAGTTTACTCCCACAGCTCTGAAGGCGCTGTCCAAGAACAAAAATATTAAGGACTACATAAAAGGTCACTAAAAACATCTGCCGAATTTAGCCTGTGTCCGATTGAGGCTAATATACCCGTGAAGGCCGCCCAGGGGAACTGTTCCACCCCGGAATCTGGGCGTTATTATCGATACCAGATTTGAAGCACACTGATAAATTGTCCATATGGTGATTGACAACCTATTCCTAGCTCCTTATAATCAGGACTATTAAATAAAATATGAGGGTAATAATGGGAGAAATCAGAAAAGGTTTTATACTGACTAAAAAAGATATGGAGCAAGCGGGAAAAGATGTCGATATGCATCGTTACAGTTTCCTGGATAATCAAGGGGCGGAAGGGGAAGAACGTTCAAAATATATAATGCTGGGTATGGATAAATTGGAGCCGGGCGGCGGAATTGTCGAGCACTATCATGTAAATAACGCCGAGATGCCCATCTTCGATCATGCCTATTACGTAATTTCCGGCCGGATACGGGCTACAATGGGAGATTCTGAAAGGATTGTCGGAGCGGACAGTCTTATTTATTGTCCTTCCAATGTCAGGCATTCCATTACAAATATCGGGAAAGGCACTGCTAAAATACTCCGGATTAAAGGTTCAGGTGATGGTGAGAAGACGGGGACGGTGGTTTACACCAAGGAACAGGGCAGGGTTGACTACTGGGTCCCAGCCAAGACTAAATAGCGACATAACAATAAAGAAATCCGAACGGCCGGGGAATCCTATTTTAATCTCCAGATTGATTTGAACCGTTCATCCTGGCGAGGAATTGATCGATATCACGGGAGATAAAACGGCGGTCACCGCGCGCGGTGACCCAGATAGATTTAATAATCCCTTTATCTGCCCATCGCCTGAGTGTATTGGGATGAACATGGAGCAGCGCAGATGCTTCTCTCACGGTCAACATTTGGTCTTTCAAACTGTCAATTGCCATATGATAATCTGCCCAACTTTTTATTACTGTCTTTACTATAAGCTATTTTAGTTACAGATAGTATCACCAAAAGGTTCTAGCATTATCCCCATTAGTGTCATTATTTAGTACTTTAGTATCATTTTATGACCCTTTAGTACTAAATATTGGGAGTATAGGTGAAGTTAGTTGACCTTAATTGATGTTGTCCCGGAAAACAATCTATATTACTATTTTTATGGTGATTAATTAAGAAACAAAATTAATCGGAGGTCCGGTCAACCAGGCGATAATAACCAAATTACCCAAAATTTGAAGCGATGAACTCTTGCTTGTATTTGGTCACTTGAGCAAGAGGAAGCAAATAGTGAAACCGGCAGTAGATGGCCGGTTTTTGTTTTTTAAATAGATGATAAAAAAGCATCCCGGTTAAGGAACCCTGATATGAAAATGTTACTAGGAGCTTGGGTCACCACTCAATAATATAGTTATTTACATATAGTTGTTTGATTTTCCTATCTGCATGGCTATTTGCTATACTTGGGGCAAGCATTGCATAGATAGGAGTCACAAATGA